>Ga0078972_1001197_pt1 | contig 99982 bp, 92 predicted proteins | sample YelNatPaOPGAMG01_FD_67568 | JGI IMG/M metagenome (GOLD analysis project Ga0078972, IMG submission 67568) | Hot spring thermophilic microbial communities from Obsidian Pool, Yellowstone National Park, USA - OP-RAMG-01 (SPADES assembly) (version 2) | ecosystem: Environmental > Aquatic > Thermal... | reverse complement strand
AGGCCAAGTACCCCAAGGCGGTGGAGTCGTTAACCGCCCACTGGGAGCGGCTGGTGACTTTCTTCGACTTCCCGGCCGAGCACTGGAAGCACCTGCGCACCACCAACCCAATCGAGTCTGCGTTCGCCACCGTGCGCCTGCGCGAGCGGACGACCAGAGGCGCCTGCTCGCGCACCAAAGGCTTGCTGATGGCCTTCAAGCTGCTGGAGATGGCCCAGCAGCGCTGGCGCCGGCTCGACGGCCGTCACCTCTTGCCGCTGGTCCGCGCCGGCGTGAAGTTCGTTGACGGAGTTCGTTCACCCGAAGAGAAACCGCTTACTCAGCCAACTGACACTCAACCAAGGGAAGCCGCCTGATTCGGTATCGCGGCCGCCGTCGGCTCGCTTGCCCTGATATCGCTCGCGCCATGGTCGCGAAGCCTGTGGACGGTGCTGCTTTACATGTGCGGCGAGATGGAAACCCCGGGTGCGGAACGCCAATAGCCGGGGGTTGAGAAAGGCGGAAAACACCATCTGAATGAAAGCACGGCTTCGACAAGCTGCTGGCCGGCCATGCGGCGCGCGCAATCTATCGCGGCTCCAGTGAGGGCATCTTTGAACCGGCCGCTCGTTTCCCCGACCCGCCGATGACCGAACTTCGCCTGATGTGGCGCAACACCCGGATGGTCGTGCTGTGCGCGATCTCGGCAGCGCTTTACGCCGCGGTACTGGTGCCGTTCAAGGTAGTCCCGCTGATTCCCGGCGTGACGGAACTTCGTCCCGCCAACGCAATCCCGATAGTGTGCTCGTTCCTGTTCGGACCCGCGGCGGCGTGGGGCGCGGCGATTGGCAACATGATCGGCGACTTCTTCGGCGGGGTCTCGCCCGGCGACCTGTTCGGTTTCGCCGCCAATCTTTTTTACGGCTTTATCCCGTACAAAATGTGGGAGATCATCTCGCGCGGCGAAAGCCCCGTGATCCGTTCGCCGCGCGTCGCGGTCAAATATTTCGCGGCGTGCCTGGCCGCGAGCGTGCTCTGTGCGGACTTCGTTGGATGGGGCGACAATATGCTCGCGCTCAGGCCGTTCTCGCTGCTCGGCAACGTGATCATCTTCAACAACATGGTCTCCGCGATGCTCCTGTCGCCATTCATACTGGCCGCCGTCTACACGCCCGTGCGCCAGAGCAGAATGCTCTACACGGAGCTGATGCCCGAACTCCGGCGGGCGCCGATGGCGCGCCGGACACTCGGACTGGCGTTGCTGGTCGCGGGCGAGGTCGGCGCCTGGGTCGCGGGCAATCTGCTCTCGACGGGTTACTGGACGCCCGCGTTCCTGCCGGCCTGGATTACGGCGGCGCCCTACGACAAGTCGGTCGCGATAATCGTAAGCCCGCTGATGCTGCTTGCGGTGGTGGGGCTATGCCTGATGTGAAAGGGTGGATGCGCGAGGCTGAAGCGGACGCCCGCCGCGTGCCGGCCGGGGAGGCGCTCGCGGTCGAAGACCTGAGCTTCGCCTATCATGACACTGCGCGCGCGGCGCTTAGGGCAATCAACCTTATCCAGTCGGCCGGCGAGATGATCGGCGTGATGGGCGCGTCGGGCGCGGGAAAGTCCACGCTTGCCAAGTGCCTCAATCGGATCATTCCGGAACTTGAGGGCGGGGAGTTGCGGGGAACAGTCCGGATCGCGGGCCGCCCGACCGCCGGCGCGCGCGTCCATCAGATGGCGCCCGAAGTCGGGATGGTGTTCCAGGATTTCGAGTCGCAGCTCTTCTCGACCACTGTCGCCCATGAAGTCGCTTTCGCGCTCGAACAGCTCGGGATGGAGCGCGGGGAAATGCTCCGGCGAATAGGACCGGCGCTTGAAGCGGTCGGACTTGCCGGCCTGGAGCAACGCGATCCGACTTCTCTTTCGGGCGGACAGAAGCAGCGGCTTGCGATCGCGGCCGTGCTCGCGCTGCGCCCGCGCATTATCGTGTTCGACGAGCCGACCACCGACCTCGATCCCGAGGGCCGCGCGGAGGTCTTCGCGCTTATCCGCCAGCTCCGCGAGCAGGGAGTAAGCCTGCTCGTGATCGAGCACGAGGCCGAGGAACTTCAGCGCAGCGACCGGGTTATGCTCCTCAACGAGGGCTCGATCATCGCCGAAGGGCCGCCGTCCGCGGTGATGACCCAACTGGACCTGCTGGAAAGCTGCGGGGTGCATCCGCCGGGCCTCAACCGCCTGCTGAAGCTGCTCGGAATCGAGGGCCACGCGCAAAGTATCGAGCACGCTGAGACAGAGATTAGAAAACGCTTTCCCAACGCGCCGATTGCGTCCACGCAACCGCCGTCCAGGCGCACCCCTGTTTCCGATTCGGTACGGCCGCCCTCGGCTGCCCCGCTCATCAGGATCGAGAACGTCTCGTTTTCCTATCCCGGCGGGCCGCGCGTCCTCGACGGTGTTGACCTTTCGATAGCGCCGGGCGAATTCGTTGCGATAATTGGCCAGAATGGCTCCGGCAAGACGACCCTCGCCAAGCTCATGATCGGGCTGCTCCAGCCGGAGTCGGGAAAGATCTGGCTCGATGGGCGCGATCGCGCGACGCTTCATTCGGCGGCGACCGCGCGCGACATCGGCTACGTCTTCCAGAATCCCGACCATCAGATTTTCGCCGCAACGGTCGAAGATGAGGTCGCCTTCGGCCCGCGCAACTTCGGTCTGGCGCCCGGGGAGATCGAGCGGCGATGCACCGAAGTGTTGCGCGCGGTCGGTCTTGAGAACGAACGCGCAAGCAATCCGTTTTTGCTCAGCAAGGGCCAGCGCCAGCGCCTTGCCGTCGCAAGCGTTCTCGTGCTCAGGCCCAAGGTGCTCATCCTCGACGAACCGACCACGGGACTCGACTACCGCGAGCAGCGCCGCATGATGCGGCTCGTCACCGAATTGAACGAATCGGGCGTCGCGATCGTGATGATTACCCATGCGCCGTGGCTGGTCGCTGAGTACGCGCGGCGCGTGGTGCTGATGCGCGGCGGGCGCACGATTTTCGACGGCGGCGTTCGCGAGTTCTTCGCGCATGACGCGATGCTTCGGGCGTCGTCGTTCCGCGCGCCGGAGGTGACCCAGCTCTCGCGCCGGTTCGGCACGGTCGCGCTGACGCCCGAGGAGATGGCGAACTGGCTCAGGGGGCGGGGCGGATGAAGACCACGCTTTATGTCGAGCGCGACTCCTTCGTCCATCGGCTCCATCCGACGGTCAAGGTCTTTGGCCTGTTTGCCGTGTTCTGGTCGATCTACTGGGTGGACAACCCGGTTGCGCTGACGCCGCTTGCGCTGCTCCTGCTCGCGGTCGCCTTCGCGATGGGCGCGATGGAGAACGTGTATCGGTTGCGATGGTTCTTCATACTGATAATCGTGCCGACGATGCTCACCTGGATGCTATTCTACCGGGTCGGCAGGCCGCTGATTCATATTCCGCTTTTCCATGTGAGCAGGGCGTCGCTGATGTTCGGGCTCGGGCGGGGTCTCAAGGTCGGCGAGCTGGTGCTGGCCTCGGTGCTGTTTCTCTCGGGCACCAAGGTCGAGGAGCTGGCGGTCGGGCTTTCGCGCCTTGGGATGCCGTATCGGCTCGGCTTCACGATAACCCTCGCGTTCCGGCTGGTGCCGCTGTTCATGGAATCGGCGCTGACCGTCGTGGACGCGCAGCGGCTTCGCGGCTACGACTTCGACGCGGGTGGCGCGTTCGAGCGGGTGCGGCGCTACGTTCCGGTGGTGGTGCCGGTGTTCATGGGCGCGCTTCGCAAGGCGAATAACATGGCGATGGCGCTGGAGGCGCGCGGCTTCGGCCGGACCCGTCGCCCGACGAGCTTTGTCGAGTACCGGATGGGTGCACGCGACGCCGTGGCGTTCGCGCTCCTCATGGCGCTCGGCGCCGCGTGGTTCATGGTTTATTACAGCGGCCTGGGCGCGATTCCCGTCCGGTAGCCGGAGTTGAGACCGTGCCGCGATGAAGACCGCGTTTTGCGCCCTTCTCAACGCTCTGCCCGCGGCGTATCGCTTCGCCCTCGGCGGCTTGGGAAGACGGTGCGATGCGTGCTAAGTAGGACAAACCCGAAAATCTTTCTCGGACAGGCTTTGCCCATGCTGTTTGTGATTATCGGACATGACGGCCCCGACGGAGCGCGACTTCGCCCGGCGCTCCGTCCCGCGCATCTGGACAACCTGCGGCCCCTGGTCGAGCGCGGCAAGGTCGTTATCGCCGGGCCGTTCGCCGATGCCAGCGGCAGCCTCATCATCGTCGACATGGACAGCGAGGCCGAGGCGATAGCCTTTGCCCAGAGCGATCCGTACACGACCGGCGGTGTATTCGAGCGGGTTGAGGTGAAGCCCTTGCGCAAGGTATTTCCCGAATAGCGCCAACACCGGACGCGGCCAGGGGCCTCGGGCCGGGTCCGCCCCGAACAGATGGAGTATCGATGGCAGGTGCATTATCCGACTTGAAGATCGTTGAGCTGGGCGAGCTTGTCTCGGCCCCGTACGCCTCGAAGTTGATGGCCGACATGGGCGCGGAGGTGATCAAGATCGAGCGCCCCGGAATCGGCGACCGCTCGCGAAAGCGCGGCCCGTTTCCCGGCGGCCAGCCGCATCCCGAGAAAAGCGGGTTGTTCCTTTACCTGAACACCAACAAGCTCGGCGTCACGCTCGACGTCGCGACGCCGGAGGGCTTCGGCCTTCTCGAACGCCTGGTAGCAGACGCCGACATCTTCATTCATAACCTGAACCCGCCCGAGATGGAGCGCGTCGGCCTCACTTACGAGCGTCTGGCCAGGGTGAATCCGCGGCTTATCATGACATCGATAACGCCGTGGGGCTTGACCGGTCCGTACCGGGACTGGCGCGCCGAAGAGCTCACGGTCTGGGCGGCGGGCGGCGTGTGCGTGCTCAACGGCGCCGGCCCCGAGCATCCCGAGCTTCCCCCGCTTAAAACTTTCGGTCATCAGTCGGGCTACCAGGGGGGAGTGCACGCTGCGGTGGCCACGATGGGTGCATTGATGGCGCGGCTGCGCGACGGCGAGGGCCAGCACGTCGAGGTCTCGGAACAGGAGACGATCGCCTCGATGCTGGAGATGACGTTCGAGTACTGGCCGTACATGAAAATGGTTGCGACCCGGCTCGGCGCGAAGCCGATCCAGCCGGTCGAAACGATGGAGGCCAAGGACGGTTACATCTACATCTGCTGCATCGAGGACCATCAGTGGGACCGGCTGGTCGAAGTGATGGGAAATCCCGAGTGGGCTAAAGAGGAAATCTTCGCCGATCGCTTCAAGCGCGCCGCAAACTGGGACGCGTTGAAGGTCTTCCTTGGCGAATACGTGCGCCAGCAGACCGTGCTGGGCCTTTACAAGGCGGCGCAGGCGAAAAGGATTCCGCTCGCGCCGGTTTCCACGATGGGCGATCTGCTGAACAGCGAACATCTCAAGGCGCGCGGATTCTTCGTGGAAATCACGCAGCCCGTCGCCGGAACGCACAAGTATCCCGGCGCGCCGCTCAAGTACGAGAAGACGCCGTGGCAGATCCGCCGCCCCGCGCCGACTCTCGGACAGCATAACGAGGAGATCTTCGGCGCGCGGCTCGGACTCGACACGGCCCGGCTCGGCGAACTCAGGAAAAAGGGTATCATCTGATGGCGAAGAAGCTGCCGCTTGAAGGAATCAGGATCGCCGACTTCACCTGGGTGTGGGCGGGGCCGTATTGCACGCTCCAGCTCGCCCATCTTGGCGCCGAAGTGATCCGTATCGAGACCAGGACCCGTCCGTGCGTGACGCGGATGCTGCCGCCGTGGCCGGACGGCAAATTCAGCGGGCCGGACTGCTCGGGCTACTTCAACCAGTACAACCAGGGCAAGAAGTCGATCACGCTCAACTTCAATTATCCCGAGGCCCACGAGGTCGCGCGCCGTCTTATCAAGGTTAGCGACGTGGTAATCAACAACTTTGCCGCGGGCGTGATGGAGCGCATGGGCTTCGGGTATTCCGAGGTCAGGAAGCTCAAGCCCGACATCGTGATGGTCTCGCTTACCGGCTACGGCGACACCGGTCCGTACCGGGATTACGTCGCCTACGGTCCCGCACAGGTGCCGCTTTCGGGGCTCTCCTCCCTGACGGGTTACAAGGGATGGCCTCCGATGCACGCCGGCTTCAGCTACGCCGACCCGAACGCGGGCGCGCACGGCGCGATGGCGGTGCTGATGGCGCTGTACCATCGCGCGCGCACCGGCGAAGGCCAGTACGTCGAGATGAGCCAGTGGGAATGCGCGATCGATGTGCTCGCCGAAGGCACGCTCGAATACGCGATGAACGGGCGCGAGCCCGAGCGAAACGGCAATCGCGATCCCTTGATGGCGCCGCACGGCAACTTCAAATGCCTCGACTGGCCCGACAAGATCGCCGACCAGGTCGTCGATCGATGGATCTCGATCGTGTGCGCCGACGATGCGGAATGGGGCCGGCTCGCACACGCGATCGGACGCCCGGAACTGGCCAACGATCCGCGCTTCAAGACGCTTGCCGCGCGTAAGGCCAACGAGGACGAGCTCGAAGCCATAATTACCTCATGGACTTCGACGCGCGATCCCGCGTCCGCGGTCGAGCACTTGCAGAAGGCGGGCGTCGCAGCCGGCGTGGTCGCCGACGCCAGGTATCTTTCCCAGGACCCGAACCTGACCGCGCGCGGCTATTTCGTCTACAAGCAGCATCCTGAAGTCGGAGTGAAGCAGCATTGCGGCATTCCCTGGCGGATGAGCGCGACGCCGTGCGAAGTGCGCTCCGCGGCGCCCACCATCGGGCAACATACCGACGAGGTCCTGATGGGCACGCTCGGCTATAGTCGTGCCGAACTCGAGGAACTGAAGAAGAAGCACGCGCTCGATTGAACCCGGCGCGATCGGGGGCCATGCGATGAGAACGCTTGAAGTCCTGCTCGACCATCTGATGTTTCCCGAGGGACCGCGATGGCATGGCGGAAGGCTTTATTTCTCCGACATGCACGCGCACAAGGTGATGACCGTCGATCTGAACGGCGCAACCAGCGTCGTGTGCGAGGTTCCCAACTGGCCCTCGGGCCTCGGATGGCTGCCGGACGGGCGGATGCTGGTCGTCTCGATGACCGACCGCAAGCTGATGCGCCTTGACCCGGACGGGCTTAGTGTCCACGCCGACTTAAGCGGCCTTGCCTCGTTCCACTGCAACGACATGGTCGTCGACGGCAAGGGCCGCGCCTACGTCGGCAACTTCGGCTACAACCTCTACGCCAACGAGCCACAGAAGCCCGCAGAGCTCGTTATGGTGACGCCGGGGGGCGCGGCGAGCGTCGTCGCGCGCGACCTGATGTTCCCCAACGGCACGGTTATCACGCCCGACGGACGCACGCTCATCGTCGGCGAATCGATGGGCCATCGGCTCACCGCGTTCGACATCCTGCCCGACGGCTCGCTCACCAATCGCCGCGTATGGGCCGACCTTGGCGAGGCCGTGCCCGACGGAATCGCGCTCGACGCCGAGGGCGCGATCTGGGTCGCCTCGCCGTTCAGCAATGAGACGCTTCGCGTGTTCGAGGGCGGGCGCATCGCCGAGCGGATCAAGACCAGCCAGTTGTCTATCGCGTGCGCGCTTGGCGGTCCCGATCGCCGCACGCTGTTCATCCTGACCGCGCCGACGGTCGACCCTGACCAATGCCGCGCGAATCCGGCTGCGCGGATCGAGATCTCGAGAGTCGATGCGCCTGGCGCCGGCTGGCCGTAAAGCGGGCGTTTGTTTCCCTCCTTTTAGCGGTACGCGAACGATTCGGGCGGACTGTTGGCCCGATGGCCCGACGTTCTCATGGGCTGGTCCGCGCCCCAACGGCCCCTGCCTTCATAAGAATTCGGCATTGAACGCACATTCGGGTATCCGGTCGCCTGCGTTGCTCGATTCGATACGGTTCCGAGCGCGTTAGGCGGCCCCCCGCTCAAACAGAGTCGTAACGTATTCTCCCAGAAAGGCAAATCTAAGTGTGCTATCAATAGAAGTCTCTTGTCATAAAGAGGCAGTTAGAGTAAGACTTAGTCATGCAATGATTCGGCGTCCGGAGCGCATGCGGGCGTCGGCGCTCACTTCACGCAGGAGGGGGCACCATGCTGGACACGATTTTTTTGGATTCCGATGTGTCTGACGATATCAGGCGTGGGCAACTCTACGACGGGAAGATCTTCGTCTTTCATGCACGCCCGAGTTCGATCGCGCTGTGCAACTTTGCGCGGGGCATGATCGAGGATGCGTTCCGTGGAATCGACCCGAGGATGGCTCAGTACCATATGGCGGTCGAGGAATACGTCGCGATTGTGGCTCCTCTGAAGCCCAGGTTCATTCACCACCCCGTGACGCGCAAGTTGCTGGTCGAGGTTGTGCACGAGTTCGGGTGCGATCCGGACAAAACCTATGTCGACGTACCGCGCTTGAGGGCGGTCACTCATGGCGGCTACCTGACCTCGGGCGTAGGTTATGCGCATCATCCTCATCGGGATACCTGGTATTCGGCGCCGATGTGCCAGCTCAACTGGTGGGTGCCGATCTATCCGTTTCAGTCGGAGAGCTCGATGGCCTTTCATCCGCGCTACTGGAGCGAGCCCGTGCGAAACTCCTCCAGCGAATTCAACTATTACGAATGGAATGCGAACGGCCGCAGAAATGCGGCCCGATACATAAAGGCCGATACGCGCAAACAGCCGCGCGCGCAGGAGCCGATTGAACTTGACCCCCAGATCCGCATCGTGTGTCAGCCTGGGGAGATAATCCTGTTTTCGGCGGCACAATTGCACTCGACTGTTCCGAACATGTCTGGCTGCGCTCGCTACAGCATCGACTTTCGTACCGTGCACATCGACGACGTGAAGGCCAGGATCGGTGCGCCGAACATAGATTCCTCACCCGCCGGAACATCGCTGCGCGACTTCCTGCGCGGCCGCGATTGTGCGCCCATTGCGGAAGAAATCGTTCAGACATACGAGAATGGCGCGTCGAAGGAGGGAGTGCTCGTATTCCGAGGCGCGGCGGACGAGCATCCTGACCTGCCGGCGCGTTGACCGTTCGGCCTCGGGCTGTGACCGGGGTCAGGGGCGCTGCCGCGGCTGTGCACTGATCGCTGTCCGCTCCGTGGCGTTCGCGTGATGCGCGCGAACGCGTGCCGCTCCCGTCCCCGAGCGTCGCGCCCCCGGGTATCGCCGCAACAGGAATCGCTTTCAGGCTTTTTCAGCGGTGTGCAGAGGTGATGCAAGTGGCGGCTCGCTTCTCTAAACTGTCTCTGAGGGAGACAGGTTGGATGGATGCCGCCGCTAGAGACGAAATTTTCGCGCAACGACGAAAGCGTTTCCTTGCCGCGATAGGCGAGGGCGCGGTCGCGATACTCCCGAGCGCACCGCTCGCTGTGCGCTCCAACGACGTTGAATACGTCTATCGCCAGGACAACGATCTTTATTACCTGACCGGTTTTACCGAATCGCATTCGGTTGCGCTCTTCGCGCCGGGCCATCCTGAGGGCGACTTTGCGATGTTCGTCCTGCCGCGCGACAAGGAGCGCGAGACCTGGACCGGAAGGCGCGCGGGTGTGGAAGGCGCGATGCTCGATTACGGCGCCGACAAGGCCTACTCGATCGACGAATTCGACAAGATCCTCCCGCAGTATCTCGAAAAGGCTTCCCGCGTTTACTACGCGCTCGGCTCCGACGAGCAAATGAATCGCCGGGTGCTCGCGATGGTTCACGCGGCGCAGGCGATGCGCCCGCGCACCGGCACGGGCCCGACCGCCATACTCGACCCGCGCGAGATTCTCCACGAAGCCCGCCTCCGGAAGGAGCCGCACGAACTGGAACTGATGCGCCGCGCGATCGCGATTTCCGCCGAGGCGCACCGGCGTGCGATGGCCGAGGCGCGCGGCGGGATGATGGAGTGGGAGATCGAGGCGCTGGTCGATTACACGTTCCGCAAAAACGGCGCGGCCGGGCCGAGCTATCCCTCGATAATCGCAAGCGGCCCCAACGCGGCCGTGCTCCATTACGTTTCCAACGACCGCGAGCTTCGCCAGGGCGAGCTTTTGCTGATCGACGCCGGATGCGAGTATCGCTTCTATGCTTCCGACGTGACGCGCACCTTTCCGGTCAACGCACGTTTCAACTCTCTGCAGCGCGCGCTGTATGAAATTGTGCTCGAGGCGCAACTCAAGGCAATCGAGACGATCAGGCCCGGCGTGCGCGTTGAGGACCCGCATAACGCCGCCGTCGATGTGCTGGTTGACGGGATGCGCCATCTCGGGCTGCTTACTGGCTCGAAGGACGAGATAATATCCAGCGGCTCGTACCGCCGCTTCTACATGCATCGCACCAGCCATTGGCTCGGGATGGACGTCCACGATGTGGGGCTGTACCGCGTCGGAGGAGAGTCGCGCGCGCTCGAACCCGGGATGGTTCTGACGGTCGAGCCGGGAATCTATATCGCGCCCGACGACGAGGAGGCCTCAGAGAGCTTTCGCGGCATCGGCATCAGGATCGAGGACGACGTGCTGGTGACCTCCGAGGGCCACGAGGTGATGACCTCCGCCGCCCCGAAGAGCGTCGCGGAGATCGAAGCCCTGACCGCCGCGGACTGAGCCGCCCCGCCGCCGCTCACATCTCGAGCGCGCTGGCCGTGCCGACGATCGTTTTGGTGCCGTCGGCCTTCTCGCACCAGACCTCACACTCGGCCCGGGTGCGCGCGCCCTCGCGGCGCCGCTCGACCAGAAGCCCGCGGGGACCGGTCGTATCGTTGCCCCACAGCACGTTGACGAGCCGAAGGTCCATCTTCCCGCCCGCGTACCATCCAAGCCCGAACCGCCGGGTCATCATTTCCGAGATGAGGCACACCGAGAGCATCCCCTGCACGACGATATCCGGGAAACCGAGCTTCAGCGCCTCTTCGCGATTGGTGTGGTAATTGCGCGCCGGACCTGAGAACGCCAGGCACATTTCCTCGGTGATTCTCCGCATCGGGGCGTCGAACGGCTCGCCGCCGCGCTCGCCGACCTGGAAAGTCCGCGACTTGTCCTTTTCGCGCGAGCGGTCGACCACGAAGCCTTGCACGCGATGGTCGCCGGGGATGAGGAAGCTCTGATGGGTGCGGCTCAGCGAGACGACGCGCCCTTCGCGGTTGGTCACGATCACCTCGTTGACGAGGTATTCCCGATCGCGCTTTATGTAGCGGTCGACGAGCGTCGAGCGGGTGCGAAGCGTCTCTCCGACCGGGACCGGATAGAACAGACTCCATTCCTGGCGCGCATGGAGATTGCCGAAGATGTTCGGCAGATACCATTCGATCGTCCGGTAGACGGCGGAATGAAGGATGAGCGCCGGGGCAAGCGCCGGTCCGAGTGGCGAAGGACCGCGATACCACGGATGGTCATCGCCAGTGGCGGCGGTGTAATGCGCGACCGCCTCGGGAGTGATTTCGTATTCCGCCGAACCGTAGTCGCGTCCGACGTAACGCTCGTCTGACGAGAAAATTTCCTTCATCGCCGATCTTTCTCCCCAGGCACGCTCAGCCTTTCAGCTTGGGTCTCAGGCGCTCCTCGAATTTGGCCGCGTTCACGATCGCGCGGTGATGAGTCCCGGAGCCGATTTCTTCGACTTCGTCGAACGCGCGGACTTTGAATTCGAGCCGCCGGCCCTCGACCTTGACGAGTTCCGCCTCCGCGCGGACCTGATGGCCGGGCGGCGTGGCGGCGACGTGCCTGATTTCGATGCCGCTGCCGACCGAGCTTTCTCCAGCGTCAAGGTAGGGTTTGATCGCGTTGAACGCCGCCATCTCCATCGCGGAAACCATGCTCGGCGTCGAGAGCACCGCGGCCAGCATCGGGTCGATCCGGTTGGCGAGATGCTCGGGTCCGACCGTGAGCGTGAAACTTCCCTTTGCTCCAAGCGGTATGTCTTTCATCGGCCCTCCGGATTGCGCGAGGCGGCTTCGGCGCGCCCGAGGCCCATCGCGTCGAGTTTCTTTGCCACCCATTGGACGCGATCGTTTCCCCAGAACGGCTCGCCCGCGACGATAAAGGTCGGAACGCCGAAGACTGCGTCGCGTTCGCCCTCTTCAAGCGCCGCGGCAAGCTCGCGCGGCCCTTCGCTCTGCGCGTAGCGGCGAAACGCGTCGGAATCCATCCCCGCCGCATCGAGAAGCGGCGCGAGTTCGTCGATTTTCTCGATATCCAGCTCGCGCCTGAAAAAAAGCTCCCAGACCCGGCCCGCGTATTCCCGAAAGCGCCCTTCGCGGTCGGCGAACAGCCCGCTTATCAGCGCAAGCCGCGAGTCGAACAGCCGCTGCGGGCCCTTGATTACCAGCCCGCGCTCATTGGCAAAGCGGCGCGCGTCGAGGTACAGGTAGCGCACCTTGCGCCACGAGCGTTCGTCGCGCTCGGCCAGCGTGCCGCCGTAGGCGGTGAAATCAAACAGGTGCGGGATGAAGCGAAGCCGCACGCGATAAGTGCGTTCGAGCGCGAGCGCCGGCTCGAAGGCGAGATAGCTGAACGGGCTTTTGAAGTCGTAGTAGAATTTTACGGTTTCGAGCGCCTGGTCCATGCGCTCAAACGGATAGCTCAAACCGCCCCGATACGAAAGTGCGCGCCCTCGCCCGGGCGGTTATTCGCCGCCGGCGTTACGCTCCAGGTAGCCGAGAATGATCTTCTTCTGCTCGGGCGAGAGCGCGGGGATTCCCGCGGTCCGCATCCTCTGCTGCATCATTTGCACCTGCGCCTGCCACATCGCGGCCGTCAGGCTGTGCGGCTGGTAGGCCGTGTGGCACTGGCCGCATCGCTGGGCGTAGAGCCTGGCCGGGTAAGTGTTTGCCTCGGGAAGCGGGTGGGTGCACCCGGCGGCCGCTAATGCGAACGCCAGCAGGAGCCATGCGCGCGGGCGCCTGAGCGCCGTCGGCGCGGAACTAATCGCCCGGCAGATGCGCATCGGGAATTCGCCTCGATATGCCGGCCCTGAGCGCCGCCATCAGGGCGTTGCGGTCATGCTCCTCGAGCGGGCGCATCCGCTCCTTCGCAGGCCGCTGCCACACCGGCTCGCGCTTCAGCGGATCGTCCTCGTAGCGCGGGAAGATGTGCCAATGGACGTGCGGCTCCTGGTTTCCCAGGCATTCGTAGTTGAGCTTGAGGGGATGGGTGACTTCGGCGATCGCCTCGGCAACCGAGCATAGCTCGTCGAACAGGCCGAGCGCTTCCTTGCGCGGAATCAGGAAAGGTTCGCGCGCGTGGCGTTTGGCGAGCAGCAGACAATAGCCGCGATAGAACTGCGCGTTGCCGAGGACGACCCATGAATTGGGCAGCTCGGCGACAAGCTCGGGCGACTTGCCCGCGGCAAGCCGCTCGATAATCGCGCAGATTCCGCATTTGTGCTGCGCAGCGCCACTCATCGGCCCGGCGGCACCTGAACAAGCTGCACCTGCGCGTACTTGAGCAGGTCGGCGACCGTGTGAAGCTTGTATGCCTTGCCGTAGAAGATGCGCTTGATGCCGGTATTGATGAGCACCTTCAGGCAGTGGATGCAGGGGGTGTGGGTGACGTAGATGTCGGCGTCGCGGATGGCGGCGCCGTTGCGCGCGGCCTGGGCGATCGCGTTGATCTCGGCGTGGATCGTCCGGTAGCAGTTCTCTTCGACCTCGCCGTAGGGATTTCGCGACTCGTAGATGAGACAGCCCACGTCGATACAGTGCGGCAGTCCCGCCGGCGCGCCGTTGTAGCCGGTCGCCAGGATGCTACGGTCGCGCACGATCACTGCGCCGACTTTCGCGCGCAGGCAGGTCGAGCGCTCGGCGACCTGCTGCGTAATGGTGATGAAGTACTGGTCCCAGGTTGGACGCCGCGCGTGTCCCGCCTGCTCGGCGCCGCCCGCGGCCTGATGAGTCGTCTTGTCTTTTTCGTTCTCTTCCACCTTGATTGCCCCTCGGATTCAGAGCGCCCGCGCACGCAGGGGTGAGGCTTCGGTGCGCGGTGCCGGCTGCCAGACGTTGTACACGCGCTCGTGCGTCGGCTGCGGCGCTACGTAGGAGACCGGCACCGGACAGAAGGTCACGATGAAGAGCGCGATCGTGGCCCACGCCGCAAGCCGTCGCCCGGCATCGAGCGGCTGATGTTCGTCGACGGTTGCGGGATGTCCCAGCCCGAGCACGAACAACAGCATCGCCCAGAAAAGCCATCCGCCCCAGAAATCCCATCCGAAGATAACCGGCACGATCACCATCAGGACACATCCCGCGACGAACAGCCGCGAGATCGTGCGATGGAGCCGGCCGAAAAGCGCGTACACCACGTGCCCGCCGTCGAGCTGTCCCACGGGCAGCAGGTTCAGCGTAGTTACGAACAGCCCGAGCCATCCCGCAAACGCGATCGGGCTCAGGTCGATGTTCACCGCGTTCGGATCGACGTGCAGCACCAGATGGACGAGCGCGAGGAACAGTAACGAGTTGCCCAGGTTGTATCCCCCCACCGAGGGGTCGAGCGGTCCCACGTGCGACAGCGCAAGCCCGACCATCAGGATCGGCACCGACAGGATAAAGCCAGCCCACGGACCCGCGGCGCCGATATCGAACATCACCCGCCGCGTGCTGGGCATCTGCCGTATCCGGATAAATGCACCGAACGTTCCCACGATGAAAACCGACGGGAACGGCGCGGGGATGAAGTAGGGCAGGCTGGCATCGACGCCGTTTCGGCGCGCGGTCAGGTAATGGCCCATCTCGTGCGCGAGCAGGATCGCCATCAGCGGGATCGAGAACGTGAAGCCCGCGGTCAACGCGGCCGCGCTCGCAATCGGATGCAGGATCGAGAACGATGCGCCGGCCAGGTACGCGCCGGCCATCGAGGTGGTCACGAACGTGGCGAGAAACAGGATCAGGTTGAGCGGCGGGATATTTTGCGCTTCGTCCCGTGGCGCCCTCGGCGGCGTGTAGGGCGATTGGCGCGGAATCTCGGTCAGGACCGCCGAGGATTGCTTGCGTGCGATGATTTCATCCATTGCGCAGACCCGGATTTACCGTGACTGTAATCGGCGTGCCTTCGGACGCTTTGAAAAACTGGGCCGCGCTCGCCTCGCGTACCGCAATCTCCAGTAGTTCGAAACTGCCGAAGGTTGCCAGCGGCGTTCCGATCGGCGCGTCGCCGTAGGCATTGACGATCCTTAGCGGTGCTCCACGTCCGATCCTAACCGAAACCCGAGCGCCGGGAAAACCGGATGTAAATCGCGCGAGCGCCTCGCGCCCGATGTTCGTCACCAGGTTGCCGAACCCGTCCACGTAAATCACCATGCCCACAAGCCTGCGCCCGCGCACGACCGGCTCGCCGATCGACAGCCGCTCGATCGTCCGAAGCCGCGGACCCATTGCGTCGAGCGGCTCGCCGCGCCATAGATGCGCCGCCGCGGGCGCGAAGATGTCGCGTCCGTGGAAGGTCGAGCTTACCTTTGGAAGCCGATAACGCTGCGCCCGCAGTTCCACCGCCCGCTTGAGCCCGGCCTGCTCGATCGCGAGCCATACCAGGCCGTTGTCCGGAGCGACGAAGCATGCGCCCGCCAGCGTCTCCACTGCGATCGGAAGCCGCGCCGTCCCGACGCCCGGATCGACCACTGAGAGAAAAATCGTTTCGGCGGGAAAATAGCGCCAGCATTCGCGCAGCGCGATCGCGCCCGCGATGATCGATTGCGCGGGAATCCCGTGCGTGATGTCGATCACGGGCGCCTGCGGAGCGATCGTGGCGATAACGCCCTTCATTGCGCCTACGTAATGGTCGCGATACCCGAAGTCGGTCAGAATCGCGATCGGCGCGCGGCGCCGGTTTGTCCCCGCGCGCCTCATCGCCGCGCCCTCGCGCCACGCGCCAGCTCCTCGCGCACCGCGGCGGCGAGTAACGGGAACATCACCTCATGATGGCCGGTCAGGAGGATGCGACGGCCGCCGGTTTCCGTGGGACGTTGAACCACGTTGCGCTGCGGGCGGTAATGGCGCACGAAGTCCATGTCGGCGGCTGTGAAGTCCTTCACAGTGCGGCCCAGGTTGCGCGCAAGATTGAGCGCCTTCAGGAACACTTCCGGCATCACGACCGCTGACCCGAGGTTTACAACTACTCCGCGCGACAGTTCCGAGACCACCGCCGTCAGGCGATGAAAGTCGGCCATGGAGGCCTTTCCGATCGCGCTGCCGTCGGCCGCGGGATGCATGTGCACGATATCGGCGCCCAGCGCCACGTGAACGGTTGCGGGCGCGCCCGCCTTGTACGCGGCGGCAAAGATGCTGAGATCGCGAAATTTCAGCCTGGCGCGGAGAATCTCCCGTCCCACGACTTCGCCGAAGCCCAGGTTCTCGGCCGCGGCCAGCTTTGCCGCGCGATTCAGGAAGGCGCCCGTCTCATCGGCCATCCCGAAGCTTCCGTCGGAAAGCCCTTCGCCGACGTCCTCCGACGTGCGTCCGGCCGCCGCCATTTCGAAATCGTGGATCGCCGCGGCGCCGTTGGTCGCGAGCGCGCCGATAATGCCGTCGCGCACAAGCCCGCATATCAGCGGACCAAGGCCGACTTTGATCGGATGCGCGCCGCTCATCAACAGGAACAACCGGCGCCGGCGCCGCGCGCTCGCGATCTGGCGGGCAAGTTCGCGCAGCTCCTCGGCCGCCAGCACGGCGGGCATCGAATCCAGCAACTCCCGGATCGACGCGCCGGCCTTGACTTCCCTGGCGAGTTGGGCTCGTTTCACCAGCCGTGAAAGCGCGGAAAGCTTTCGCGTGCGGGCGCGACTCGGGTCAATCGGCGTAAGCTTCATCGGCGTCGGGATCGCGGTTTTCCTGGCTTGGCGGAATCTACAACCGCCATAGCCTAACCGAAGGCTGATCGGGCTCCAAACCGGGGGCGTTGTTAGGATTGCCGTGCACGGTTTAAACTTGAGGGTGCGAACGAAACAGGCTGGGCAATTATGCAGGCGTTATTTCAAGTCCGGCAGGGGTAGCTATCCGCTTGAACACCGAGCCAAACTCCTGTAATTAGCGCTGGACTACTGCACCACGTTCGATGGAGCGTCAGGGTGACGCTGCCGGGGTGCATTGGGACAGACTGGGGTAGCTTGAAAAAAAAGGCTGGCGCTGGGGCTGCGTAGGGCTAGCCTAGGGATGCTGTAGCAAGTTGGTTCGAATGGCCGGAAGAAACCTTCGGTTTGCTTTTAGCTTGGTCGCCGCGCGTAGTTAGGTGGAACTGTTTCGTTTGCTGCCGGACAGAGGCGCTTGGGTTTGCGTTGAGTGGTGGGCTCAACGCGTCGGCGAGCGCTGAGTCTGTACGCCTGAGGGCAGTTAGAGGAGGCGGTCCGGCTGGGGCACCGGGCTTCCCGCGACAGAATTCAGGATCTTCAACCTTAGGGGATTTTATAGTTCTTTCTCCATGAAAAAGCTTGCCTTAATCGTTTTGACTCTGTGCGTGCCAGTTCTCGCGTGGGCCGCTACGCCTGCAGGACTGTCTGCATCCCCCCAGTGGATCGGCACCGCTCACGACAGCGTGTTTGCGCTCGCGCGCAGAGGCGATGAGCTCTGGGCCGCCACCAATTTCGGGCTGCTTCTCAAGCGGCACTCCGAACCGCAATGGCAAACTGCCTACGAAACCCACGGAGCGGCGGTCCTCGCGATCGGCTTCTCCCCGCAGGGTAACGGGGTCGCGGCGGGCCAAAGCGGCCTGTTACTGGAAGTTCCGCCGAACTCGACGCAATGGAAGGCCGATAATACCGGCGTCAAGCATCGCCTGATGTGGGTAGCTTCTAACAGCCGCGGCGACTTCCTGGTCGTGGGAGCCTTCGGAACGGTTCTCTACCGGCCAGCCGGCGGTACGCAGTGGCAGAAGCTCGCGGTGCCTTCCAGCGAGGGCGAGGAACCGCATCTGTACGGCGCCATCTTCGTCAGCGATGACGAAGCGTTGATCGTCGGCGAGAACGAAACCCTGATCGATTTCGACAAGGGCAAGATCGCGCAGAAAGTCGAGCTTGGGCAGCCGCCCAAGTCGGCCAAGCCGAGCGGCTCCGACCAGGGTTCCGAGCAGAGCCAGGAAGTTGTTACGCCCTCCCTGTTCGCCGTCACCTACTGCGACGGGATGCTGGTGGCGGCGGGTCAGCGCGGGCTGGTCCTGACCAAGACCCTCGCGGCGGAATCCAAGGCCACCCCCAAGACCGGACGCGAGGCCGGCAAACATGCCAAGGCGGAACAGGCCACGGGTCTTCTTGCCGGTTGGCAAAGCTCCGAGATAAAGGGCCAGCATGACGTGTACGGGCTTGTCTGCACGCCGACCGGAGCGCTGGTAGGCGTTAGCAACAATGGGGCTATGGTCAGCGGAACGCGCCAGGCGAATGGTGGTATCAATTGGCAAGTGCTGTACGCCAAGGGACTGTACGCGCCATGGCTGTCGGCTGCGCTGCCTGCGGGCGACGACGATTTTCTCGTCGCAGGACCGGGAACTATTTGGGAAGTGAGTTCGTCAAATGGCAAATAAGGAAAAGGGCTTCTCCGGCTTTCTGATCGATCACCGCTGGGGCTACCTTATTCTATCCACGGTGATCACCATCGTGGCGGCGCTCGGTGCGACGCGGATGGAGATCCGCACGCATTTCTCGGACCTTCTGCCCGAGCACAACAAGGTCATCGACGTATTCAAGGAATACGAAGACTTCTCCGCTCCTCTCAACGTTCAGATACTGGTTCACACCAAGAAGGGAACCATCTTTACGCCGAAAACCCTCGCGGCCATCTTCAAGATGACCCGCGACATCGACCTGCTGCCGAATATCGACCACACGACGGTCCTGTCGATCGCGTCGAGCAGCGTCCGCGTAACCCGCGCAACTCCCTCCGGCGTCGAGTCGTTCCCGGTCATGCCTGACGTTCCGCCCAAGACTGAGCAGGGCGCGGCCAAGGTTCGCGCCAAGGCGCTTGTCGCGCAGGGCGTCATGGGCATCCTGGTTTCACCGGATGAAAAGAGCACCCTCATCTCGGCCGCGTTTCACGAAAAGGGCATCCATTACAAGCTCCTTTTCGACAAGGTTCACGAGATGATCAAGAAGGCCGAGGCCGCGGACCCGAACCTCGAGTTCTACCCCGCCGGCCGCATCATGCTGATCGGCTGGGTTTATCATTACGGCGAACAGGCGCTGTTCATCTTCCTGTTCTCCTTCCTGCTCATCGCGCTCGCCCACGTTGACTACATGCGCAGCCTCGCCGGCGCGGGCACTCCGCTAATTGCGGCGGTGTTCTCGACCATCTGGGGCGTCGGAGCGGGCGGATGGATGGGTCTCAACCTCGAACCGCTCACGCTGGTCGTGCCGGTCTTGCTGATGGCACGCGCGCTCAGCCATTCGATCCAGATGACCCGGCGCTACTACGAGGTTCTCTACGAGCGCAACGACCAGCTTCGCGCGTCAGCCGAGGCCTTGGCCACGATGTTCCCGCCGGCGGTTCTCGGAATCATGTGCGACGTCGTCGGCCTGTACATGCTGATGATGGTGCCGATTCCGATCATCCAGAAGCTCGGCTTGTTCTGCGGCACCTGGTCGCTGCTCATCATCCCGACCGTCGTCCTGATGACGCCGGTGCTCCTGGCGATTCTGCCGCCGCCGCGCGACGTCAAGGTGTTCATCACGCGCGAAGTGCCATCGGTCAGCACGCATGTCATCGAGCCTCTGCAGAAGGGCCTTGCGCAATTGATCAAGCCGGGCTGGCGGATCGGAACCGCGGCAGTAATCGTGCCGGCGGCGTTTGTGCTGTTCTATTTCGCTTCGCATCGCGCGGTCGGAAGCGTCGCGGTCGGCAGCCCGCTCCTATGGCCCAACAACGAGTTCAACGTCGCCGACCAGATGATCAATCACAACCTGGCCGGGACCGTGACTCTGAACGTGGTCTGGGAAGGCCGCCGCAACCACGCGATGAAGTACCCGGCTGCCTACGCCGCGATGCGCGAGTTCCAGAGGAATATCGAGCGCGAGAAGGGAGCGGAAGCGACCTTCTCGATAGCTGATTATCTGCCTGCCACCAACCGCCTGCTTCACGGCGGCAATCCCAAGTGGATTCCGGTCGACCGCAACGAACGCAACGTCGCGGGCGACGTGTTCTGGACCCTGACCGGCCACAGCCTGACCGACTTCGCGCAGATCATCCGGCCGAATCTCCAAAGCGGCGACGTCATCCTCTGGTATAAGGACCTTCGCAGTAAGACCGTCGCCCATGCGATGCATGAAGTCGACAAGGCGCTCGCCTCGCTCAAACCGTCGAAGGATTACACGATTCGGCTTGCGGGCGGCGCGGTCGCGATGCAGTATGCGATGGACGAGGTGGTTGAACGGGCCAACCTGCGCATCCTGATCTACCTGCTCGCGGCGATCTTCCTGATGGCCGCGGCGACCTACCGCTCGTTTACCGCAGGCCTGGTCCTGATCATCCCGCTGCTGCTCGCCCAGTTCGCCACGGACACGGTTATGTACCTGCGCGGTGTCGGTTTGGACGTCAACACGCTGCCGGTCATCGCGGTCGGTCTCGGCGTCGGTATTGACTACGGTATCTATCTGCTGAGCCGAATGTGCGATGAGTTCCAGGTAGCCGGCGACGGCGACGTCTACTCCGCCGTCGTCCGGGCCGTCTATACTGCCGGAGAGGCGACCTTTTTTGTGGCGTTTACGATGGTAGTCGGCGTGCTTCCGTGGTATTTCCTTTCGGGGCTTAAGTTCCTGGCCGACATGGGCCTGATGCTGGCACTGGTCATGGCGTTCAACGCGATCCTGGCGCTGGTCGTCATACCGGTCGAGGTGGTGTTCATCAGGCCAAAGTTCCTGGGCCGGGTTAAATTGATGAGGCACTAAAATACATTGCGCCTTTTGGCGAAAGCGAGGTGATGTGCTGGGGACAGCCATGTGGAGATTAGAAAGTTGTGGGAGGGTGGCTATCGAGCGCTTGAGCAAGGTAGTGGTTGTCTCGGGGCGCTCGGGAGTCAAGGCAGAAGTTAGGGCAAACGGGCCAGCAACATTGACGTCAGGCCTAAACCTCTAGGACTGGAAAGTAGGAGAAGACGGTAAAAATGCGTGGCACTTGCTTGGCTAAGGCCTTTGCGGCTGCGGCAGCGACGCTGATCCTGATCGCTATACCGCCGGTCTTCGCCCAGGAAAGCCTGGACCTTGGACCGGTACACATCGACGTGCAGAACGCCGCAGAAACCGACTGGGCGATCTCTACTGCGGGTAAAAACAACGTCTTTAACAACAACTCGACCTTGGGCATCCATTGCCCGAGCGAGGGGCACAACGCCTTCGGATGCGGGCTGTCGACCAACGGCAATTCGTTCAACATCGTCGCGTTCCGCTACGACGGGCTCCTCAACGGACGAATTAGCTCGGACACGGCTGAGATGTTCGGCCTGGACAACTGGGATTTCTTCGTCCACGCCCGCACCTGGACGAACATCGCACCCTACGTCGACGGCGACATGCCTACGATCCCGGAAGACAAGTACATGCAGCGCTATCCGGGCGACGCATGGACCGCAACCGTCGCACAGAACGAGTGGGAACTTGACGCTGCTGAGGCCTACACCGACCTGAGAAAGGGCCGGCTGTGGGTGCGCCTCGGCAAGCAGCAGATGGTGTACGGCGAAGAACTCGGTTTCCAGGTTCTTGACGCGATCGACAGCCTGGATTTCAGACGGCACAGCCTGTTCAACTATTCAGGGCTGGAGTTCTCAGACGCGCGTATCGGAACCTGGGCCGCCCGCGCGACCTATGACGTGGGCGACTACCTGGAGCCCTTTGGGATCCATCGCTCCCGCGTGACGGGCTACATCAGCGAGTTCCAGCCGGACGTCCTGATGCCCGCTGGTCAGGCCTACAACACCACTCCGGCGGCCTTCGCCATCACGCCCCTCAACGGCATCACGCGTGCGCGCCACCATCTCGCGTACGGTGCGATCGTCGAGTGGAGCATGCTCAACCTCGACTGGAGCTTCAACTTCTACAGCCATCCGGAACGGACGGGCGTCTTCTCCCAGGCGCCCTTTCCCTACACGTTTGCGCCCGGTCCAGGCGGGATCTTTCCAGGACCGGCGTCCTTCGGATGTACTCCCGGCACGCCGTGTAACCTCATGCTGACGGCGCGCTACCCGCAGGAGTTCATCTACGGAGGGATGGTGTCGTACATGATCCAGCCGATCTACACCTTCCCCGGCGCGGATATCTTCAACGGCGACATCGTCCGGTTCTCGGGAACCTATACGCCCAACAAGACGCTTCAGACGGCGACCCTTGGGGTTAAGCGCATGGGCGACCTGAATCTGGCCGCCGACGTGGAGAAGGATTACCGCTGGACCGAGAAGCTCCCCTCCATGTACATCCTGGCGGAGTACAACTACCGCAGCGCGAGCCCGATCTTCCTCGATTCGTGGTTGAGGAACAACGGAGACCACATGTTCAACCTGTTCCTGCTCTCGTTGAGCCAGCCGCTTCCGCTAGCTCGATGGACCCTGGTGAACGTGGTTGAGAGCGAGGCGAACCATAACTTCTCGTGGTTCGACCAGCCGGCGGTGGTGTACAAGCCGACCTCCTCCCAGGAGTACGACGCGTTCTGGAACTTCGCCACGGGAACTCTCGCGTCCCAGTTCGGACCCGATCAGTTCTCTGACGAGTTCGTGCTCCGCGCAATCTATAAATTCTAGAGGCGCGGGCATCCGAGGGATTCCGGCGCGTATTGGCTGTAGCGCGTCGGAGGGATAAATGACGAGCATGAACAATGGTGAGGCCCCGCCATGGGGCCTCACCAAGGAGCCGCTATGCGAGTCTTAAAGTACACAGATGGTTGGACGCGGCGACACTTTCTGGAGCAAACCAGCAAAGGCATCTTGGCAGCCGGGGTGCTGGCGCCGCTCTGGGACGTGATCGCAGATACAGGCAGTTGCGAAGCTGCCTACCCACCCGAACTGCTTTCCATCGAGGCCTACACGAAGGGGAAGCTCAAAGTTGGCCAGGAGCTGAACGCCAACAACGTCGATATCGTCAAAGACATCCTTGACCCCGCCGCGTACTTCCAGATCAAGCAGGAAGGCCGCATCGTCGATCTGGCGCCCACCACCACCGAACTCGACCATCTGACGCCCAAGCCCTTCCTTGAAGCGACGCTCAGGAATCGCGGTAAGCACGTTATCGGGCCCGACGGTAACGTCTGGACCAAGGACGGCAAGCCGTGGATCGGCGGCAACCCGTTCCCCGAGCCGAAGACCCCTCAGGAATGCCTGATGTCGAACACCCTGAGCTGGGGTAAGCACGACTGCTTCGCGGGCGCGATCATTGACTGGGATACCGACGCCGCGGGTGAGATCCAGTACAACTATAACTTCTTCTACGTCGAGTGGAACACCGTCGGCCGCCTGACTTTGGATCCCAAGCCGTACATGGCCGGGCACGAGACCCAGTTGCGCTATTTCCCGCTGCTTATCACTTCGCCGGAAGACCAGCGTGGAACGTCGTTTTTACAGATCTGGGCTTATGACCAGCACAAATTCCCCGAGTTCTACGGCTACACGCCGCTGCTCAAGCGCACCCGCAGTTTCCCGACCGACCAGCGCTTCGAGCCGCAGCTTCCGGGATGGACATCCTTTACCAGCGAAGCCTGGATGGCGGGTGACCCACTTTTGACCTGGGGCAACTTCCGCATCGTCGGCAAAGGCCCGATCCTGACCTGCGCCGGCCATTGCGCCGACCTGACCAAGCCCAACTGGCTCCATGACGTGTGCGGTGGAAAGACCGGCAAGAAGTATTTCCGCACCCGGATGGAGCTGGTGCCCGAGGCCTATGTGTGCGAGATGGAACCGGTCATGTATCCGCGTTCGCCGTACAGCAAGAAGCGGATCTGGTACGATGCCCGCACGCTGAACCCGCTGACCATGATCACCTATGACCGCCAGGGTAAAGTCTGGCAGCAGTGGGAAGGCGGCTTTGACCTGTATCAGCGCCCACAGGGAGTAGAGTGGGGCGAAGGCGTTCCGGATCAGTTTTGGGCCTGGACCCACGTGCACGCGCACGATCTCCAGAGCAACCGCATGCAGCGCTTCCAGCTTGTCCGGGAGATCACCGGCGGTTTCAAGACTGACGTGGATAAGCCACAGCTCTTCGGCGACTACTGCTCGATGACGGCTCTCAGGCGTCTCGGCCGTTAAACGAGACGTTTCGGTACGCGCGAATCTTTTTTCGCGGAATGCCGCCAACCTCAGGGTTGGCGGCATTCTCACAAACACGCCGCCAGCCGCCGCGCCCGCGATGGGGGTCCGGTTGGAGGCGCAATTTGCCGCTTGCATAATCGGTTCTATGGGCTTAGTAGAGAGTTCTGGGGCGCATGCCAACCGCGCCTCGGCGCGGGATTGCCTGATGAGAAGCAAATCGTCTACCGTCACTCATGGTGAGTGGCGGAGTTCCTCCTCGTAGATAAGGAGAGTTGGGAAAAAGAGGTCAATTTCATGCGAATCCTAAAGTACACCGACGGTTGGACCAGACGAGTGTTCCTGGAGAAGGTGGCCAAGGGCGTGGCTACTGCCGGCGTCATTGCTCCGCTATGGGAAGTTATCGGGAACACCGGAAGCTGCGAGGCCGCCTACCCGCCCGAGCTTCTGTCGATCGAGGCCTACACCAAGGGCAAGCTAAAGGCCGGACAGGTGCTCAACGCCAACAATGTCGATATCGTCAAGGACCTGCTCGACCCGGTTGCATACCACCAGATCAAGAATGACGGGCGCGAAGTCGACCTTGTCCCTACGACTACGGATATATACCGGCTCAATCCGCCGGTCTTTATCGAGGCAACCCTTAAAAACAAGGGCGTGCATCACCTTGGGCCGGATGGCAACGTCTGGACCAAGGATGGCAAGCCGTGGATCGGCGGCAACCCGTTCCCCGAGCCGAAGGACGGGGCCGAATGCGTGATGGCGATGTCGCTGAGCTGGGGCAAGCATGACTCGTGCGTGCATCCGATTCAAGAATGGGACACTAACGCCGCCGGCGACGCGTTGTACAAGTATGAATTCGCCTTCATGGAATGGCAGACGGTCGGGCGCCTGGTGCTCGATCCGAAGCCGTACCAGCCCGGTCATCTGGGTCAGCTCCGTTATGTCCCTGACCTGATCACCTCGCCGGAAGACCAGCGCGGGACTGCGTTCCTGCAGATCTGGGCTTACGACCAGCGGCTGTTCCCGGAATTTTACGGCTATTCGCCATTCCTGAAGCGCACCCGGAGTTTCCCGACCGACCAGCGCTTCGAACCGCTGCTTCCGGGCGAGCCGTATTTCGCCACGATGGCTTGGCACGTCGGCGACCCCGCGCTGACCTGGGGCAATTTTAAAATCGTGGGGCGTGGGCCGCTGCTGGTCGGTCAGCAGTGCCCCATCTACCGGAACAAGGGCTGGTTGTATAAGCTGACCGGCGGTAAGACCGGCAACAAATATTTCCGCACCTGGATGGAACTGGTGCCCGAGACGATCATCGTGGATTACGAGCCGGTCAAGTACCCGCGCGCTCCGATCAGCAAGAAGCGCACGTGGTTCGACGCACGAACCCTTCAGCCGCTTGTCACCAACACTTACGATCGAGGGGGCAAGCTCTGGCAGCAGTGGGAAGGCGGCTTCGCCTGGTATGACAAGGCCGACGGCGGAGTGGATTGGCCCGACACGGCTCCCGACAAGTTCTGGTGGTGGGCGCACGTCCATGCCTACGACCTGCAGAGCGGGACGCTCGCCCGCCTGCAGCTCACTCCCGAGATTACGGGCGGATTCAAGATTCACATCAACGATCCCCAGATCTTCGGCGAATACTGCTCTATGGATTCGCTGCGCCGTCTCGGCCGCTAGAGGCGAGAACCTGCCCGAGTGCGGGCCAGTCCCGCGCGTGAGCAGACACGAATCGGCCGCCGGTTCCAGTTCCGGAACCGGCGGCCGTCTTTTGGGGATCCATCCTGCCTTCGCGAACAGCTGCCAGCCAACTTCGGTTGAATTACCCCCCCGGGGTTCTGGCGAGCTCTGGCGCAACCGGCCCTGGGAGTTGAGTGGCCCGGCAGCACCAATTGGCCGGCGGGCCGAGGGCGAGGGTCTTCCGCCCCGGGCGATGCCCTGCTTCTGCATTAGGTAATAATTTTTCATGTAGAAGAGTAAGTTGTGCAAGAAAGTCTAAACGATCTCTTTGATTCGCCGCATCTTTGAGGTAATTGTGGGACAGCGGGATTTTGTGTCCCGCGGGGAGAGAATATGCGTCTATTGAAGTACACCGAGGGATGGACACGTCGGCATTTCCTCGAGCAGACGGCCAAGGGAATCATGGCGGCCGGCGTGATCGCACCGCTCTGGGAAGTGATCGGCAGCACCGGCAGTTGCGAGGCGGCCTATCCGCCCGAATTGCTCTCGATCGAGGCCTACACGAAGGGCAAGCTCAAGATCGGGCAGGAACTCAACGCCGACAACGTTGACGTGGTCAAGGATCTAATCGACCCGGGCGCCTATTGGTCGATCAAGCATGACCGGCGGGTGGTGACACTGGGGCCCACGGTGACGCGGCTGGACTGGCTTACGCCGAAGGAGTTTCTCGAGGCGACGCTGCGCAACAAGGGCAAGCACAAGATTTTTCCCGACGGCAACGTTTACACGCTGGACGGCAAGCCGTGGATCGGAGGTAATCCGTTTCCGGAGCCCAAGACTGCCCAGGAATGCGTGATGTCGAACACGCTCAGTTGGGGCAAACACGACTCCTTCATGGGCGCGGTCAAGGATTGGGACACCAACGCCGACGGCGAGGTGGAATACACCTACGAGGATTTTTACGTCGAGTACCAGACGGTCGGGCGGCTGGTTAACGATCCCAAGCCGTACCTGCCCGGGCATGAGAACGAGCTTCGCTATTATCCGAGTTTCATTTCGTCGCCAGAGGACATGCGCGGGACGGCCTTTTTGCAGATTTGGGCCTACGACCAGCGAAGGTTCCCGCAGTTTTACGGCTACACGCCGTTGCTCAAGCGGACCCGAACCTTTCCGGTCGATCAGCGCTTCGAGCCGCAGCTTCCGGGCGAGACCTGGTTTACGAGCGAGGCGTGGATGGCAGGCGATCCGCTTCTGACCTGGGGCGATTTCAAGATCGTCGGCAAGGGTCCCCTGCTCACCAGCATCAGCGGTAACAGCCGGTTGGACCGTCCCAACTGGGAGTTGGAGTGGTGCGGGGGCAAGACCGGCAAGAAGTATTTCAAGAGCGTCTTTTCGCTGGTGCCGGAGTGCTACATAGTCGAGATGTCGCCGGTCAAGTATCCGCGCTCGCCATACAGCAAGAAGCGGATCTGGTACGATGCTCGCACGCTGAACCCGCTTACGATGGTCACGTTCGATCGCCAGGGCAAGATCTGGCAGCAGTGGGAAGGCGGTTTCGACTATTACCAGAAGAAGCCCGGCTACCAGTGGACCGACAGCCTGCCCGATGAGTTCTGGGAGTGGGTCTATGTGCACGCGCTGGATTTGCAGTCAGGCCGGATGACGCACTTCCAGGTGGTTCGCGAGGTCTTCGGCGGCTATCAGACCGGCGTTAACCAGAACCGCTACTTCGATGACTATTGCTCGATGGACTCCCTGCGGCGGCTCGGCCGTTAGCGCAAGGGGCGCTGCAAAAGCCGGTTAGCGGTCGGCTCGTTACGTCAGTAAAAGGTGCTGTCGGCGCGGTCAGGTTGGAAGCCTGTGCCGCGCCGACAGCGTTTTTGGCGCGCTCAAGACGGTCCTGTCCGAGCGGCGCGCCTGCTTACGGCCTCAATTCCGGACGCTGCAGCGCAGGCTGCTCGGCCTCGGCTGTGTTCAAAAGCGCGCGATATTCGTTGGCCACCTCGAGCGGCAAATTGGCGAACGACCGGGTTACGAAGTCGAGCTGACGCATCTGCGCCGCGTCGTGCATCCCTGACCGCCCAAGATAGCTCGCTCCGAGCCTGATCATCCGGACCATTTCGAAAAGCCGGGGTTCCTCGTCGGGTCCGAAGCTCAGCTCGCCGCGCGCGCGTTCCTCGTCGGCGTCCTGGTAATATAGCGCGGGGGCATAAACCAGGTTCCAGAGTTCCGCGATCGTGAAGTCGAGCTTTGGTTCCGCTGCGTTGGATATCTCGAGCACGCTCTTGTTAGTCGTCCAGTAGGCCTCGGGCTGAAGCTCCGCGATCTGTCGCGCCAGGAGCGGGTCCACGAATCGCGTGGCTACGTCGAAGTATTCGCGCACCAGGAGCTGTCTTTCTGTGTGGTCGTGCGAGCGCTGCACGAGCCCGCCGTAGAGCATCCGATGCAGCGTCTTTTCGATTGCCTCGGGATGCGGTACGCGTTCGATCATCGCGAATCCGACGGCGCCCACCGGACCCATGTTCGCAAGCGCGCGGCGGATGTCCCATCGGTCGCGCAGCAGTTGGGCGGGATCGGCGACCATCTCGGGGTTGTCGAAGAAATCGTCTATCCAATGCGAAGCGTAAGTCAGGAATGACTTGGTCCGAATTTCGTCCCATCGATCTTCGGATACGATTCCCAGGACGAACGCGTGGACCCCGATGTCATCGTAAGGATGCAGAACGCTTGTCGAAGTGCCGAGCTCAAGCAATCCCGCCCTGGAAAGGAATTTGTGGAAGTCCTGTTCGCCCGCTCTGACCGCCGAAAGGATCTCCCGCGAGCGCGGGATGCCGGGGTAGAGCGCTTCAAGCGGCGTCTGGATTTCCTGCGGGTTTCCCATCGTGTTTCTCTCGATATTCATTTCAGGAGGCTCCAATCTAAAGCGACGCCGCTCCGTTATGCTCGCGGGGATCGACGACGGCTTCGGACGATCGGACTCGCGAGGCGTGGTGCGGGTTTTCGGCGTGCAAGGCAGTGCTTTCCGGCCGCTCGAAGTTGATATTGAGGCGAAGCGCTCGCCGGTCGCCGGAGGTCCGAAACAGGTATTCGAATCCCCCGCGGATATAGGCTTCGAGCCGCGCGCCTTCGAGGATGAGCGGCTGGACCCAGATCTCTCCGCCCTCGAGCGTCTCGGCATAGGGCCATTTCACGGGCTCGCAGGCGTTGACGAATCCAAGCTGCGTGTACGAAGGGGTAAGGTCTATCGGTTTGAGGATCGAGTAGAGGAGAATCGCCCTGGCCTGCAGGATTCCGGCGACTGCCGCGCCCACGTAACGCGCGACCCGGCCCGCGCCGGTCGACAGCGACCATAGCTCGCCGCCTTCGAGCACCGAATGGGGCGGAAAATGGCTTAGGTCCGGTTTCGGATAGCTCTGCGGTAGCGTGCCGAGGTCGTGCAGAACAAACCCGGCGACCATCCGCTCGGCCGGATCGTCTTCGTGCTCGTAGAGTGCGTAAAGGTTTCCGAACGCCAGATGCGCGTTTCCGAGCTGCGAGCGAGCGGTCTCCTTGAAGCGCAATCCACGGGTTGCGCGAGCCTCGGCAAGGCATTTGGCAAAGATTCGCCGTTCGTTGTCAGCGGTTATTTGTCGCAATTCCATCTTGTGTTAACTCCTGCTTGAAATTAGTGGGCTCTTTGAGTTTCGCCGGGCGTTGCAGGAAGCGGCGGAGCGCGAGTCCGGCGAGCCTGGCGCGCAGGTTTGTGCGCGAATGCGCTCAGTGTCGCGGGCGGGGCTTCGGTCGCCGGCTGTGCGGGCTGGCTGATGCGGTTCGCGCCCAGCAAAGGTTCACTCCTGGTGTTCGGCTTATAACGCGGCAGTTAGTCATCGCCACCTTTTCGTTGCTCGTGATTTGCATGGAGCAATTGCCCATGTCATGAAGGTTTTACCGAGACTGGCTTGCGCGGGTGGGCCGACAGTCCGAAGATGGACGCGAGGGATTGACTTATTCAGAGGTTTGGAGAGTCAAGATTGGTTGAAGACGTCCGATTCGCCTTGCCAAGCCGTAACGGCCGATGTTAGCGTCGGACGTTCGCTGTGTGGTTATGACTGGGAACGCAAACGCATTGGATTCCGTGATCCGGGAGATCCTGGAATGCGCCGGTCGCGATTCGGCGAAGCCGTCAGTCGGCCGGCTGAAGAAACAATTCTGTTCCGCTGCGGAGCATGACTACACGGAACGCTTAAAGAGGCTCTTCAGCGGGCGAGAGATGCGGGAACTTGTAGCGGAGTTCCGAAGCGCACTGCCTGCGTTGAATGAGGAAGTGTTCCGGATACAGGAGCCGCGCCAATTAGCCAGGGTGGCCGCAGAGCTGGGTGCTCACTTGCGCACGGAACGGTTCGAGGGTGACGCGGGAAAGAGCCTGCGCGGCTTTTACATCGATGATCGCGCCGTCGCCAAGTCCCCGCTGATTTGCGTCAACACCGCGAGCCATCCGGTCGCGGTCGCGTCTGCGTTCTGGCACGAAGTTGGGCATCACCTGAGCAGCAGAGTGTTCGGCGCTGCCGACGGGGCCCGGCTTTCGCTCGACTCGAGTTACGCGGAGCACCTCGACCAGCCTGCCGAGATCGCCGCTGATGTTGTTTCGACGCTTGCCGCGTATCCCAGAAAAGCGGCGCGACGGCTGTTCAGCCGATTCGTCAAGGCGGGCACGGTTCCGAATACGGATGCCTTGTTGACCGCGGCGAGGGCGCACCTGCGCGCTGTTGCGGGGTTCGATTTTCAGCGGGGAGTGCGGGCCAGCGAAAATCTGCGCTACCTCGCGGGTATGATACACTTTATACAACTGCGTTGGGTACTGTTCTCCGAGTACGAAATATGAAAAAAAACGACCCCGGTGCGGTGATCAGGGCGGCGCGCGAATCGCTCGGCCTAAGCCAGCGCAAACTTGCCGCCGCAGTCGGCGTCAAGGCGAGCCACATCGCGTACATCGAGGGCAACCAGCGCAGACCCTCGATGACGCTTCTGCGCAGGCTTGCCCAGGTTCTCGGGCTCGACCGCCGCGAGATGCTGTTTCTCTGGTACCCGGACGCCAGGGTTCTCATAGGCGACGGGCAGAACGCGCGCAGAGCGCCACAAAAGCGGGACGCGTGGAAGGAATTCGCATCCAACCGGCCGCTGCTCAAGCGCTATGGAGTGACGCCCGCTGAACTGAGAGTCCTCAAGCAGGTCAGCATGCTCGAGCACGTTTCCTCGCCGAAGCACTTTCTGTTCGTACTGAACGCGATCCGCCAGGCGGGCGACAGCCCGGACCGCTAGCGCGCTTGAGGGGCGGGTTCGTCGCACAAACATCGAGCTCACTTCCGGCTCTTTTGCTTGGTATCCCGGACGCCGCGAAGGATCTCGCCCGCCCGGCGGCGTGAGTTTCGCGCGTGGTGCCCATGATACTCGAAGAGGACGGCCGCTCGTGGCCATCCCTTCGATTTCTTCGCATGCCCGAGTGAGTCGTTTTACAGCTCGGTCTTGAAGCCGCGCGAAGTGACGCCGCGGCCGAAATCGTATTTGCGGCCCTCTTTGAACTCGCGCAGGATTCGCCGCGACGCGACCATACGATGCACTTCGTCGGGGCCGTCGTAGATGCGGGCGAAGCGCGCATGACGGTACATCCGCGCAAGCGGCGTGTCCTCGGTGACACCAAGCGCGCCGTGGACCTGGATAGCGCGATCGATCACGTCATGCAGGACTTTCGCGCCCCAGAACTTGATGAGCGAGATCTCGACGCGCGCCTCGTCACCCGCGTCGATCTTGGCCGCGGCGTTAAGCGTCATCAGGCGCGCCGCGTGGATTTCCGCGGCCGAGTCCGCGATCCAGTTCTGGATCGTCTGCTTGTCGGCGAGAAGGCTGCCGAACGCGCGCCGGCTTAGAGCCCGCTGGCACATCAGCTCGAACGCGCGCTGCGCCTGCCCGAGCCATCGCATGCAATGGTAGATGCGCCCCGGACCGAGCCGCTTCTGCGCGATCTTGAATCCCTGTCCGCGCGGCCCGAGCAGGTTGGTGAGCGGTACGCGGCAATCCTCGTATCGGATTTCGCAATGCCCGCCCGACGTTTCTCCCATCACCGGCACGTTGCGCACGATATTGAATCCCGGAGTGTCGGTCGGGACCACGATCATGCTGAAGCGCTCATAGGTCGGCGCGTCGGGATCGGTCAGGCACATCACGGTGGCGAAGGCGGCGCGGTTGGCGTTGCTGGTGAACCACTTGTGCCCGTTGATCACCCATTGGTCGCCATCCTTGACGGCGCGGGTCTGCAACTGGGTAGGGTCGGAACTCCCGACCTCCGGCTCGGTCATCGAGTAGCACGGATAGATGTCTCCGTTGACCATCGGCAGCAGGAAGCGCTTCTTCAGGTCGGGGCTGCCGTACAGGTAAAGCATCGTGCCGTCCTGAGCGGTGTGCGTCCCGAGACCCATCATCGCGAGTTCGCTTCTTCCGACCAGTTCGTTGACAAAGACGTAGGGCATGAAAGGCAGGCCGCCGCCGCCGATCTCCTTGGGCAGGCCAAGCGCCCAGAGTCCGCGCTTCTTGGCCTCGGCCTGGATCGACTTGAGCGTGTCCGAGCGCTCCCAGTTATCCGCGTCGAAACCCTTTTCATTGGGATAAATGAATTCGTCAAGGAACGCGGAGATGCGGCTGCGCAGTTCCTGGATGTGCGGCTGCGATTCGAGTTCGAGAACGTCCATTACCAACCTCCCCGATTTGCCCGGATGGGCGCGCCACTGGCGCGCAGCGCGAAGGTCACTGCTGCGTGGCCTAGCAAGGTTCCGCCGTCACGGCAAGTCAAAACCGTGCAACGACTTGAACGAACGGTATGTACGGCTTCAGTCCGCGGCGTTCAGCCGATGCGCCTGGCGATTTCCCATCCTATCTTCGCGCTGGTGCCGGCCCTGCGCCCGTGTTCGGCAGCGTCGGGCCCGCTCGCATTGCCCAGCTTCGCGCGCATCGCGATACCCTGCAGAATCGACGCCGAGCGGAAGAAGGCGAACGCGACGAAGAACAGGTAATTGCCGGCGTCCTTGCGCCCGGTGCGCCGGCAGTACGCCGCGACGTATTCTTCCTCGCTCGGAATTCCGAGCTTCTTCAGGTCGGCCCCCGCCAGGCTGTTGGCGTCGGCAAGTTCGGGCGGGTAATGGTAGCCGAGACAATTCCACGCAAGGTCGCCCAGCGGATGGCCGAGCGTCGACAGCTCCCAGTCGAGCACCGCGATGATCCGCGGCTCGCGCGGGTGGGTTATCAGGTTGCCGAGGCGGAAGTCGCCGTGCGCGATCGCCGATTCGTCTTCGGCCGGGATGTGCTCGGGCAGCCATTCGATGAGCCGATCCATCTCGGGTATCGGCTCCATCTCGGCGTCGCGATACTGCTTGGTGAAGCGCGCTATCTGGCGCGCGACGTATCCGGTCGGCCGGCCAAAGTCACCGAGTCCGATCGCGTTGTAATCGATCTTGTGCAGCCGCGCCAGCGTTTCGTTCATCGAGTCATAAACCGCGGCGCGCTCCTCGGGATTCGATTCCGGCATCGTGGGGTCGGTAAAGATACGCCCCTCGACGTAATCCATGATGAAGAATGCTGTGCCGATTATGCTCGTGTCCTCGCACAGCAGATGGGTTCGCGGCACGGGGAAGCCGGTCGGGCCGAGCGCGCTGATGATACGGTATTCACGCTCGACCTGATGGGCCGACTGCAGCAGCTTGCCGGGCGGCTTCTTGCGCATCACGTAGCGCGCGCCGGGGGTCTCGAGCAAGAAGGTCGGGTTCGATTGTCCCGTAACGAATTGCCCGACTTTCAGCGGTCCGCGAAAGTCTTTCATCCGCTCGCTCAGATAGCGCTCGAGATTCGCCTCGTCGAAGCGGTGGTTGGGCCGGACAGGGGTAACTTCCATTCCAGTTGCCATGTTACCGATAGACTAAAACACTCCCTGCCTGAAATTCGAGAGCGACCACGCCCGCAGATTATGCGAGTTTCACCGCCTTAGAAAGTGTCGGGCGCAGGGCCCAGGCCGCGAGCCATCGAGCCTCCCTGCGGCCGTCGCGCCGTCCTGCCTCCCGCCGCTATCAGCGCCGGCGGGTGGTTTCTCCGCCGTCCCAGGTTTCGGCGGTGATTCCGCGCGAGCGGAGTTCCTGCTTTTTGACCTTGCCGGTCTCGGTCTTGGGAAGCTCGTCAACGAACTCGATGTAACGTGGAACGGCGAACCTCGGCATCCTTTCCACGCAGAAAGCGACCAGGTGCTCCGGCGCGGGCTTGGCTCCGGGCTTGGAGACGATATACGCCTTTATCTCCTCCTCTCCGCCGGGAACCGCCGACGGCACGCCGACGACCGCACTCTCGGCCACGGCCGGGTGCGTGTTCAGCACCTGCTCGACCTCATAGGAGGAGATATTTTCGCCGCGCCGGCGGATGCAGTCCTTGATCCGGTCGATGAAGAACAACCGGCCACGCTCGTCGAACCGTCCCGCGTCGCCGGTATGAAACCACAGGTTGCGCCAGGCCTCGACGGTGCGCTCAGGCATGTCGAGGTATCCCGCCATGAAGCACCACGGATGCTTCGGACGGACGACGATCTCACCGGCCTGGCCGGTCGGGAGCTCCTCGTCGGTTTCGGGATCGACGATTTTAACCTCGAACCATTCGTCCAGGACACGACCGCAGCAGCCCGGCTCCAGCCGCTCATCTGGTGATGTGTAGCAGAGAATATTGCTTTCGGTGAGGCCGAAACCCTGGACGAAGCTGACCCCGAAGCGTGCCTCGAAGTCCGCGCCCCATTCCCTGGCGATCGGCACTGCCATTATCTTGCGCAGCGAATTGTCCCTGTCATAGGGCGTCGGCGGCTGGCGATAGATGAACTCCGGCATCACCCCGAGCGCGTTGGTGACCGTCGCCCGATAGCGCCGCACGTCGTCCAGCCAGCGCGAGGCACTGAAGCGCCTGACCAAGGCCACCCGCGCGCCCGCCAGCAGGCTCCCGAGCACCTGCATGAACAGCGCGTTGGTGTGAAACAGCGGCATGCACACGTAGTAGATATCGTCCTCGGTCAGCTCCAGCACCCGCGCCAGGTTGCGCCCCAACAGGTAGCAGTGCGCATGCGGCATCAGCACGCCCTTGGACGGGCCGGTGGTTCCCGAGGTGTAAATGACGGTCGATATGTCGCGCGCCGTCGGCTCGACCGCGGGCGTCGAAGATGCCCCGCGCTCGAACATCGCGTCAAGCGGCAGTACCGCGCGCCGGCCAAACGCGGTGGCGTGCCCGGCTTCGACCGTGCCGACCGTGAGCACGGTTTCGACGGCGCATGCGTCAAGGTCTATCGCGGCGAGCGTCGGCAGGAGCGCCGCGTCGGCAACGACCACGCGCGCGGAGCTGTTGCGCACCTGGTGCTGCAGGAACGCGCCCTTAAGTTCGGTGTTGATCGGGACGAAGATGGCGCCGAGGCGGTTCGCCGCGGCCAGCACCAGCAACAGGCTGGGATGGTTAAACAGGAACGCGAGAACGCGGTCACCCCGTTTCACTCCGAGCCGAGCCAGCCCCGCGGCCAGCGCTGCGGAACGGTTCTCGAGATCTGCGAACGACAGCGTGGAACCGTCCTCGTGGCGCAGAAACTCCCGCTCTCCGTAACGTTTTGCCTGTTCCCGGATGACCTCGGTCACCGTCCATCGATTTTTCGCAAGCTCTAACATCACTCAAATCGTACCATGGCTGAATTGGAATGGGCGGTTACGTGTGAACCGCGATTCGCCCGCCGCGCGACGGGCGAATGGAAGGATAGCCCCTCGCCAGTCACGCGGCCCAGACGGAAATCATCCGCGCCGCATCCACGATCGCATGCGCCGGCGCACCCGCGGGTATCCGGCCGAACAGAAGAAAGTTTGCGGACTGCCGCGGGGCCAGTGGCCGTCCGCTCCAGATCTGCTCGCCGAGGCCTCCACCGAGCGCCAACCCCTGCTGCCATCGCGCGTCAAGTTCGCCCACCTCCGCGTCCAGGACGAGGAGCGCGTCCCCGACGCTCTCCAGTCCCGCGGAATCGGCGAGCGCCGGCACGCATAGCGCACGCTTCCATCCGTACAGCTCGGCATTGCGAAGCACGGGCTTCAGCGCGCGCTCCTCGGCGGCGAACTTCGAGTTCGCGAGGTCCATCGTAAGGAACGAGGCGCCCGCGTCGCGGAACAGCTTAAGCCGCGCCGCCATCTGCATCCCGATCTTGAGCGCGGCGCGCTCGGAACCGTCGCCCAGCAGGGCAGCGAGCGCGCCGGGGCAGGGCAGGGCGACGCCCCAGGTTTTCGGCGCGCGAAACGCGTCGTTGATTGCCAGCGCCATCTCGCTCATCGCGGCCTCGGATTTTCCCTCGAGCAGCGCGCGCCATCCCGCGGCCCGGTCCGCGTCGCGAGCGCCGATTATGGCGCCGGCGTCGAATTCGCCGTAAGTGACGGGCAGGACGCCGAGCAGTTCGCCCAGCGCCTTGCGTGCCGCCGCCGGCTCGCGCCATACGGCAGCGCCGGCGCCCGAGACGCTCTCCACGCCCCGGGCAAGGCCGATCCAAATCGTCTTGTCGATCTCCAGCATCGAGGTTCGCGCGCGCGCCGATACGCTTTGCGCCTACTCCTGCAGGTTGATCCCCGCCTTGCGCAGCATATCCTCCAATTGCGCGATTCGCACCTCGCGCGGATCGGGCATCGTGACGCCCAGCGCCTGGCCTCTCGGCGCTTTCCGATCCGGCGAGCCCAGGTAGATCGTCTCGCGGTCGTCCCACGCGCCGTAATACGGAAGTCCCTCGGGCGGAGCGGGTTTGACCCAGTTCTTGATGAATTCGTCGAACGGACGCGCGCGGCGCTTGCGCGCTTCGCGCTCTTCGTTGCGCAGCCTTTCGGTCTCTTTCGCGTCGACCGACAAGGTGCGCGCGTCGAACGCCACCTTGAAGATGCGCCGCGCGGTGGATTCCGAGATGATTGCGTCGCGAAGGTCCCTGGTGACCGCCTCGGGGTCACGTTCCAGCGGGTCGCCGTATCCCCCGCCCGCTCCCTGGACGATCATATACAGCTCGCCCTGCTTGACGATCTCGAACTGCATGCCCATGTGATGGGTCGAATAGCGCGCGCCCTCGAACGGACGCTCGTTCATGATTGTCGCCACCGTCCATCGCTCTTCGGGAAGGTCCTTCAGCTTGTCGAACGCGTTGACGCCCTTGACCTTGCATAGCGGATAGGTCGGCGCGCCGTACCCGCCGAAGAGCCCGTAGGTCGAGGGGAACTTGGAGCCCACGCAGGTGGTCATGAAGCCGAAGGCGTCGGAGCGGCGCACGGTGGCGATCATTTGGTAGCCAGTGCCACCGCGGAACTTGCCGAAGCCGCAATTGTCCGTCATCAGGCGATGGGGCACAATTTTGACGATCGGTGTCTCTTCCTCGAGGACCTCCTGTTCGCCGAGATCGGTCATCGCGGCGAAGATGGGAGAGATCGAGTTCTCGCCGTCGGCGTCCTCGCGGGCGCCGCCGCTCATTCCGTTGAGATCGGCGCACAGGTTACCGACCGTCTCCCCGTACTGGTTGATACCACCATAGATGAAAGTGGTTATCATGTTGTACCAGGGACTGAGTATCTTGGTGTACCGGCGGCGGCACGCGTAGATGAACTTCGGCACCACCATCTGAAGCGCGGTGAACGCCGGAAAGAAAGTCATCATGCTCTGCGCGTTCGGCGCTTCGGGCGTGCAGTCGAGCGCCGAGCCGTAGTCGGTGACGACTCGCATCGGCGCGAACACGGCCTGGTTGCGCGGCAGGTCGGGCCACACGAAAGTGAGGAACTCCTGCGCAAGCATCCCCTTGAGCGCGTGCAGCACGGTGTTGTTCGAGCGGTTGGTGAATTGCGGGCTGGTGCCGCGGAAGTCGAGCACCAGTTCGTCGCCGCGCTTGCGCGCCTCGACGGCGATCTTGATGAGCACGTTCTCGCGCAGCGTGCTGTCGGCGAATACCGTCGAGCGGACGGTGCCGTCGGGCCACGCGGCGAGCCGCCGTCGCACTTCGGCCTCGGTATCCTCCAGTGTCCAGCGCAGCGCGGCAACCAGTTCCTCCCACGAGTACTCGCGGGCGATCTGGTCGATGCGCTCCTTTATCTTCAGGCACGCGCTCAGCCGTATCTTCATGTCCTGGATTTGCAGCATCGGGTCGCGCACGCTGTTCTGAAGCCAGGTCACGATGTCGCGCCGGAGCGTGAAGTTTTCGCCGACCTTCACCGGCGGCATCCTGATGCCTTCCATGTACGGTGATTCGGCTGCCGACGGCATCCCGCCCGGCTCGACTGACCCGTTCTCACCCTCGTGCACGATAACCATGACCCACAGCGCCAGCTCGCCGTCGTCGGTGAAGACCGGGATGAACATGTTCTGGTCGGGAGTGTGGATATTGCCGAAGCGCGGGTCGGTGCTCATGAAGACGTCGCCAGGACGTACGCCAACGGTCGGTTCGTTGCGCCAGTACTTCATCACGTAGCGCAGGACGGGCTGGCATACGACCGAGAACAGGAGCACGCCGCCACTGCTTGCGACGGCGAGATCGCCCTCGGCGGTGAAGATGCCGGCGATGAGGTCGCCCCACTTCGCGCCGGGCGCGGCTCCGGTCTGTTCGAGCTGGTAGAACGCCTCTTCGGCGGTCACTTCGAGCTTGCTGCGCAGGAGGCTCGTCGTGTGGGGATCGTGATGCTTCGCCATCGCGCGCTCTTCCAGGGCAGAACGCGGGGCGAGGCGATGGTCGCCGAGGATTTCGCGGTCGGGCCCGTAGAACACGACCGTTTCGTCGAGGAACTGTTCAAGTTTGCTCTTAACCGCGGTAGCCATTGATGCTTCGCTCCCTTGGCTCAATGCTGTCCGTTGACGCGCGTCATCCAGGCACCCCCCGACGCGTCGGTTTCGAATCGCCATCCCGGTTCGACGACGTAGGTGGTGTGCGGGGCCTCGATAATGGCCGGGCCGGGCAGAGCGGCCCCGCTGCCCAGCGTATTCCAGCGGTAAACCGGCGTCGCCACGCCCTCGGGATGGCTCAGGAAGTAGCAGATGCGCTCGCTCGTCGGACGCGGGGTCGCACCGCGCGAGGTTTCCCCGGCCTCGAGCTTGACCGCCGTACCCGTGACCCACGATACCACGCGCACCGCGATGATTTTTACTCCCGCCTCGGGAGCGGCGGCCTTCTCCCCGAAGCGCTCGGAGTAGTTGATGCGGAAGGCGTCGATCAGGCCGAGCACGTCGTCCACGTTGCGCAGCCGGGCTGTCGGACTCGGCACGCTCAACTGCACGAGCTGGTTCCCGTAGCGCATTTCGAATTCGACCTGGTGGCGAATGGCGCTCGAATCGAAGCCCTGGCGCGCGAGGTCGTCGGCACCCTGCGCTTCGAGCTCGTCGCAGATTCGATTCACTGCCGCGATATCGAGCGTGACCTCGCGGGTAAGCGGATTGTAGACGGTCAGATAGACCGAACGTTCGTGGAGATGGAGCTGGCGCAGGTTCGCCGCGCCGAAGGCCGAGAACACTGCGCTGAACGGTGGAACCATCACGCGGTCCAGCCCCAGCGCCGTCGCGAATCCGCAGCAGTGCACCGGTCCTGCGCCGCCGTAGGAGAGGAGCGAGATTTTGCGCGGGTCGAAGCCGCGCGTGGCGACCTCCATGAAAACCGCGTCGGCCATGTTGCGATCGACTTTCTGCTTGATGAGCAGCGCCGCCTCCACGAGCGACCCTCCGAGCTGGGATACCAGGTTTTCCTCGATCACCAGTTCGGCCAGGCTCCGATCGAGCTGCAACGAACCCCCCGCGTAATAGTCGGGCGAAAGATAGCCGAGCACGAGATCCGCGTCGCTGACCGTCGGTTCCATCCCGCCGCGCCCGTAGCATGCCGGCCCCGGCTCGGAGCCTGCGGAATCGGGGCCGACCTGCACAGTGCGCCATAACCGATCGTAGCGCGCGATCGAACCTCCGCCCGCGCCGAGCGTCCGCAGATAGACCATCGGCGTCGAGACCAGCCATCGGTCGATTACCGGGTTGAAGTCGTAGAGCCAGCTTCCCTGATGCTGCGCGATTCCGACGTCGAACGACGTGCCGCCCATGTCGGTAGCGACGACGACCGGCAGGGAATGCTCCTGGGCGACGCGCTGCGCGGCGGCCAGCCCCGCGACCGGACCCGAATGGATCGTTTGCAGCGCGTGGGTCGATTCGAGCGACGCCATCCCGCCGGTGTTGTGAATCAGGAGCACCGGCTTGCGGTAGTTGCGCTCGCGAAGCGCCTCTTCCAGGTTGCCGAGCGAGTAGAACATCTGGTCGTGGAGGAAGCCGCAAACCACCGCCGCCATCATGCGCGCATATTCGGATTTCCGCTGCGAGATGCGATGGCTCAGGATGACGGGGAATGAGCCCAGGAGCGTTGAGGGATACTCGTCGCGGATGATTTCCTCGACCTGCTCCTCGTGCGCGGTGTTCACGACCGAGTTCACGAGCGCGACGACGAAACCCTGCGCACCCTCGTCGACCAGTTTGCGCACCTTCGCGCGCACGTCTTCGGCGTTGAGCGGAAGCAACACCTCGCCACGCGCATCGATTCGCTCGTTAATGCCGACGATGAGCGCCTGGTCGACGAGCGGCGCGGGCCGGGTTGCACCCGCGAGATCGACCTGCAGGTGGCGCGGCAGTCCGTCGCCGTAGCCGCGTCCGCGCGAGAGCCTCATCCCGCACTCGAAGCCCATCGTGACGATTACGCCGAGCCGGGGCCCACGTCGCTCGATGAGCGCGTTGGTGCCAAGCGTGGTGCCGTAGCGCACCGAATCGACGCCACCAAGCATCCGATCGGTCTCCAGCCCAAGCTGGGCCGCGGCGCGATCGACAGCCTCAAGAAAGCCCACCGCGAGATTGTGATACGTAGTGAGAGCCTTGCTCTCGATATGCCGGCCGTCCCACTCCACGAAACAGTCGGTGAAAGTGCCGCCAACGTCTACCGCCAGTCGTCGCACGGATTGCCTCGCTGTCCTCTTGCTGGGTTTTTGTCCCGGTTACTTGCTCTCCGTCCATCGCCGCTTCAGGTCGTCGAGGTCGAGCTCGATGTCGCGGGTCGGCGGATGGCCGGGCGGAAGGTACTCGGTTTCGACCTGGGTCGCGCAATTCGGGCAGTAATATTCGAGAATCCGGCACCATCGCGGGTCCGGCGCAAAGGTGAAGCGATAACGCTCGGGATCGAGTATCGGCTGGTGGATTTCCCGCGGATCGCGGTCGTAAACGAGAAGCCCGCGCTTGTAGTTGTCGCGTGCCGAGCCGAGATCCGTGCCGCATCTCCGGCACAGCCATCGCTCCGCTTCCAGATCTATTTCGAGGTACTCGGTAATCGCCACTCGCATCGTGTTTCTCCCATTCGGACGTGGGCGCAAAGTGCTCAGCGCGCAAGCCTGAAGCCGTCCTCGCTCAGAGTCCATTGCCATCCGCCCGGCACCATCGCGCTCCAGTACGGCGACTCGAGAAGGCACGGGCCGGCGCCGCTGTCTCCCACGCAAACGCCGTCGGCCGCAACCAGAGCGACGCTGCGCCGCTCTCCGGCCACGAGCACTTCACGCTGCGTGCCAGAGCCGCCAGCGCCCGCGCCGCGCGGGCGCTGAACGAGATGGGGTTTCGTCTCGGCGCTGGCGCGCTTGGCGAGCCGGTAATCCAAGACCGTCGTGCCGCTTGCGCCCTCGAGCAAACCGGCCAGATTCTCGGCGCTGTCGAGGTAGCGGTCGGAACCGTTGGTATGAAGCCGTATCGAGACGGTGGTCTCGTTACTGCCCACACCCTCGCCGAACATGTCGCGCGTGGCCCGCTCGCGCAGCGTCTCGAGCGCGCGTGAAGCGCCGCCGACGGCGGGTACCGAATCGGCGATCCATCGGTACTCGTGGGCAAGCTCGCTGAACGCGACCCCCATCGCGCTGAAATTCGACGAGTGCGGGGGGATGACCACGTTGCGGATGCCGGCGTGGGCGGCGGCGATACAGGCCAGCAGCGGGCCGGAACCCCCGTAGCATACCAGGGCGACTTCCTCAGGCTTCCACTGGCGATGCTTCAGGATTGCGCCGATGGTCTCGCCGGCGCGCAGGCTGAACGCCTCCAGGACGGCCCACGCACCGGCGCGCGCGTCGCGTAGCCCGAGCGGTTTGGCGACGTGCTCGAGAATCGCCCGCTCGGCGAGATTCTCCTGGAGCGAGAGCGCGCCTGCGGCAAATCCCTGCGCCTGGAGGTAGCCCGCCAGCAGCGCGGCGTCGGTGAGGGTCGGCTCCTGTCCGCCCCTGCCGAAGCAGGCAGGACCGGGGAGCGCACCCGCACTCTCCGGTCCTATCTGCACGCGTCCGTTGCGCACCCGGACGATCGAGCCTCCGCCGAGCGCCGCGGTCCGAAGCGCGGGCAGCGAGAAGCTGAGCGGAAGCTCGTGCACGTTGCCGAACAGTTCCGTGAGCGGGCGATGGTTCTCGACCAGTCCGAAATCGGTGCTGGTCCCTCCCACGTCCATGGTTACGACGCGCGCCGCGCCGATACGCCGTGAAAGCGCCGCTGCCCCAAGCAGCCCGCCCATCGGACCGGAATCGAGCGTCTTGACAGCGGTTGTCTTCGCCACCCGGCCGCATCCCTGGTCGTTGCGCATGATCCGAAGCGGTTGCTCGACGTGACGCTCCCTGAGCCAGTTGTCGGCGTGGTACAGAAACGCCGCCATGTCGTGATGGAGAAACGCGTTGAGCAGACCGGTCGCGGTGCGCCGCGCGTCGTCCGGGTCGGCGCAGAGTTCGCGCGAGAACAGTACCGGGACCGAGCCCAGCAGATGGCCGGGCATGAGCTTCATGTAGCGGCTCTTGGCCTGGCGCTCGAGTTCCGCGCCCCACGCGCCCGGCAGCGAAACCACGATCGATTGCGCGCCCTTGTTGAGCAGCTCGCGAATCGCGGCGAGCAGGACGCGGTCGAGCTCCTCGGAACTCTCGCCGCACGGCTCGAGCCCGGCGACGCGCGCGGAAACGATGGTGTCGATCATTTCCGGGGCGCGGCTGCGAAGGCCGTAGAGACCTGCGACCGCATCGCGATCGACCACCAGGCCGACGCGCACGCCCTTGCGCACCAGGAGCGCGTTGGTTCCCGCGGTCGTCGAGTAGCGCACCTCGCCGACCCGGCGCAGAAGCTCGGCTTCGCCCGGAAGTCCCGCGGCCCGCGCGAGCGCACGGAACACCTCGATGAAGCAGCTCATCAAATCGTAGGGAGTGGTGAGAACCTTGACCGAGAGCGCGCCGTGCTCGGTGAACAGGCATCCGTCCGTGAACGTCGAACCGTTATCGATAGTTACTTTCCACGCCATAATGCGGTTTCCTGCCCCAGGCTTAAGAGGTGCGGAGCGTGGCCCCGGAGCGGCTAGACCGATGCCCCGTGCCTTCTCAGGGCGACCGAACTGCACCAGTCGTCAAGCACCCGCGGATTATTCACCGAGACCTCGTAGCCGCCGAAAATATGTTCGCACTGCTGTAGGATCGTCATAGTGCCGCTCTGGGCGTCCTCGTTGTGCACATGAGTCCACGACCAGTAGGGCGCACCGTTTTCGGGCCACTGATGATTGGCGGTCTTGTAGAGCGAAAAGCCGCCTTCCCACTGCTTCCAGAGCTTCCCCTGCCGGTCGTACGAACACATCGTTAGCGGCGTCAGGGTGCGGGCGTCAAACCAAATCCGCTTGCGCGAATACGGGGAGCGTGGATATTTGACCGGTTCGAGATCGACCACGTAGGTCTCCGGAATCAGTTCCATGCGAACGCGGAAATATTTTTCCCCGCTCTTCCCGCCGCATCGCTTGTGGTGCCAGTTCGGGTTCTCGGGATCCCAGTTGTGGCTGACCGCCTGAATCAGCGGGCTTTTTCCAACCAGTTTGAAATTACCCCAGGTCAGCACCGGGTCTCCGGTCATCCAGGCGTCCGTCAGGAAGAAATTGGAACCCGGCCAGAGCGGCTCGAAGCGCTGATCGGTAGGGAAGGTTCGCACCCGCTCGAACGAGGGCACATAGGCATAGAAAGTCGGAAACTTGGTCTGATCATAAGGCCAGATGTTCAGATATCCGGTGCTTGCAAGGTCGGACGGATAGGTCAGGTAAATGGTATTCAGGCGCAGCTGGTTCTCGTGGCCCGGCAGGTACGGCTTCGGTTCCAACACCAGGCGCTCGACCGGCATGTATTCGATGAACAGGTACTGGTAGTGGTAGCGGCCGTTTCCCTCGTGGTCCATGTCCCACTCTTCGATGGGATAGAAGGAAACGTCGTGCCGGCCCCAGCTAAGGGTATGGCCCATCAGGACTTCCAGGGCGCTCTTCGGCTCGGGAAACGGATTGCCGCCGATCCACGGCTTGCCATCCGTGGTCCAGACATTGCCGTCAGACCCGAGTTTCGCCTTGCCCTTGTTCCTCAGCGTCGCGGCAATATATTCGGGCGGATTGAGCTGATTGATGTCGGTGGTGGTTTCGATCAGGTCCACCAGGCGCCCGTCCTCCTTGACCTGGCGGTAGGTGAATGGATCGAGGAGCTCCTTGACGATGTCAACGTTCTCGGCACTGAGCACGTCACCCGCCTTGATCTTGCCCTTGGTGTATTCGGACAGGGAAAGCAGCTCGGGTGGATAAGCTGCCGCCACGTCGCCGTTGCGTCCGATTACCTCCCAGAGCGGGGCGAGCACGCCCGCCGCCATCATGCCCTTTGCGACCTGCGCCATGAAATGGCGCCTCGTCCAGCCGTCGGTGTATTTGAGCAAACGCATAACCGGTCCCCTTGCGCACTTTGGCTTGCCACGCCCGCCGTCGGCTCGCGCTTTCCCGATGCCCCTCGGATCGAGCGGGCGGTACGCGCGGTACTCAATACGACTTTTCAGTACCGTAGTCAAATGGTAGCGATTGGTCCTTCTGTCAAGGGGGCGGCGGAAGTGGCTCGACTGACAGGCCCGGCTCGCACGCGCATCGGCACGCCATTTAGGGACAGGCGGAGCGGGCGTGGATGCGGGCGCTGATCGCGCCGGGCTTGTCGCGGATGCTCGGGGAAGCTAAGCCATTGGCAATGGAGGATGAACTCAAGCTGGCGGCCGAAAAGCGACGGACGCAGACAAGGCCTCTGTCGCCGCGGGTCGGGCGTGTGCTCGAGGAGCTCGAGGGCCTGTTCTTCGCGGAAGGGTTTCTGCACTTCACGATGGACGAACTTGCGCGCCGGGTGCATTGCTCCAAGCGCACGCTATATTCGATCGCGCTTAGCCGCGAAGAGCTCTTCACGCTGGTGATCCGGCGTTTTCTGACCCGGGTGCGCGAGGAAGGCGATGCCGCCGCGCGAAACGCTCCCGACTGGATTTCCTCGGTGGCCGGCTACCTCGACGCCGCGGTGCGCGCAACCCGCACTGCAAGCCCTCAGTTCGTCCGCGACCTGGATCGCTTCGAACCCGGACGGCGCACTCTTCGCGAGCATCAGCGCATGCGCGTTGAGGGACTGGAACGACTGGTCGAAGTCGGAATAGGCAAGGGCGAGTGCGCGCGGGTTCACCCGAAACTCGTTGCCGAGGTCCTCATCCATACGGTCGGCCGCATGTCGGACCCGGGATTCCTCGCCCAGTGCGGCCTTACGATGTCCGAGGCGTATGCGGAACTCTACTACCTTGTCCTGAACGGGCTGAGCCCGCGCGAGCGTCCGGTGGAGTCGCCCGGCGGGATGCGCGCACGGCGAAAGCCGATTCGCGCCCGCCGCCGCTGAAGCGGGGCGTTGTCCCGGGTCCGTCGTGGAGGCGCTCGGGTCCGCGCGATCGGGAGCGGCTCAGCCGGCGACGCGGCTTTCGAGCTTGTTGAGATGGCTGGCGAGGCTTTCGGCGAGCTTGCGCAGTTTTTTCGGATCGCGATTCGTCGCGGCGGCGGCCATCTCTCCCCCAAGGTCGGTGATTTCGCGAAAGCCGAAATTCGCGCCTTCGCCCTTCAGCCTTAGCGCGAGCATCTGAACGGTCTCGAAATCTCCGGTTTCCGCCGCCATCGAGATGACATCAACTTCGCGCCGCTTCTCGGCGAGAAACTGCGGTATCATCGCCTGCACCGCGCCGTAGCTCTGTGCGCCGTCGTCGCTCTTGAGTAGCCCGAAAAGCTTATGCGCGAAGCCCGAGCCGCCCGAGGAGGGCGCCGCGCCGGCTTGGATTCCGGTTAGCGCGCGGATCGCGTCCTGCAGCGTCTGTTTCTTGACCGGTTTGGATACACACGCGCTGCATCCGGCCTCGCGGGTTCTGGCCACGGCCTGCTGATGGTCGAGCGCGGTGAGCGCGATAATCGGCACGCGCTTGCGCCCGTTCTGATTCTCCCACTGGCGGATTCTCGCGGTCGCGCCGTATCCGTCGAGAACCGGCATGTGGATGTCCATGAGCACCAGATCGTAGGCGCCGCGCGTGAACTTGGCGAAAGCGACTTCGCCATTGTCGGCTTCTTCGACCTGCCGTTCGATTCCGTCGAGGCAAGCCTTGATCATCATCCGGCTCGAAGTTGAATCGTCAACCACGAGAATCCTTAGTGGGTTCATCACTGTTTCTCCGTTTCTCCCGGCCGTGCGGGTCGACGCCGACACCGCACGCTGCTCTCAAGAATGACGCCGGTCTCCAGGGCGGCGCCGTTCAAGGGATACGAAGGAAGCGTCTTTTCGCAGCGATTGCATTCATTTGGGAAGGCCGTCGTTGCCAGCGACGATAACGCTTACGAATTCGCCCTGGCATTCGAAGTAGAGCCGGCCGAGTACCGCGTTTTGCGGAACGTCGAGTCCGCAGCGCGGGGCGCTCATAACCGAGGGGACTGAAAGCTCCGAGGGCGTCGGCAGGTGCGACTGCACCTGCCCTGCCGTGATATTGGCCAGCTCGCCGATTGCGTCGCTTACGAACTCGGCGGGGGGGTCCTCGGAGCCGAGCATGATCGAGGCGACGTGGCGCGCGAGCCGCGCAGAGCATGACACGGCCGTGACTCCCTGCCAGGCGCCGCTGATATGGACCGCGCCGGTAAGGAAGCCGTCCGCTGCGGGCTCCACATTTGCGGACTCAAGCCGCCTGAGAGCGAGGTTCAGCACCGTGGACCAGATGTCCTCGGTAAGGCGGTGCAGTTCCGTTTCGTCGAGCATGATGTTTCTCCTCAGGGCCTGTGCAGCCGGAACCATCCACTCCTGTCGCCCGAAACCCGCACGAACGAGTCGTCGATGCCGAGCGTGGTTTCGGCGGCGCCGAGGAGCAGATACCCGTCGGGCGCCATCTGCTGCCTGAGCCTGGCGAAAATTTTCTTCTTGGTGTCGAGGTCGAAGTAGATCAGGACATTGCGCATCAGGACAAGATCCATCTTTGGCATCAGCGGCCAGGGCCTGGTCAGGTTCATCTCGAGGAACTGCACGTTGCGGCGCACTTCCTCGCGGATTTCCCAGTCCGAGCCCTGCTTGCGGAAGTACTTGACGAGGTAGGCGGCAGGCAGGCCGCGGCTCACCTCATGATGGCTGTAGCGGCCCAAGCGGGCGCGGTCGAGCACCTGGCCTGCGATGTCGGTGGCGGTGATTTCGCATGTCCACGCCTCCAACTGCGGGAAGCTTTCACGCAGCAGGATCGCCACGCTGTACGGCTCCTGGCCGGTCGAGCACGCCGCGCTCCAGATTCGCAGCTGGCGCTGCGAAGCGCGTCTTTCGAGCAGGTCGGGGACGATCAATTTCCGCAGGGCCTCGAACGGATGCAGGTCGCGGAAGAAGGAAGTTTCGTTGGTGGTCATCGCCTCGACGATGCGCTGGTGAAGTCCGTTGGGGGTGGAAGCCCTGAGCCGGGCGATCAGGCTCGCGATGGAGTCGAGCTTTTCCTCACGGAGCAGCGGCTGAAGGCGCGCCTCGACCAGGTATTCCTTGCCCGGCTCGAGGATGACGCCCGAGCTGGCGTGCACCAGACGGCTCACGTAAGCGAAGTCTTCGCGGCTGATGTTCATCAGTTTAGAGTTGGGTGCGGGGGATGCTCGGGGACTTGACTTGTCCCGTGTTGGCGTTTCTCACACGCTGCATTATCTCGCCGGCCAGTTCGCCGAGCGGCGCCACCCGATCGGCAAGTCCGGCCCGGACGACGAATCCCGGCATCCCCCAGACGACGGAACTGGCTTCATCCTGCGCGAGCACCTGACCCCCCGCGCGCCGTATTTCCTCGCATCCTCTGAGGCCGTCCTGACCCATCCCGGTCATCACGACGGCGAGCGCTGCGCCGCGATAGGCCGACGCAACCGAACGGAACAGTACGTCGGCCGCCGGGCGGCACCAGTTTTCGGGCGGCTCCTGATTGGTCCGAAGATGCACGTGGTCGCCCCTGCGTTCGACGACAAGGTGGAAGTCTCCGGGCGCGAGATACGCGTGGCCTGGCCTGACAAGCTGCCCGCTCTGGGCCTCCATGATTGGAATCCGCGAGCGGGCCGCAAGCCGTTCGGCAAGCAGCCGGGTGAAGATGGGCGGCATGTGCTGCACGATCAGAAGCGGAACCGCGAGCTCAGCCGGAAAGCCCGGCATCAATTCTGCCAGCGCATTCGGTCCCCCAGTCGAGACGCCAATCGCGACTATCTCGGCGGGCTTGCGATGGGCCCGTTCTGGCGCGGCGAACAGGGCTGGAGGAAGCGCGGATTTCGCCGAACGGCCGGCCTGCGCGACGGTCTCCGCCGGCCCTGAGCAGAACAGCTTCAGCTTCCCGATAAGCTCCTGGCGCACCGCCTCGAGCGAGGCGGGCATGGCGATACTGCTCGGCTTGGTCACGTAATCGCTTGCGCCGAGCGAGAGCGCGTCGAGGGTCGCGGAAGCGCCGCGCTCGGTGAGGGTGCTGAACATGATGACTGGAAGGCGGGCGTGAGTCTTGCGCAGCGCGGCGAGTGTCGCGAGCCCGTCCATTTCCGGCATTTCGACGTCGAGCACGATCGCGTCGGGATTGAGTCCCTGAAGGCGGGCGAGCGCGATTCGGCCGTTGGCCGCAGTGCCCACGACTTCGATGTCGGGCTCGTCAGAGAGCATCCTGGTGACGATCCGGCGCACGACGACCGAATCGTCGACTATGAGGACTCGGATTTTTCGCATGCGAACCTATATGTTCGGAATTCCCAGCAGGCGGAGTTTTTCGATCATCGCCTCACGCGTGAAAGGCTTCATCAGGTATTCATCCACCCCGGCCTGCAGTGCCCGAATCATCTGGGCGACCTCGGTCTGACTGGTGACCATCACCACCTTCATCGTGCCGTAGGCCGGGTTTGCGCGTACCGCGCGGACGAACTCAAGCCCGTTCATTTCAGGCATGTTCCAATCGACGAGCGTAAGATCGGCCCCGCCCGAGTTCCTTAGTTCGGCGAGCGCCTGGCCGCCGTTGCCTGCCTCGGTCACGTCGAAGCCGAGTTCCCTGACGAGCTTGCCGATAAGCGCCCGCATCGTCCGCGAATCATCCACGATAAGTGCGCGCATGTGTTCCAGCCTGTCTCGGCATCAAAGATTATGCGTTCCCGCGCCACGCTGTGCGAGCGCCCTTAGTTCTGCGACCATCCGTGCGAGTTCGCGCGCCGCAGCCTCGGTATTGCCTGCGGCGGTGGTTGTCTCGTTGGCCGCGGTCGCGACCCCCGATATGTTCTGCGCGATATCCGCTGTACCCTTGGCGGCTTCGGCGACGTTGCGCGCTATCTCGTTGGTCGTGGCCGTCTGTTCCTCGACCGCCGAAGCGATCGTGTTCGAGATGTCGTTGATCTGGTTTATGATTTCGGTAATCTGGCCGATCGCGTCGACCGAGCTCCGGGTGTCGCTCTGGATCGCTTCGATTCTCTGGCCGATGTCCTCGGTCGCCTTGGCGGTTTCCTTGGCGAGTTCCTTGACCTCGTTGGCGACCACCGCGAAGCCCTTGCCGGCCTCGCCGGCGCGGGCGGCCTCGATCGTGGCGTTAAGCGCGAGCAGGTTGGTCTGCTGGGCGATCGAGGTGATCACCTTGATCACCTTGCCGATCTCGGCGCTCGACTCGCCGAGCTTGGCGACAGTGTTGTTGGTGTTTTCGGCCATCTTGACCGCGCTTGCGACCACGCGCGCAGCCTCGGTGGAGTTCTTGGCGATCTCCTTGATGCTGGCGGTCATCTGCTCGGTGGCGGCGGCGACGGTCTGGACGTTTCTGGTGACCTGTTCAGCGGCGGCCGAAACCGCTCCGGCCTGGGTCGCGGTCTCCTCGGAGTTGCTCGCCATCTGCTGGCTGATTGCGTTGAGTTCCTCGGACGAAGAGGCCAGTTGGCTCACCAGCGAGCCGGTCTTGTCGAGGAAGTCCTTGAAGTTGCGCCGTATCTCGGCAAGCGCCGCGCCCATCTTTCCTGCCGCCGGCGCATGGACGTCGAGAATCTTGGCGTCGATAGTGAGTTCCGCGAGCGCCTTGGCCTGCTCGATGAGGGTCTTGATGGCGTCCTTGATCTGCGCGATGGATTCGGTCTTGTCGGCCCCCGCATGAGTCTCGACCCCTTCGACGTTAAGGCCCATCGACTCAAGCGTGTTGAGCAGGAAGGAATCGCCGATCGCCTGGATATCGAGGTTGAAGACTCGAGAGATCGCTTCTTCGGCGGCCGATATCATTTCCGCGTCATCGAAAGATTTGCGCAGGTACACGCGGGTCAGGCGTTCGAGCTCCGAGTATGCGCCGATATACCATTTGAAGGGGAGATTGATTTGGTCGTGGACCCATCCGACGACGAGCCGATGCTCCAGATAGGCGACGCCCCAGTTCTCGCTCGCGCCTTCAAAGACGCTTCGGAAATAACCGGCCTGTGCCAGTTCAAGCTGCTGGCGGAGGGCCTGCAGCGAGATCCCCTTTTTGCGCGCGTGATCCTCGAAGAATGCGAGTGTCGGCGCAAAGGCGAACTGCCAGTCGTAAAATTCCTTCGCGATCGAGTCGGCGACCTGTTCGGCCCACGGCATCAACTCCATCAAAAGCGCGCGCTCGCGCTCGCCAAGGCGGATAAACTCGCGCCGGCGTGCGACGCTCATCTCGTCGATGCCGAATTTTTGCGCAAGCCCCATGCTCCTGCGCTGCGAGGGCACGGCGGGCCGGCGCTCGCCGCCGTTTAGGCGAAATGAGCGGGCGCCCGCCACGTCCGCCGTCGCGGCGGCGGCCATCATGCCGGCTGCGCGGCCCGCCTGGCTGCCCGCATGCCCGGCGCTGCGCCCGTTTGCGTTCTGTTTTCTTGTCATCATAGGTGTGCGTCTCCGTCGTTCGCAGTTGATTTTATTTCCTCGCTGCGCGTACCTCGCTGGCTACAGGCGCGATGGTCTTTCCGATATCGAGGACCAGTAGCAGCCGCTCATTGAGCTTGTAGATTCCCTGGATAAGATCGCGGATCTCCACGTCCACGTTGTCTGGACGGCGCTCGAAGCGGTCGGCCTCGACTTCGAGCACGTCGCCGATTTCATCGACCAGCAGGCTCACCGCCTCTTCGCCGAAACGGACCACGATGTTCATGAGCGCGCTCGGGTCGTCGCGCGGTTCGAGCCTGAGACGGCGCCGCATGTCGATGGCGGTGACGATCTGGCCGCGCAGGTTGATAAGTCCGCGCACCACCGGCGGCGCTAGCGGCACGCGGGTCATCCCCTGATAACGCAGCACTTCCTGGACCTTCAGCACGTCAACACCGAAAAACAGGTTGTCGACGTAAAAGGTCGTGAACTGGTGCACGGTCTCAGCGCCGGCGGCCGGCATCGAGGTGGCTGCGGTTTGTTGCATGATTCGCCCTTACGCCTCCGGGAAGGTTGCCTGCGAAAGTTCAACCTGCGATTCGGCTTCGTCGACCGAGCCGAGCATCGCCGCGATCGAGCGAAGCACCGCCGGGTGATGGAATTTCTCCTCGAAGCCGTCGAAATGCGCGCCACCGTTCTCCGTTTGCGCCTCTTCAATCGCGGCCCTGACGCGCCCAAGCGCGAGCACCGGCGTCGAAGCCCTGCCGGGCAGACTGCGGATTTCGCCGAGCAACCTGTAGGCGCCCCGCTCGGGCAGGTCGAGAGATATGGCCACCAGGTCGAACGCCCTTGAGGTGAGCTTCTCGATAGCCTCGGCGGTCCCGGACGCCTCGGTGACGTGATAGCCCGCCATCTCTAGGTAGTTGCGGACGAGTTCGCGCGAGAAAGCCTCGTGATCAACCAGCAACACGCGGGCGCGTCCGCCCGCCTCCGACTTGTTGCCGACAAGGCAGTTGTGCCCGGCCTCGCTGATCACCGCGCGCACGTCGAGGAAGTCGGTGATGCGCTGGCCGAGGATTGCCGAGCCGAGCAGGCCCGGGCGCTCGCTCATGCGGGGCGCGTTGATTCGCTCCTCGACGATATCGAGGATGCGGTCGACCTCGATTCCGATTGCGCTCTCGCCCTGTCCGATCACGACCACCTGGACGGATTGCGCGCCGGGCGCGCGCTCCGTGCCGGCATCTGCGAGAATCTTCTCGAGCCTGACCAACGGCAGGATTCGTCCCCGGTACTGCACCACGCGCCGTCCCGCGGCGTGCTCGATGTCCGCGTCGGAAAATTCCTCCAGGCGCGCCACCAGTGAAAGCGGCATTGCGAGCCGCTCGAAACCAGCGGCCTGAAAGAGCAGGAGCCGCTGGCTCGAATCGGCCGCGCGCCCCTCATGGCGATCGTCGGCGCGCGCGGCTTGGTGCGATTCGGCCAAAACGCCCGAGAGCTGCGCAATCCCGAGCGCGTCAAGGATGAGCGCGACCCTGCCGTCGCCCATTATCGTCGCGCCGGCAAAGGCCGCGATGCCCTTGAGCTGTTTGCCGAGCGGCTTTACGACGATCTCCTCGGTGTCGTTGACCTCGTCGACCACGAGCCCGAATTGACGCTCGCCGACCTGAAGCACGACGATATGGGCGGGCTCGCAATCTGCCGCGGGGTTCCGGTCGCCGCCAAGGTTCAGCACCTGGCGCAGATAGACCAAAGGTAGCAGATGGCCGCGCAGCCGATAGACCGGCGCGCCGTGGATCGTCTCGATTCGCTTGCCGACTTCGTCGCCCTCGAGCCGAACCAGTTCGATAAGGCTTACTTGCGGGATGGCGTAACGGTCGCCGTCGCAGGTCACGACCAGCGCTGGGATGATCGCAAGTGTCAGCGGGATCCGGATCTTCAGCGTGGTTCCTCGCCCGCTCTGGCTCTGGACGTCAACCATTCCGCCGATCTTCTCTATATTGGTCTTGACTACGTCCATCCCGACCCCGCGGCCCGAGACGTTGGTCACTTTCGGCGCGGTGGAAAAGCCGGGCGAGAAAATCAGGTTCAGGATTTCGTTGTCGTTCATCTGCGCGGACTGATCGTGCGTGATAAGCCCGCGTTCGAGCGCCTTTGCCCGGACCTGCTCCAGGTTGATCCCGCCGCCGTCGTCGGAAATCTCGATATTGACCTGTCCGCTTTCATGAAACGCGCGCAGGAACAGGCATCCCTGCGCCGGCTTGCCCGCGGCAAGCCGCTCGGCGGGAGGCTCGATTCCATGATCGATCGCGTTGCGCACGATATGGGTCAACGGGTCGCGAATCGCCTCGATAAGCGTCTTGTCGAGTTCAGTCTCCTCGCCCTCCATCTCGATACGAACCTGCTTGCCGCAGAGCGTCGCGAGGTCGCGGACCAGGCGCGGAAACTTGTTCCACACATTGCCGATCGGCTGCATCCGGGTCTTCATGATTCCCTCCTGTAGCTCAGTCGTAATCAGGTTCAGGCGCTGTACGGTGCTGAGAAAACCGGCGTCATGCGTGCGCGCGGAGAACTGCAGAATCTGGTTTCGCGCGAGCACCAGCTCGCCGACCAGGTTCATCAGCCGATCGAGCAGCGAGACGTTCACCCTGATGTTCGCGTCGATCGCGGCGGCGTTCGGGTGCGCGTGCTCCGTGTCCGGGTCCGCCACCCGTGGCGGTTCGGCTTCCTCGGCCGTCGGTTGGGCCTTCGCATCCGCATGGCTCGGGTGAACCTGCGGACCTTTGGCTTGGGCCGCCTTGGCCGGCGCACTCGCCTCGCCGCGGACCTGAGCGCTGGGCGCTGTCGTGTGCGTGGCGCCTGAGATCACTGCCGGCTCGGGCGCAGGCGCGGTTTCGGCGGCCTGAGCGGAAGACTCGTGCTCCGCAGCCGCGAGTGCTTCAAGCCGCTCGACAAGTTCGCAGTAGCCGTTCTCGCCGTCGTTGCCGGAACGCTCGATCGCGTCCAGCATCTGCCTGATAGCGTCGATTGTGGCGAGCAGCGCCGAGATTATCTCGGCGTTAACCGATAGTTCGCCGTCGCGGAGCTTGGCGAGCAGGCTTTCGCCCGAATGCGATACGGCTTCGAGTTTGGAGAAGCTTAGAAATCCCGCGACACCCTTGATCGTATGAATCGCGCGGAAGATCCGCGCGATAAGCTCAGGTGAGCCAGGCGCTTTTTCCAGTGCAACGAGGTCCTGGTCGAGTTGATTGAGATTCTCATGGCTCTCGACCACGAACTCTTTGACTATATCGTCCATCTTTGCCCCCGGCGGATGCTGCGCCACGCTCGGGCCAGTTGGTCAGGAAACCCGGCTGCCCTAGCCGCGGTCCCGCTCGTGCTTGTGTGTGGCGAAACCCGCGTCAAGGGCAACTTCCGTGACGGGAGCAAGGTCTTTGCCAGCCGCCGGGTGACAGAGAGAGCCCTGCGCAATGTCTCTCTCTGTCATGCCTGGATGGCCCGTGGCATGCTCAAAGTTGAGGGCGCGGGCTTACAGAATCGCACTCGGAATGTGTCAAATCTGTAACTGACGAGACTGGCAGCCGGACCGGCGCGTCATTCTGCTACAATCGAAAACGCTATCGCGGCCAGCCAGTAATGGCAAAGTCGACTCTCTTGCTATGTGAGTACTTCGACTTTAACGTCGCCGCGCCGTTCGATTATTCCGATCGTGGTACCTTCAGGAGCGCGGCGCGCGATTAGTGAGATAGCCCCGTCGCCCACTCTGAGATTCTCGATCTTTATCCAGTCGAGCCAGTCCGGCATTACCGGCGAGTCGATAACCAGCGTGCGGTCGAAGCCCCTGACTTCGATGCCGAGCATCGCCTGGATAATCATGAAGACGCTGGCAGCCGACCAAGCCTGTGGATGGCATGAGACGGGGTATGGGACCGGACCCATGCGCTCGTCGCGCGGGAAGCCGCAGAAAAGCTCGGGAAGGCTTCCAGTGTTGAGGTGGCGCGCCGCCCCGAGCAGGCCATCGAGGATCCGAAGCACGCCACGGCGCCCCTTGATGCGAGCGAGGCCTGCGGCGGCGAGCGCGTTGTCGTGGGGCCATACCGAGCCGTTATGGTAACTCATCGGATTGTACCGGCGCTCGTCGGAGCCGAGCGTTCGCACGCCCCATCCCGTGAACATCTCGTCGCTCATCAGGCGCTCGGCGAGCGCCTCGGCCTGTTCGCGGTTGAGCATCCCGGTGGCGAGGCAGTGCGCCGCGTTCGAGGCCATGACGCGGCACGGCTTCTTGTCCGCGTCGAGCGCCAGTGCGACGGTGCGCTCGCGCTCAAGCCAGAAGTCGCGCGAAAAACGCGAGCGCAGGCACGCCGCGCGCTCGGTCAGCCGGTCGGCTTGCTCCTTTCGGCCGAGACGCGCGGCTACGTCCGCGATCGAAACGTAAGCGGCGTAAACGTACCCCTGGACCTCGCAGAGCGCGAGCGGAGCGCGCGCGAGCGTGCCGTCGGCGTGCGAGATTGCGTCGAAGGAGTCCTTCCATCCCTGGTTTACCAGCCCATGGCGGTTTTCACACAGGTATTCGACATACGTGTCGCCGTCGCGGTCGCCCCATCGGTCAATCCATTCGAGCGCGCGCTCGGCGTTGTTCCAGAGCTGTTCGGCAAGCTCAAGATCGCCCGTCATCGCGACGTAGCGTCCGAGCAGCCAAAGAAACAACGGGGTAGAATCGACGCTGCCGTAGTAGCGCCCAAACGGTACTTCGCCGAGCGCGGCCAGCTCGCCGCCACGGATCTCGTGCACGATCTTTCCGGGCTGCTCGTCGCGCTCGCGGTTTAACTCGCTGCCCTGGAGCGCGGCCAGTGTCTTGAGCGTGCCGACGGCAAGCGCCGGATTGAACGGCAGCGCGAACAGCGCGGTCAGGATGCTGTCGCGGCCGAAGAGGGTTGCGAACCACGGGATGCCCGCCATCAGGAATGTACCTTCGGGAGCGTAGCGGATCATCGAGGTAAGGTCGGCAGAGGAGCGCCGCAGCAGCCAATCCAGTTGTTCGCTGCTTGCCGTGAGCTTGCTCCACCCGGCTTCGTACCGGGCGATTTCCGCGCGCCGGCGTGCAAGCGCATCGTCGAATCGGAGCGGAGGCTGACTGCCGGGAGCGTCCTCGCACTGGCCGACGATCCGCGCTTCCAGTTCCTGCATCTCGTCGGGCTTGAGAACGATTGCAAAGGTCGCATGTCCGGCCTCCAGCCGTTCTGGCGCAGGCTCGAAGACCACGCTGGTGAATCGCCGCACGCCGTCGAGGCCTTGGTACGTGAAGGTAACACTGCTCGCATCGGCCTCGGGCTCGCAATGGACGCCGCGCCCTCGGCGCCTGAATCCGCGGACCTCGAAGAGATCGGCGAAATCGACGCCGAACAAAAAATCCAGGCGTATTGCGACTTTCGACCGCGCGTAGTTGCGGACGATAACCTTGTGGAAGAGGGCGGCGTTCTCGATCACCCAGTTGCGCTCGATCTGGATCGAGTTCCTTGCCAGCTCAAGGTCGCCGCCGTGCAACGTGAGATCGGGATTGCTCAGATTGACACGGAGCTGTGCGTTCTCCTCGCTTGCGTAGGAGTTGAGGCAATACGGCGTCTCGCCCGCTATCTTCAATTCGAACCGGCTCAGGTAGCGCGTGTCGCGATGAAAGAAGCCGAGCGGTTCGTCAGGCGTCTCGAGAATATCGCCCCCGACGTCGAAGACGGCGAAACTCTCGCCGTTGACCAGCACCCTGGTCGTGCGCCGCGAGGTCAGTGACGAGGCGCGGATGTAATAATCCGAGCCGACCTTGATTACGGTTTGGGAGAGTCCTTTTGGCTCAAGCCGTTTGCGTCTGTGGACGCCAGCGCTGCGCTTCATTTCCGGCCACTCGCCCCGCTATTCCCGTCTCTATCCGCGCACTCTCGCGTCCATTGCTCCTGCGGTACGCCTCGATAAGTCTCTCGTAGATGCGCTCGTAGTTGGCCGCCATCGCCCCGGCAGTGAAGCGGACCTCGAACTCACGCCGGCATTGCTGCCGTGAGATGGTTGAAATCCTGCGGACCGCCTCTGCGAGACCTTCGACGCTTGAGGCCATGAAGCCGGTTACCCCGTCGCGCAGGACTTCGGGAACCGAACCGCAGGGCCGCGCGATGACAGGCGTACCGCAGGCAAGCGCCTCGATCATCACAAGTCCGAAAGGCTCGGGCCAGTCAACTGGAAATAGCAGCGCGAGCGCGTTACCGAGGAAATCGTTCTTCTCGTGCTCGTTTATTTCACCAACAAACTCGACGTCCCTGCTTCGCAGCAGGGGACGGATCACAGCCTCGAAATATTCGCGGTCCGCGTCATCCACCTTTGCCGCGATCTTAAGCGGGAACCCGGTGCGCCGCGCCACCTCGATTGCCAAATCCGGCCGTTTTTCCGGCGAAATGCGCCCCAGGAACGCAAGATACTTTCCAGGACCGGAATTGAAACGAAGCTGTTCTCTCGGCAGTCCGTGATACACCGTCCCGATCCAGTTCAGTTCGGGCAACGGGGCGCGTTGCGCGTTGCTGATCGACACCACCGGCGCTTCCGAGTAATAGCGATAAACGTCGAACAGCTCCTCGATATCGAGACGTCCGTGCAGTGTGCTCACGGTGGGGGTTGCAACGAGCCGCGCGAACGGAAAGGCCCAGTAGTCAAGATGGCAGTGGATCACGTCAAATCGCTCCGCCATGTCGAACACGCGGCTCAGGATGGGCAGATGCAGGCTCGGCCCCCACGAAGACTTTCCGGCCGCTCTGAGCGCCTGCGGACAGGTCGATTCGATGTGGGCGGAAGCGATCGAATCACCAGTGGCGAACAGCGTTACTTCGTGGCCTCGACTGACCAGTTCCTCCGTCAGGTAAGAAACCACGCGTTCGGTGCCGCCGTAGAGCCTGGGAGGAACGCTCTCATACAGGGGAGCCACCTGCGCGATGCGGAGGCGGCGATTCTGCGTCAGCATCTTCGTTCACCTCGTGTTTGCTCGTCTCCGAACGCTGGATTTTACGGTAACCATCGATCTCGCCCGTGCAAGTCCCCGGGTGAAGCAACCCAGGGTTATGCAGGAGTTTTCCAGCGCAACCGCATGCTTCGCGCTGGAGCGGTCACATTCCCGGGCGGCGCGCAGGCACGAAGCCCCGAGGCCGGAGACGGGGAGTGCAGGGCGCGCCGCCAGATGGGCTTGGCCGCTTTCGATCAGACTCCCGGGATGTGGAGGATCATGCCGATCGAGAGGGCGCGCGGACGATAAATACGGTTAACCGCCATCAGCCGCCTCAGGCTGACGCCGGCCCGCCGCGCGATTCCGTACAGCGTATCGCCGCGCTCGACGCGGTAGCGATGGGTGACGGGGGCCGCATGGCGCGCGGCGGGGGCGGCAGCGGGGATCGCGAGCACGTCCCCCGCGCGCAGGCGCCGCGGATTGCTCAGGTCGTTTTCGCTCAGCAGGCTCTCAACGCTCACCCCGTACACGTGCGCGATACGCGAGAGCGTGTCGCCGCGGCGAATCCGGTAATGCGTAACGCGTTCGGCATGGCGTACCGGCGCCGGCGTCGAGTGTTCGTCAGCCAGGAGCAGCGGCGTCGAGATTTCGTTCAGGCCGGGAAAGTATCGGTTCGAATGCCGGTACACCTCGACCGCGGCAAGAAACTCCGGGTAGTAGTTCCTGGCCGCGAAACCGAAGTGCGGACCGTTGTAGTGCTTGACGATCTGCACGTAATCGCCGTTGTACTGGGCCGCCGCGCGCGCGATCCCGCCCGGCCCGTAATCGTAAGCGGTTATCGCAAGCGGCCAGTTGCCGAGCATCAGGTAGTTCTCGCGCAGTAACCTTGCCGCCGCGACAGTGGCCCGGTACGGGTTCATCCGATCATCGCGGTAGCGGCTTATGTGCAGATACTTGCGCGCGGTACCGCGCATGAACTGCCAGATTCCCGCCGCACCCGCACTTGAACGCGCCCGCGGATCAAAACCCGACTCGACCGCCGCAAGCGCAACCAGGTCGGGCGGTAGCCCTTCGCGCGCAAAGATGCGCCGCATCATCGGGCGGTAGCGGGCGCTTCGCACCATGCCCTTCATGAAGCGCTCGCGCACGCCTTCCTGCACCCTCAAGTTGGAGGCGGCTTTCAGAAAGGTCTCGCGCGAAGCGTGGGGGAAGTACTTCGCGACTCTCCGCTCGTCCGCGTTGCGCGGCTGGCCGCCCTCGGCGAGCCAATAAAGGATCCGGCGGTACTTGTCCTTGAGCTCGAAGTCGGCCTGTGCGATTTGCGACCCGCTCGGAGGTCCGAAGCCGGGCAGGTGCATAACCTCGTAGACCCTTCGAACGTCGGTGCTGTCAACGATTATGAAGTCGCGGTATGAGTACCGGGTGAAGACGTCGATCCAGAAACGGACCGCGGGTTGAAGTGCTTGCGGCTGTGGGAAAGCCGAATCGCCCGAAGCCGGCACGGCGCATCGTGCGGAATGCGGCGTCAAGCCCGAGACTATCAACGCTACAGCCAGAAAGGTCCCGGCTGTCCAGAGAAGCGAAAGTTTCCGGCGACGTGAACCCATCTTCCTTGTCTCAACCGCCCGAACGTCGAATCCCAAAGCTCTCTGTTGTCCGGCGTCAAGAGCCGTTCTTCTTCTGGTAGCGGGCTTCGCGACATTAAGCAATCAAAAACGGGATGTCTTTTTGGGCGTTTTCCCGCAGACTGACCAAATCGACGCCTCGTGCGCACAGGCGAAGAGCCGCGCATGCGCCAGTATGCGCAAAAGCGGCGCGCAAGGACCGTACCCCCACGGATGAACCGGGGCGGACCTTGTTTCGACCAATTATGCCCGGAATCGCTGACCCTGAGCCGGCTGGCTTCACAGTTACAAAGGCGAAGGCAAGGCGTCCGCGCCTGGAACAGGGACGCTGCACCGCGGCGAGCCCATCGGTTCAGTTCCTTGCGTCCGGGTCGGCGGTCCTGGGCGGGCGGATCGCGGAGAAGGTTTCGCCCAAGGTGACGAACACCTGTGCGAGACCTTCCAGCTCCTGCGGGTTGACCTTCAGCTTGGCGTTGACGAGAGTCCGCACTGCGAAGCGATGAAGGCACAGTATCCGGGTCGCTATTTCGTAGTTGCGCGTGACGTCGATTTGCCCGTCCATGTAGGTGAGCAGCGTCATGGCCCGCTCGATTAGCGCGTCGGCGCCCGCGCTGTCGCCGGCGCGCTCAAGCGCCAGTATTTCCCCAGACCATCGCGCAAGCCTGCTGTATAACTCCGCGAAAGCGCGCTCTGCGTCGAGCGTGAGAGTCTGGCTGTTCATGTAAAGTGTCGCCGCCTTCATAGTCGTTTGCCTTTCAAAACCAGGGGATTGAAGATTCGCTTCGTCCCGCTGCCCCGTGCTTCTCCCGGCGACGTGGCCCCGCCTATGCGCTCAGGGTCAGGTTCGAGCCTGGCGGCGGCGTGCTGCTGCCGGAGCTTGAGCCCGAACCCGAGCTCGAGGACAGATAGGTTGCGAGGTTCTGCTCGGCGGAGACCTCGGCCTGGATCTGCGCGAACTCGGCCTGCAACTGGTTCTGCTCCTGTGTGATCTGACTCTGTATCGCGGCGATCTGCTGGTTCAGTTGCGTCACCTGCGCGTTGTACGAATCCGTCACTGTTGCGATCGTTCCGTTGATCGGATCCAGCGCCGCCGTGACTGTAGGATTGAGTGCATTGTAGAGCGCGCCCAGGGCGGTCGTTACCGCCGTCGGATTGGATGCAAGCTCCGAGGCGAGGCTCGAGGAGCTGAACGACATCACCCCGGTCTTGCTATCCACCGAGATGCCAAGGTTGGAGAGATTGGCCACGCCGATTCCGGACTGAAGGCCGAAGTAAACCGATTCGAGCGCGCCGTTGGCCGCAAGCGGCGGCGGCTTCTGATTGGGCACCGCCTGCGTGTTCGTCTGGATGTCGGACATCGCGGTGTTGTACGCGTTGACGAAGTTCTGGACGTCGTTCGCCAGGGTCGAACCGTCCTGCGAAACCGTTACGCTGTAAGGGCCGCCGGTGCCGCTCAGGTTGAGCGTCACGCCCGAAATTGCATTGGTGACGGTGTTGGTCGCCGAGGAAACCGCCTGCGTGCCCACCATCAGCGAGGCATTCTGCGCCGTCTCCAGCGAGGGATTGAATGCCGCGACCGAAAACTTATCGTTGGTATTCAAGGTTCCGGCGGCGAGCGAGAGCGTGATTCCGTCGGCAACGGTTATCGCGGTTCCAGCGGTATAGGTGGAAGGGACGTTGATCGTCCCGCTCTCGCCCGAATCCGACTTCCAGGCAATCGTGATCGCATTCGAGCCTACCGTTCCGCCCGAGGTGACTGTGAAATAGTAGCCCTGCGAAAAGCCTCCCGTGTAAGTGCCGCCGAAGGTGGGCGTCGAGGTGCCGGTGATGCTGGTGGCCGCGGGTCCGATTGTGGTTGCGTTGAAAACTGGCGAGGTGCCGCCGCTCAGGCTCGCGCTCACCGTGAATGCCTGCGCGCTTCCCGTGGAATTGCTGGTGACTTCCAGCCGGTACGGTGCGCCTGGAAGTCCCGTGTTGACGACCTGCGCGGTCACCCCCAGCGCGGCCGAATTGATCGCCTGCGCGACGCCGTCAAGAGTGTCGTTGGAGCTGGTGATGCTGACATTCGTGGTGACGCCGCCGATCGTGATCCCGATCGTGCCGGTACCCATCACCGACGTGTCGCTGGCGTATCCCTGGGAAGCGGTTACCTGCGGTGTGGCGAGCTGGTTGACGGTCACCGAGTAGTTGCCCGCCAGCGGCGTACCGCTTACCTGCGCGCTGAACGGAGCGCCCGCGCTGGTCTGAACGGAAAGCGGCAGGCTGGTTGCGTCCGTGTTGAGGGCGCCGAGCGCGGTCTTGAGGCTCGTAAGGTCGCCGCCGAGCTGGCCAACTGTCGAAATCGCGGTCTGGTCGGCCACGACCTGCTGTTGCAATTGCGCCTCCGGGATCTGCGCCTGGAGCAGAATCGACTGCATTATCTGGTTGAAGTCGATCCCGGTGAAATTGGAGAGGCTTAGATTTGATATGGAACCTGCCATGAATGCCTCGTGATGCCCGCGGAATGCCCGTTTTTATTTGGCGGGGCGGCCTGCGCCGCCCCGCCGTGCGAGGGGTTTGAGGGATTCACGCCTGCATCATTGAAAGAGCGTGAGCAACTGCTGAGGCATCGCGTTGGCCTGCCTGAGAACCTGCACTTCCGCGTTCTGGAGGACCGACTCCTTGGTGAACTGTGCGTAGGTCTGCGCGATGTTCGCGTCCTGGATGTTCGACAGGGCCGAACTCAGGTTCTCGGTGTAGGTCTGCAGGTTGGCCGCGGTTGTCGAGAGCTGTTGCTCGCTCGCTCCGACCTGGCTCCGATAGCCGGCCACAGTCGCCAGAGCATTGGTCACCGCCTGGATCGCATGCTGGGCGTCGGTCGTAGTGGAAACGTCGCTGGTAGTGCCCGGCACTCCGAACGTCAGCGTGATCTTGTCGCCAACGTTGAAGGTGTTGCCGGCCGCGCCAACGTTCAGATCGAAGCCGAGGCCGTCAACATTGCCGATCGCGTAGTTGGTGCCGCTCAGCGTGATCGGGCCGGAGGTGGTTCCGTTCGAGTCGGAAACGGTGAACGTGATGCTGTCGGTTCCGAGTACACCGCCGGTCGTTTTTGCGCCGTTGTTGATCGACGTGACCTGGATGGTGACCGACGAAGGGGCGTTGGAGGTGTTGATCTCGCCGTTGACGGCGCTGGCGATCACCTGGTTTGCGGCGCCGGTGGTCAACCCGGCCGTCGTGCCGAGCGATACGGCGTCGTTCGTGGGCGCGGTTATCGAAACGTTCTGGCTTGCGCCGCTTGAGTTCAGCAGAGAGTTCGCCGTCGGCAGCGTGACGCCCAACAGGCCAGCCGCCGTAACGTTCGGAAGAGCGACTGACAACTGGCTGTTAGCGTTGTTCTGCGGGCCGACCTGGAAGGTGAGGTTGCCGCCGGTCAGCAGGTGGATGTTGTTGAACTGGGCGCCCTGCGCGATCGAGTTGATCTGCGAAAACAGCGCCTGGTATTCGTTATTGATCGCGGTAAGCTGCGACGAACTCAGCGATCCGTCGGCGGCCTGCGTCGCAAGCTGCTGCATCGTGATGAGCGTGTTGGCGATATTCGACAGCGCGCCGTCGGCGGTCTGTAACAGGGCTTGGGCGTTGGTGGTATTGCTGATGTTCTGATTCAGTCCGCCGAGCAGGCCCGACATCTCGGTGGCAAGGGCCAGTCCTGCGGGGTCGATCGCCGCATTGACCAGGCGTTTGCCGCTGGAGAGCTGGGCGATGGTTGTGTTGAGCTGCGTCTGGTTGTTTGCCATCGCGTCGTACGCCAGCATCGCCGACGTGTTGGTGATGATACTTAGTGCCATTGTTCACTCCTTGCCCGTTTTTGATTTTCGAACCTTACGGGCCTGATACGCCCGTCCGGCCGTTTCCGGTTTCTGAACCCTAGAGTGCGCGCGGCGGGCGCGGTCGCGACGCTTGCGGCCGCGGGTAGGAAGCGGGTTTTCCTTTTCCGGCCAGAGACGCGCCGCCAGGTTCTTTTCTGTCCCAGATTTTCCCAGTCGGCGCGACAGCGGTGTCCATTCGTGAAACATTAGCCGCGGGGATTTAGGCAATCGTATCCACGCTTGGCTTCAATGGTGCATCCTCGCAGGCGCTCTTGCGGTATCGGTTTTGCTCATCGAGCACCGCGTGATGACGAAGCCGGGATTGGCTCTACTCGCGGAGACCTACGGACTAAGGAGCGAGGAGCTTAACCAATTGAAGCTCGTCGCCAAACGTCTGCTCGACGAGATTCGCGAGGAGATCCCGCGAATGGCCGGAAGGCCGCTGCGGACCGCGGGACTTGGCCTGCGTGTGGGCAACTTTTCAAGCTTCAGCGCCGGCCATCGGCCCCGCTACTTCGCAGCAGTTCGCGACGAGAACGGGCTTGTTGCCGTGATGCGCACCGACCCAGCGCTTGCCCGCGCGCTGGTCGGCGCCGCAATGGGTCGGCGCCCGCCCGGTGCGCAGGGCGGCGAGGGCGAGCCGATGAGCCTGCTCGAATCCGAGGTCCTCTCCGCGATCAGCAGCGCGGTCCTGCTGCGCGGAGTCAATCGGGCAATCGTGCCGATGCTCGGGGTCAAGCAGGCGATGCGGGTTGCACGGTTCAACGACACGGCCGATCTCGGCGCCGAGATACCGGCGGGCGGTCAACAGGTCGTCATTGCGACCGCCGAATGCGAATTCGAGGATGTGCGCGGGAGCCTCGCGTTCGCTCTCGCGCCGCGAGTCGTGGCGCGGCTTCGCGCACGAGTCGCTCTGCAGGCCGAAGACGCGGGGGGACGGCGGACCGCGGGGGCGCAGCGCGTGCGTATCGGCGGTGTCCGAGGAGCTGAACTTGCGCTGCACGCGGTCCTGGGCGCAACCGTGATGTGGCTGGGCGAGATGAGGCGCGTGGCGCCCGGAAGCATAATTTTTCTGCGCAAGATGGACCGCCCCTCGCCGCGTGTCGAACTAAGATGTAGCGATACGCCGCTGTTCAGCGGCACCGTGGTCCGCGACCGGGGATGGTACCGGTTCGTGGTCGAGCAGAAGGTGTGGAAGTATGCCAAGCCAGCCTGATCCGCAAAGAACCAGTCCGATCGAGAAGAACCCACTTGAGCAACTTTCCGCCGACGGCGGGACGGTCTCGCCCGACGCCGAGGCCCGTGGCCCTTCGACGCCCGAGGTTGGCGACCTGGGCCTGCTCAGGCAGGTTCCAATGACCGTTCAGGTCGAGGTCGGGCGCGCCGTGATGACGCTCGGCGAGATCCTCGACGAAGTCGACGTGGGAACCAGCATCCGGCTCGATCGCCACGCGGGCGATCCGGTCGAAGTCTATGTAAACGGTGCGTTGTTCGCGCGCGCCGAGGTGGTAGTGGTTCAGGATCAGATCGGCGCGAAGATAATCGAGCTGGTCGATCCGGAACGCCCGTTGCGTCCCTCGGGGCTGCGCTGACCATGACTTCGAGCTTGTTGTCGGAGGTGCGGGCGTTCCCTGCCCAGAGCGCACGGGTCTGCCTGGGGCCGGGTGCGCCGCGAAGCGTCGCGGATTTCCTCGAGCGGGCAGGCTTTGAGGTTCTTTCCTACGCCCAGAGACATCACGCCCGCCTGTATGTCGACTTTCTCGGCGCGCGTCCTGCGGGAATCGACGTTATCAGCGTGGATCTTGCGGCCAAGGCAGGCTTTTCGCCGCGTCCGTCGGCGGATTTCGCCTGCGACGACCCCGAGGCGGTCGCCTGCTTCATCGTCTCGTCGATGCTCGGCCTGAATCCGACGCTGGTCACGACGGATCGCGAGATGCTCGGCGTGATTCGCAGCGCGGTTGCGGTTGCGGCAAGCCATGTGCCGGTGGTGCTCAGCGGCGAGGTCGGGGTCGGCAAGCAGAGCCTGGCTCGGCTGATGCACGCGGCGAGCCGAAGCACCGGCGCGTGGATTCCCGCGAACTGTTCGAGTTTCGAGGATGTCGATATGGGCGCGCTCGCACAGAGTGCGGGGCGCGCGGGAGCCCCGGCCACGCTGTTTCTCGACGAACTCGGCGAGCTAAGCGCGCTCGGACAATCGCGCCTGCTCGAACTGCTGCAGGCGGGCGAGCGCCAGCCTGGCGCCGAGCCGGGGCCCCATGCGGGCGTGCGGCTTCTCGCGGCGACCAACCGCTCCCTGGCGGAAATGGTGCAGCACGGCAGGTTCCGCAAGGATTTGTTCTGGCGGATCAATGTGTTCATGCTCGAGGTTCCGCCGCTCAGGCAACGCTCGGGTGACGTCGCGCTGCTCGCGCGGACCTTTTTGAGGCGCGTCAATCCGCGTCGGCGCTTTGCCGCGGGGGCTCTCAAGCTGCTCGCGAATTATTCCTTTCCGGGCAACGTGCTCGAACTGGAAAGCGTCGTAAGCCGACTCGCCATCGCGCCGCTTTCGGTCGGCAACAGCGTGATCGATGTGCTCGACGTTAGGCGCCATCTGATGGTCGGGCCCGGTCCCGATCAGTCGCAGACCAGCGGATGGCGCACGGTGCGCGAGGGGGCGCGCCGCGAGATGATTATTGCGGCGATCGCGGCGGCGGGCGGAGATCGCGCGGAGGCCGCGCGCAAGCTCGGAATCACCACCCGCGCGCTCCAATACCATATCACCAAGGCAGGGCTTTCGCGCCGCAGGCGCAGGCCGGTTGCAGCCTCTGCGCCCGGCCCCGACCCGTCGCCGGTCGGGGTGCAAGCGCGTGAACCCCGGCTGTGAGAATCTGAAGCTTCACTTTAAGGGGGAGGCCTGGCTGGTGGCGGCGGTTGAGGCAGGACGGCGGATGGGAAATCACAACTGGCCCAGGCGCGCAGTTCGATGGAAGAGCATGAGGAAGGCGGGTCGGGCGCGGGCCACGAATCGTCCGAGCGATGGCTCGTCTCCTACGCCGACTTCATCACCCTCCTGTTCGCGCTGTTCGTTCTCTTGTACGCGGTCTCGAACCGCAGCAAGCAGCATCGCGAGCGCATCTACAACAACGTTGCCAACGCCGTCGGGGCGCGGCCGATTGCTGGAGGGATGCGTCCCGGCATGGCGCAGTCGGGCTTGGGGGGGCCGGGCGCCGGCCGGCTCGCCGGCGTGATGCGGCAATTGAATCAGGCGATGATGAAGTTCCCGAAGTCGGGAGTCACGCTCAAGATGGACTCCAGAGGACTCATCATATCACTTTCCGCGGCGAGATTCTTCGCCAGCGGCGACGCCGATATCACCCCCTCGCAGCTTGCGGTGCTCGACGCGGTCATAAAGGTTATTGCGCCCCTCAAGAACGCGATGGAAATAGACGGTTTCACCGATTCCAAGCCGATTCACAACAGTAATTTCCGCGACAACTGGGAGCTCTCGGCCGCCCGCGCCGGAACCGTGCTGCGCTACGTGCTGTCGCACTCGGCGATCAATCCACAACAACTCTCGCTCGCCGGTTATGGCCCGTACCGTCCGGTGGCGAGCAACGCTACCGCGCAGGGCCGTGCGCTCAACCGTCGGGTCGAAATCGTGATCAAACGTGCGCCGAAACCCCTATGAAGCAATCCGCCGTACTCCCGCGCGATATCGAGACCCGCCCGTACGAACTGTGGCGTCCGGTGGTGCGGCCCGAGAAGCGCCGCGTGTTCGAGAACCTGCATCGCGCGATCGCTTCGGACTGGTCGCGGCTGCTGCGCGACAACCTGGCCCATCCCGAGCCCGTAGAGTTCGAGGGCATCGGCTTCGAAAACTTCGCGACGCTCGCGCAAACCGCTCCCCCCGGCACGCCGGTAGTAGTCCTGGCCCTGGAAGGCACTCAGACCGCCGGGTTGCTCGCCGTGGCGCCGGACACCGCACGCTGCCTGGTCGATGCCCGCCTCGGAATCGGTCCGCCCGGGAGACCTCCGAGCGAGGGCGCCGCTTTCTCCCAAATCGAGACGGCCCTGCTCCACGAACTCGTTGGCGCGATGGTGCGCCGGGTCGAAGCCGCCTACCACGAAGCGGGAATCGGCCAGTTGCGCCTGGTTCGCTTTGCCGAGCAGATGCAGGACGCGCTCCCGTTCGTTGCCGAGGACTACCTGATGGTGTTTCGCTTCCGGGTCGGCGCGGAGCCTGCGGTGCGCAAGCTCACGCTCGGTTTCAAGGCCGAGATTATCAACTGTCTTCGCGATACGGAGCCGGCGGTTCGTCGCAGTTCGCACGCGGTTGCCGCCCTTGTCGCGGCGATCCCGCTCGAAGTCGAAATCGTTCTCGGGGCATGGAAAGCGTCGCTCGGCGAGATCGGCACGCTCGCGCCCGGTGACTCCATCGTCCTGCCTGCGGGCGATGATGCGTGGCTTCTCGCCCAGGGTGTCAGAGTGAGCGCGGCGCGAGTGGAATTCGACGGCCGGCGCGTTGTGGTCGAAAGCGCCGCCGCGCGGAGGTGACCGGGCCTATGGCTGACTTGAGAAGCCGCGCCGAAATCGCGGTCGAACTCACCGCGATCGTTGCGCGGATAAAAATTCCTGCCGCATGCCTTGCCGCCTTCAGGCCCGGCGACCGGATGGAGATCGAGGCGCGTAACGGCCTCGCACCGGCGGTCACCCTCAAGCTCAACGGCAAGCAGATAGCCTCTGCGGCGCTCGCCAGATCCGGCGACCTGCTGGTTGCAAGACTGACCGCGATGGAACCCGAAACCCACAGGGTGGTTTTCGACCGATGGTTGATCAGGAAGCAAAAAACGGACGAAACGTAACCAACAAGGCTGCCGTCCTGCTCACGGCACTGGAAAAGCCGGTTCTTGCGCGAGTCCTCAAGCGACTGAGCGGCAACGAGCTGACGCGCCTGATGCAGGCGTACGAAGAGCATATGGCGCATGCCTCGGCCAACGAAGAGGCGCTGGAGGCGGTCGGCAAGGAATTCCTCTCGGCGTGCAGGCAGAACGGCTCCGGGCATCTGCGCGAGGCCCTGGTGCTGGCCTTCGGAGCGGAAAGCGCCGACCAGATTATGCGCCAGGACCACTGGCGCGCGATAAGCGGGCGCGTCAAACCGTCAGCGCTTGCCGCGATGCTGCGCAACGAGGCGCCCGAGGCGGTCGCAATCGTGCTCTCGCAGTTGCCCTCCAAGTACGCCTCCGAGGTCCTGAGCGCGCTGCCGCAGGAATTGCGCGCCGAAAGCGTCGAGCGGCTTGCCCGCAGCGAGCACGTTCCCGGCTCGGCGATGGACGCGATACTGCGCGCGATCGAGCAAAACTTCACCGGCGACTCCGGCGGGCACGATACCGAGCGCGACGCCGGCGTGCGTCACGCGGCCGCGATGCTCAATCAGCTCGATGCCGACGCGGCCGCCGCGATCGTTGAGCGAATCCGTCAGAGCGACCCTGCCCGCGCTGCCGCGATCGAACAGGAGATGTTTCATTTTCACGATCTCATCACCCTCGAGAGCCGCACCCTCCAGCAGATCCTCGCCGCAGTTGCGCCCGAGCGCCTCGCGCTCGCGCTCAAGGGTCTAAGCGACGCCGACCGCGAGCCCTTCTTTGCCGCGCTCCCCGACCAAACGAGATCGGTCGTCAAGGAGGAGATCGAAACCTCCGGCAAGGTTCCGATGCGCGAAGTAGCCGCCGCGCGCCAGGAGATCACCAACCTTGCGATGCAGATGGAGCGCGAAGGCAAAATCCGGCTGCGCGCTGACGGCGACCTGGTCGCCTGATGCGCCCGGTTTCCGCGCGGGCTTTGCGATGAGGCCATCCTTGCGCTCCGCGGCTTCGATGGTGTGCGCGCTGCTGGCGACCGCCTTTCTGTTGCCGGGGATAGCGACGCCTGCGGCGGCGCCGGCCGCCGATCCATATGTCGCCGCGTCGCGCAGAACCGGGGTTCCGCTCGCGCTCCTCGCGGCTGTCGCAGGGGTCGAGAGCGACTACCATCCGTGGGCGCTCAATATCCACGGCCAGCAAGTCTATTGCCGCAGCCGAAAGCAGGCCGAGCAGATCCTTCTCGGAGCGCCCGATAACGTGGATATCGGCCTGATGCAGATAAACTATAAGTTTTGGGGGCCCCGTCTGAAAGTGAGCAAGCTGCAACTGCTCGACCCGAGAAGCAATCTATTTTACGGGGCGCTCATCCTCAAGCAATGCCTGGCGCGTGGCGGCGACATCTGGCGCCGTATCAGCGATTACCATTCCGGCGGCGTCGCCGCGCGAAACCGCTACAATCGCCGCGTCTACGCCAAGTACCTGCGCTACCTGCGCGGGGATCCCCGCTGAAGTCTTCGTTGCGCTTTCCTTCATAGCCTCACGCGCCTTCCAGAACAGGTCCGGGCGAGGCGGCGGGGCAGCTCTCGGAAAAGATGTCTGGGCCGCGCTGCGAATTATACGTTGTTTCCCCGCGTGTCCGCTGAAGCGACATCGCGCGGCCGATCCTGAAACATCCCCCCTTGAGAAGTTCGGATCCGTCGTCGGCGCTCGCGCCTCTCCATGCCCATCCGCCCGCTGGCGCTTCGGTAACGGAGATTCCCAATCGTGTTTACCGGAAGGAAAGAGAAAGGAAACGCCGCTTCCCGCTGGATCGATTTTGGGCGCCAGCGCGAGGTCCGCGGTTAAGCCTTAAGTTTGGGTCGGCCCGCGGGTTGCTTCTCACCCTCGGGCATGAACATCGTGGGGCCAGCCCAGCAACTGATGGCGGCGGCGCTCGAGGTTCGTTCGGAGCGCGCGAAGCTTCTCGCTCAGAACGTCGCCAACGCCGACACCCCCGGTTATCTCGCCCGTGACATCAATTTCCAGAGCGCGGTTGACGCGATGCTTTCGCAGGAAGGCGCGCAGAGCGCCGACGCCGCGACCACGGTCGTCGCGCAGAACATGAGGTTCGACCGCAACGACGTCGATCTCAACCAGCAGCTCGCCAAAGTCGACGACAACGCACTGACCTACGTGGCGACGCTCAAGCTGTACGGCGACTCGATGGGGCGCCTGATGACCGCAATGGGGAGCTGAGTCGGGACTGAACCTGGGGGGAAGCAATGTCCGTCGGAACCATCTTCGCGATCGCCTCCAGCGGCCTTGACGCTCAGTCCGAGCGTATCACGCTGATCGCACAAAACCTTGCCAACGCCAACTCGACCGTCTCCGCGAGCGGCGGCCCTTATCAGCGACGAATTCCGGTCTTCCTGGCGACCCCGGTCAGCGCCGATGGCGATAGCGGACTGGGTGTTAGCCTGGCCGCGGTGATCCGCGACCAGTCGCCGCCCAGGGCTGTCTATGACCCGTCGAATCCGCTCGCCGGCCCGTCGGGAATCGTTCAGGAGCCGAACATCAATCCGATCTACGAGATGGTTGACCTGATGGAGGCGTCGCGCGCCTACGAGGCCAACCTTTCCGTAATCCAAACCACCGCAAATGCCGCGGTCAAAACCATCGACTTGTTGAAATGACCCCGTTACTGCCGACCCAGGTTGTTCCCGATCTCGCCCCGGCCGGCGCGTCGGCTCCAGGCGCGCCGGCCCAGGGCGGCTTCGAGCGAGTGCTCGAGAAGGTTGACGCGACGCTCAGGCAGGCCGACGAGATGGCCGCAGGATATGCCGAGGGAAAAGTCGGGCTGACGCAGGCGGTGCTCGCTTCGGAGCAGGCCGACACGACGTTTCAGTTCGTCATCGCGCTGCGCGATCGGGCGCTCAGCGCCTATCAGCAAATCATGAACCTGCAGGTCTGAACGCGCCGCGATGCAACAGTTGCTCGAACTTCTCGCCCGCCCGCTCGCGATAGTCGCCCAGTTCCGGGCGACGAATCGCCAGGCTTTCAATCTGACTGTCGCGGCGCTGACTCTCGCGGCCGTGCTGCTCGGCGGGTTTTACCTTTTCGAGCCCGGCGCTCCGGAAATTCTCGCCTCCAACCTTTCGCCTGCCGACCGGACGGTGCTCGCCCTGATGCTGCGCCGGCGCGGAATTCCCTTCACGCTCGGGCCGGACTCGGTTTCGGTTCCAGCGCGCCGCTTTGAGCAGGCCGAGCAGGTGCTTGCGGAAAGCCCCGGATTCGCGGGTGGTGGCGAAGGTTTTTCGCTGTTCGACCGCGGGGGCTTCGGGCAGAGCGATTTCGATCAGCAGGTTGACTACCAGCGGTCGCTGCAGGGCGAACTCGAACGCACCATCATGCAGATCCGCGGGATCGAGAACGCGCGCGTGATGCTCGCGATGGGGCGGCCGTCGCCGTTCGCGCTCGGCGACGGCGACACGGCACACGCCTCGGTGATGATCACCACCGTGCCGGGCGCGACGCTCGATTCGATCACGGCCCGCGCGATCGCCCATCTGGTGGCCAACTCGGTGCGGGGCCTGTCCGCCGACAACGTCAGCGTCACCAGCCAGGACGGCACTATCCTGTATCCGCCCGACCACAACGGGGAACTCGGCGAGGCCATCAGGCTTCGCAACCAGCTCGAGCATCGCCTGCGCGACAAGGTCTCGGCCCTGCTCAGCCGGATCATGGGCAAGAACCGCTTCGCGGTCGAGGTCTCGGTCGCGGTCGACACTTCGCGTATCACGAGGCGCGAAGAAACCTACGGCAAGGGCACGGCGCCCGCGGTGCTCAGCGAGGAGCATTCGGTGTCGCCTGCCGGCCTCGCGCAGCTTGCGACCGGAATTCCCGGGCTGACCTCGAATCTCCCCGTGCCGACGCCTGAACCGACCCCCGCCGCGAGTACTCCGAGCAAGCCGCAGGCGAAGGCCGTGACGGCGGCGAAAACCCAGGCGAACCCCGACTACGCGAGCAAGGACATCGTCAAGTACAAGCCCTCGAGTCGCGTGATCTCCTCGATAAGCTCGCCCATCCGCATCAAGCGAATCTCGGTCGCCGCAGTGCTCGACGGCACTTACGAGGGCGGCCATTTCAAACCCCTTTCCAAAGAGCGGCTCGGCGAAATCAAGGGTCTTCTCGCCGCGGCGGTGGGAGCAGAGCCCGGGCGTGGCGATTCGATCGACGTGCAAAGCGCCGCGCTCTCCCAGCCGTACGTTCCGCCGGTTCCCAACCCGGTTACGGAACTGCGCTCGCTGTTCGGTAATCCGCTCTACCTGTATGGCGCGATCGGGGCCGGCCTCCTTCTTGTCCTGGCCCTGCTGTGGCTCGGGGTCCGGATGATAAAGCGGTTCTTCCAGCGGCGCCCCGAGCAGGTCACGGTATTCGAGCAGCCCGCCGCCGCGGCGCAACCCGCCCAGTTGCAAGTCCCCTCCACGGAACCCGTCGCCGCGTCGAGCGCAGGTGTCGGCGCGGCGACGCCCGCCACCTCGGAGGCTCTCGCCGAGCTTCGCAGCCGGATCAACGAGGCGGTGGAGAACAATCCCGATGCGGCCACCGAGATTCTGCGCCGATGGCTTTCGCAGACCAACGGCAACGGCGCGAATCATGAAGCGCCCGCCGAAGGGGCAGGTGAAGCATGACGCTCTATCTTGCCGCGAGATATTCCTTCCCCACGCCGGACGAGTTGCGCTCCTACAGGGAGCCCGAGCGCCTGCTCGAGCGCGCCGCCGAACTGGACCGCGAGAAGGCCGCCGCCGCCCGCCGCGGCTACGAGGAAGGCCTCGCCGAGGGACGCGCCGCCGCAGAGAGCGAGCTCTCGGCCGCTCGTGAAGCGGCCCGCAAGGAGGGCTTCGAGGCTGGCGCCGCCGAAGGCCGCGAACAGGCCGGGCGCACGGCCGCCGCGCTTGAACAGGCCCTTGAGGAAATCCGGCTTGCGCGCGAGGGCTTTGCCGACGAAGCGGAATCGTTCGCGGTCGCTCTTGCGCTCGCGATCGTCGAGCGCATGGTCGAGATCGACTCCGTGCGCGCCGATTTTGTTGCCGCGGCTGCCGCCAACGCGGTCAGGGCGCTCGCGCCCGAGCAGCCTTCGGCGATCCATATGAATCCCGCCGACCGCGCGATTCTTCAGGATAAGGTTTCCGGCCTGCCGGTAAGAGACGATCCCTCGCTCGCCCCCGGCCACGTCCGGGTCGAAGCGGGCCGGCTGCTGGTGCAGAGCGGGATTGACGAGGCCTTCGCGCAGATCAAGGCCGCGATCATGGAGACCAGGGCGCGCAGAAAGGGCGCGAAAAGGCGATGATTGATCCCGCACCATATATTGCCGCCATACCCGAGCTGACGCCCGTGCCGTGCGGTACGCTTACCCGTTCGGTCGGCCTGCTGCTCGAGGCGACCGGCCCCGAGCTTCCGGTCGGCGCGCTGGTCACGGTCAGGGATCGGGGCGCCGCTGCGGTCTGCGAGGTGGTCGGCTTTCGCGACGATCGTCTGCTCCTGCTTGCGATCGACGAAACCCGCCAGGTCTCGCCGGGAAGCCTCGTTGCCCCGCTTCATCTTACCTTCCGGGTCGGCCCGTGGATTCTCGGCCGGGTGCTCGACGGTCTTGGCCGCCCGCTCGACGGGATTCCGATTCCCCCGGAGGGCGAAGAAATCGAACTTGAGCCGCCTGCAGTCCCTGCGATGGAGCGCGGGTTGACCGCGACTCCGCTTGACGTTGGCGTGCGCGCGGTCAACGCGCTCTTGACGCTTGGCGTCGGCCAGAAGATCGGCGTGTTCTCGATGCCCGGGGTGGGCAAGAGCGTGCTGCTTGGGATGATGGCGCGCGGAACCTCGGCTGACGCCAACGTGATCGCGCTCATCGGCGAGCGCGGACGCGAAGCGCGTGAGTTTATTGAGGATATTCTCGGACCCGAAGGCTTGAGGCGCTCGGTGGTTATCGTCGTTCCGGGCGATGCGCCGGCGCCGATGCGGATAAAGGGCTCGTTCCTTGCGACCGCGATCGCGGCCTATCTGCGCCGCGAAGGACGCAACGTGCTGCTCCTGATGGACAGCCTGACACGGGTTGCGATGGCGCAGCGCGAGGTCGGTCTTGCCAGCGGTGAACCGCCTACCGCGCGCGGTTATCCGCCCTCGGTCTTCGCCGTCATCCCCAGGCTGGTCGAGCAGGCGGGCGTCAGTGCCGGCGGCGGCAGCGTCACCGGCATTTACACGGTCTTGCTGCACGAAGAGAACGACACGGTCGGCGAACTGGCGAAATCGGTCCTCGACGGCCATATCACGCTCAGCCGCGAGCTTGCTTCCAGGGGCCATTTTCCCGCAATCGACATCCTCAGCTCGATCTCGCGCGTGGCCCATCGCGTGAGCGCGCCCGAGCACAACGCCAACCGTCATCGCTTCGTCGAGCTTTACGCCCGATGGCGAGAGGCCGAGGAGCTGATCGCGCTCGGCACCTATCATCCGGGCTCCGACCGCCGAGCCGACGAGGCGGTCGCGATGCACGAGCGGCTGGAGAACTTTCTCAAGCAGAAGATGAGGGAACACGTGAACTTCGACGACAGCGTCAAGCAACTGGCCGAGGCGATCTCACAATGACCCGCGAAACGCTGCTCAAGCGACTCATCAGGATCCGCGAACTCAAGCTGCGCGCGGAAGTCGGCGAACTCAAGGAACGGACCGACGCGCTCGAGGAAATCGAGCGGCTCATCGAGCAGACCCGCGCCGGCGCCGACCTCTCGATGGAGTCTCCCGCGATGCTCGCGGAACTGGGCGCGCTCGGGGAGATCCGCCTGAAAAGCCATCGGCGCGCCAACGATGTCGGCAAGGAAGTGGCGCTTCTCAAGCAAAAGGTCTGGACAACGCGAAAGCTCGCCGACGCCGCGCGCGACGCCAGCGGCGAACTCGGCCGCAGGAAGCGCCAGAACCACGAGCGCAGTCTCGAAATCGAGGCTGAGCATTTTCTCGGATGGAAGAAACCGCTCGATCGAGGCAATCAATAATGGCAGCGTCGCAAATCGCAAGCGCCCTGGGCGCGCTCCCAACGACCGGCGCAAAAGCGCCCGGAAAAGGCGAATCTGCGAACTCGTCGAACTCGAAAAGCTCATCCGAGACCGACTTCGGCGCGGCGCTCGCCGGAATTCTGTTCGCCCTGGCGGGCGTGAGCCACGACCCGGTGCGGCCCGCAGGCGCGTCGTCCTCGCCGCAGGATTCGCCTGCTCCCGCGGCCTTTTGCGGCGCTGGCGCGGCGACTTCGGACGGGGCGGCGTCCGCGGATGGCAAACCGCAAGCGCACAAGCGAAGCCACGGCGCCGATTCGCTCGCGCGTGCGGGCGCTTGCGGGTTCCCATCGTTCGCCTTGTTCGCGGGCCCTGATTTTCCGGCGGACGCGAGCGCGCAGGCGGACGCTCAATCGGTGAGCGCAGCCCGCGTGAACCCGGCCGTGAGCGACGCCTATCAAGGCGCCGCGAACGACGCTTGCCAGGGGTTAGCAAAGTCGGCCGCGCAAGGCGGGATCGTGTCGAGTGCGAGCTTTTACACCGACGCCGCCACATCCATCGCGACGGCCGACGGCGCCGCTTTGAATCCGCCCGCGAACGCTGAATCGTTCGAGGCGGCGGGCGTCTCTGTATCGACGGGCGCCGGCGTGAACGTCGTGCCGTCGGCGAGTGCCCTGACCGCGGGGCCACCCGGCGCTGCGCCTGCTCCCGACCGCACATTGGAAACGCTCGCACCCACTGCGGCGCCGGGTTCCGCTGCGCTGTCGGTCAATCCCGCGCTGCCTGCGCCCGCGCGGCCGCTTCCCGGGGAGGAGTTTCCATCCAACGACGCGGGGGGCGGTGCTGACGCGGGTAATCCGCGCGTCGTGGCACGGCCGCCCACCGGGGCAAAACAATCCGCGACCGATGGCGGGAAGTCGTCGCCCACGGCAATTGCGAAACCCGCGACGGTTACTCTCAATGCCGGAGATCCCGGGGCGAATGCTGCGCCGGAAACGTCGCCCTCCACGGTACCGAGCGCCGTTGCGGATCAGGAAGCGTCGAGTGTGCCGGGCAAAGGCGAAGCCGCCTCCAGGCCGGCGCCCGAGAGCGCGCACGTCCAGGGTTCCACGAGCCAGCCACCCGCCCCTTCGACGCGCCGCGATCCGCTCAACACCATTTTTGCGAATCCGGCCTCCGCGCCGGAGGATTCGGCCGCGGCGCACGCTCCCGCGCCCGCAGCGCCGCCCGCGCGCGTCGCGAACTATGTTCCCGATCCGCAGCAGGCCAGGGTTGCGAACCTCCAGGTCACGCTCGGCGAAGGGCATAACGCGCAGGCGACAATCCGCGAAACCTCCGGCGCGGTCGACGTGAAAATCGTCGCACCTGACGCCGGTTCCGCGCAGCGCATCGCGGGCGAGATGGACACGCTTAGAAATGCGCTCGGCGCCGCGGGACTCAAACTTCGCGCGGCGCAGGTCAACTATCGCGACGATTCGCAGCGTCGCGGCCGGGACGGATACCCGTTGCGCCAGGCCAGGTCCGCAAACCACGGCTCCGGAGAAATTTTCACGGTTAACGAGGTGAACGAATGACTATTGTCAGCAACACGCAGGCCGCGCCGCCAGGCGGCAGCGGCTCCGGCTCGGGCGCTCTAGCGAGCCTGCCGAGCCAGATCCTGACCGCGAACGACTTCATCCAGATTCTGGTGGCCGAGTTCCAGAACCAGGACCCGACCCAGCCCACCGATCCCACCCAGTTCGCGAGCCAGATGGTCCAGTTCGCCAATTTGGGGCAGCTCCAGACGATAAGCAACGCTGTGCAGCAATCCCCCGAGTCAAGCCTGATGCAGGCGGCGTCTGCGTTCATCGGCCGCGAGGTCGTCGCGCCCGGCAACAGCGTCGGCGTCAGCGCTGGCAAGGCGACTTCGATCGTCTACCTGCCGCCTGCAACCGACAATTACACCGCGATTGTCACCGACTCGTCGGGCAACCAGGTCGACAGCGTCAATCTCGGCCAGGTGGCGGGCGGAACGCTCCAGACGTTCTCCTGGCAGCCGCCGTCCTCGCTCGGCGACGGCAGCTACAATGTGGCGATAGTCAACAGCAGCAAGGTGCCGGTGAGCGGACTGCTCGAGGAAGGCATGGTCCAGAGCGTGGCGATGTCGAGCGGCGGTATTGTTCTCGATCTCGGGAACCTGGCGGTTCCGGAGAGCCTGGTCGCAAGCGTCGCACAGCCGTAACCAACTTGTCGTAGAGGGAGAAACAACATGGCCGGTGATTCGCTTTCAATAACCCAGACCGGGCTGCAGGGCGTGGAGAACGCGATGCAGGCGGTCAGCGACAATCTCGCCAACGAGGAGACGGTAGGATTCAAGGCCGAGCAGGTCGATTTCGGCACCCTGCTGGGCGACTATATCGCGGGTAATCAGCTTGGCGGCGGCGTGATCGCCGACGCGGTTACGCGCGACTTCTCGCAGGGCGCGATCGTGCAGAGCAATTCGCCCACCGATCTCGCGATCCAGGGCAATGGCTTCTTCGTCTTCCAGGACTCCTCGGGCAACCTGACCTTCTCGCGCAACGGCCAGATGACGATCGGCAACAACGGCGACCTGCTGAGCTTCAACGGCTCGCAAGTGATGGGCTACCCGGTGAGCGCGAACGGAACTGCGGGCGGCGTGCTCGCGCCGATCGTGATTCCACAGGGGATCCTCGCTCCAATTGCTTCGAGCAAGGTCACGATGAGCGGCAACCTGAACGGCTCGAGCCCGGTCATCACCGGCGCGATCAACCCCGCCGATCCTACCACCTACGACACCAGCGTGAGCGTGCAGGTGTTCGACAGCCTTGGCAACTCGCATGTGCTCACGTTCTATCTGCAGAACGCGGGCCCCTCGGGCGGGACCGAGAACTGGAACTGGCTCGCGACGCTTGACGGCAGCACCACCGGTCTTGCCAACAACACTGGCACGATCGGGTTCAACTCAAGCGGCCAGGTGGTGAGCGGAGGCCTTCCGGCCTCGCCGCTCACCGCGACTGTCAGCGGCGCCGCGCCACTTTCGCTCAGCCTGGATTTTTCCGCGTTCACCCAGTACGGAGCGCCGACCAGCACCTCGGGCACGGCCGACGGCAACGCGCCCGGGCGTCCAAGCGGAGTGCAGGTCGACAGCAAGGGAATTGTGTCGGTTACCTACTCGAACGGGCGAATAGTGAATGTCGCGCAGGTTGCGATCGCTACCTTCACCGCCCAGCAGGGCCTGGCGCTGTCCTCCGGCGGGGTCTACCAGCAGACCGCCACTTCGGGTCCCCCCACGATCGGCACGGCGGGCGCCGGGTCGGCCGGCTCGATACAGCCGAGCTCGCTGGAAAACTCCAACGTCGATCTGACAAGCCAGCTGGTCGCGCTGGTTCTCCTGCAGCGTTCCTTCGAGGCCAACGCGAAGGCGCTTCAGACCCAGGACAACATCCTTGGTTCAGTGGTGCAGATCCAGACGAGCTGAGCGATGGCGAAGAAGATTTTAATCGTGCTTGGGGCGCTTGCGGTTCTGGCCGGTGCGGGTTTCGCCGTCCGGCGCTACCTGAAGCATCGCAAGCCGCTCCAGGGCGCCCGCAACGCGAAGCCTGCTCCGGTAAAGGTCGACTATGTCGACGTCAAGGAGATGACGCTCAGGCTCGCCGACCCGGACGCCGAGCATTACATCCGTCTCGAGCCGATCCTGGCGGTGCTGCCGTCGGCGGCCGAGGAGGTAAAGAGGACGGTCCCGGTCGTGCGCGACCGGATAGTGACGATCGTGACCGCCTGCTCCTCGGCCCAACTGTCCACCCCGAGCGGCGCGAACCAGCTCAGGCAGGAGATGCTTGACGCACTGCGCAAGCGCTTCGGCAAGGACGTCGTGGCGGTCTATTTCAGCGAGTACCTGGTCGAATGATGAAACGCCTTGCGGAAATAGGCGGCGCGACGCTCGTCCTTTGCACGGCCGCTCCGGCCGACAGCGCCTGGGCGCTCGATCTGTCGATCAAGAGCGGCAAGGGCGCGGCGCTGCCGCTCGAGATCGCCGGGCTGCTGACGCTGGTCGCGCTCGCCCCCGCGCTGCTTATCATGCTGACCTCATTCACCCGCATCGTGATCGTGCTGTCGCTGCTCAGGCAGGCGCTCGGCCTTCAGCAGACGCCGCCCAACATGGTGATCACGGGGCTTGCGCTGTTCCTGACAATGCTCGTGATGGCGCCGACGTGGCAGAAAATCCGCCAGAGCGCGATCGAGCCGTACCTGGCCGGCAAGCTAACGGTGGAAGAGGCGGCCGAGCGGGCCGAGGCGCCGCTGCGTACGTTCATGCTACGGCAGACCCGCGTCGAGGACGTCGAAATGGCTCGCACGCTGCTCGCCCGCGACAATCTCAAGCTCCCCGATGGCGATCCCGACGCGCTGCCGTTCTACGCGCTGGTGCCGGCCTTCGTGTCGAGCGAGCTGACCTCGGCGTTCCGCGTCGGCTTCCTCATATATCTGCCGTTTCTGGTCATCGACCTGCTCACGTCGGCGGTGCTGATGGCGCTCGGGATGTTCATGCTGCCGCCGACGATCGTGTCGATTCCTCTCAAACTGATGGTATTCGTGCTTGCCTCGGGATGGCCGCTTCTGCTTGGCAGCCTGGGGGGCAGCTTCAGGTAACGCGCGCGAAGTCATGACTCCCGCGATTGCATCAGACCTGTTTCGTTCGGCGCTCCGGGTGACGCTGCTCGTGTCGTTTCCGATTCTTGCCGCGATGACGCTCGCGGCGGTGGTGTTCGGCGTCCTGCAGGCGGCCACCCAGGTGCAGGATTCGAGCGTCTCATTCGCGCCCAAGCTCGCGGCGGCGGCCGCCGTCGCATGGCTTGCGGCCAACTGGATGGTGGCGTCGCTGGCGGCCTTCATGCACAAGGCGCTGCTCGCGATCCCGTGGGTGGTGGCGCGGTGAACCTCTCGATAGGCAATACCGCGGCGCTTGCCTTCGGACTGCTTTTTACGCGCGCGGCGGCGCTGATCGTTGCGCTGCCGGCGATGCTCGGGGTCTCGGTTCCGGTGCGGGTGCGCCTGCTGCTCGCACTGTTGCTCGCCGCCGCGCTGATGCCGGGGGCGGCGATCGCACTGCCGAAAGCCGGCGGGCTTCTCACGATCGCGGTCCTGGTCCTGCGCGAGGCGGCGGTCGGCATGACGCTTTCGCTCGCAGGCGCGCTCGTGGTGGGCGCGGTGACGATCGTGGGCGAACTGGCCGGCAGCAATATGGAGCTTGCCAACGGCGCGATCCTGCGCGGCACCGTCACGATGCCGAACTCGCTCGCCGACGGGCTCGGGACGATGACCGGGCTGCTGTTTTTCATCGCCGGCTTCCAGCGAAGCCTGCTCATCGCGCTCGGACAGAGCCTCAGGGTGGCACCGCTCGGACGAATCGGGATTCCCGATCCATCCGGCGTGCTCGCGCTCGGCGGGCGCATGTTTTCGATCGCCTTCGGACTCGCACTGCCGCTGCTCGTGCCGCTGTTCGTGCTGGCTCTTGCGCAGGGCGCGATCGCCAGGCTCGCGCCGCAGATAAACATCCTGATCGCCGCTCCGGCCGCGATCGCGCTTGCCGGCCTGGTGCTGCTTGGCCTGGACGCGTACGGACTGACCGCGGGAATCATGCGCGCGTGGTCGGTTGTGATGGCCGCGATGCTTCGCTGGAGCCATGGCTGATCGCGACGAAAAGATACTTCCCGCGCTGCCGCAGAAGCGAAAGCGCGCGCGGGAGGAGGGCAACGTCGCCCGCAGCCGCGAGCTTACTGCCGCGGCCTCCTTCCTGCTCGTCGTGATCGTGATCGCGGGCGGCGGCGCGATGCTCGGGCGCTTCACGATGCTCGCCTTCCGAAACGCGCTGAGAGCCACGCGCTCGACCAGCATGGGCGCGGCCGCCGCGCAGGCGCTCGCGCGTCCGGTGGCCGCGGCACTTGCTTTCGCCTCGCTGATTGCCGTGGGCGCGGTCATCGGCGCGACGGCCCAGGACGGATTTGTTTTTGCCCCGGCCCGGCTTGCGCCGGACCCGAAGCGCCTCAATCCGCTTTCGTACTTCGGACGCACTTTTTCCGTCCCCGGACTTGTCGAGCTCGCCAAGGCCGCCGTCAAGATAGTCGTGATCGCTGCGGTCGGATGGCAGACCGCGCGATGGACTCTTAGGCTGGGCGGACCTGCGGGAGCGATCGGAGCCTGGATGGGCGCGCTCGAGGCGGGGACTCGCCGCCTGCTCTATATCACGGGCGCGCTTGCGCTCGTGGTTGGCGGCGTCGATTACGCGCACAAGCGTTACGAGTTCGAGTCCGACCTCAGGATGACGCGCCAGGAATTTCGCGACGAACTTCGCCAGGAGGAGGGCGATCCGCACGTCAAGCGCGCGATTCGCCGCGCCCAGCGCAAAACCTTCAAGCGTATCCGCGGCCTCCATCAGGCCGCCACCGCCAGCGTGGTGCTCACCAATCCGACTCATTACGCGGTAGCGCTGCGCTATCGCCGCGGCTTCGACCAGGCGCCGCTCATCGTGGCCAAGGGCGCGGGCGAGAATGCGCTTCGCATAATAGCGATCGCCCGTCTCGCCGCGGTTCCGGTGGTCGAGAACAAGCCGCTTGCCCGCGCGCTTTACAAGGTGGTCGAGGTGGGCGACTTCATCCCGCGCCAGTTCTACCGCGCGATAGCGGAAGTGCTGGCCGCGATCATGCGCGCCGAGCGCGCACGCAAGGAGGCGGGCATCTACACGTCCGGGTGAGCAACGATGGCGTCCGACGGCAACCGTATCCCGCTCATCACGACCTCCGAGCTGGCGCTGCCCGCGGCCGCGATGCTGGTGCTGGCCGGGATGGTCGCGCCGGTCGGGCCGATGCTGCTCGACGTGATGCTCTCGTTCTCGCTCGCCCTGTCGCTCGTGGTCCTGGTGGTGTCGGCCTCCAACCGCCATGCGCTGGACTTTTCCGCCTTTCCGACCGTGCTCCTGGTCGCGACCCTGCTTCGGCTTTCGCTCAACGTCGCCTCGACCCGGCTCATCCTGCTTCATGGCAACCGCGGACCGGGCGCCGCTGGAGTGGTGATCGAGTCCTTTGGCCGGGCCGTGGTCGGGTCCAACTACGCGGTCGGGGTCGTCGTGTTCGTGGTGCTCGCGATAATCAATTTCGCGGTCGTCACCAAGGGTGCGAGCCGGGTCGCCGAGGTCGCGGCCCGTTTCACGCTCGACGCGATGCCCGGCAAGCAGATGGCGATCGACGCGGATCTCAACGCGGGCGTGATTGGCGAGCAGGAGGCGCGCCGGCGCCGCCGCGAACTGGCGCGCGAGGCCGACTTCTACGCCGCGATGGACGGTATCGGAAAATTCGTTCGCGGCGACGCAGTCGCGGCAATCCTCATCATGATCATCAACCTGGTCGCCGGGCTCTTCGTCGGCGTGGTCGAAAAAGGGCTGAGCGTCGGCGCTGCTGCCCAGACCTACAGTATCCTGACGATTGGCGACGGGCTTGCCGCGCAGATTCCCGCGCTGTTGACCTCGACCGCCGCGGGCGTGATCGTCTCGCGCAGCGCGAGCGAGCTCGACCTTCCGCGTACTATCGGCAAGGAGCTGCTGCGCAGCCCGGGCGTGCTGATGGGCGCGGGCGCGCTGCTCGGCCTGCTCGGTCTTATCCCGGGACTTCCGCATATCCCGTTCCTGGCGATGGGCGGGGCGCTTGCGGTACTGGCCGCCTACAGCCGCACGCTCGCGGAGACCGAGGCCGCGGCCGAGGACGCGATGGCCAAGCCCAAGGTGCGTCCCGACGAACAGGCCGGGAGCCCGTGGCCCGATATCCTGCGCCTTGAGCTCGGCGCGGCGCTCATCCCGTTCGTCAACGAGCCGTGGAAGCTCGCCGAAAAGATCCAGGCGCTGCGTCCGAAGCTGCGCGACGAACTGGGAATCACGCTGCCGCCGGTCAGGATCGTCGACAACCTCGCACTTGACCAGAACACCTACCGTATCCTGCTGCGCGGGGCCGAGGTCGCGCGCGGAACGATCCGCACCACGATGAGCCTTGCGCTCCCTGGCCCGCGCGGGCCGAGCCCCAACGTCAAGGGAATCGAGACGGTCGAGCCGGCCTTCGGCCTTCCCGCCCTGTGGGTTGCGGGCGAGCAGGCTGCCAACGCGAACCTTGCGGGTTACACGGTGGTCGATGCGCTTACCGTGTTGGTGACCCATTTCGCGGAAGTCGTGCGCGCCCAGGCGAGCGAAATCCTGACCCGCAAGGACGTCGAGACGATGCTCGAGGCGGCGCAAAAGGTCGTGCCGCGCATCGTCGAGGAACTCTCGGGCCTGAATATCCATCTTGGCACCGTGTACCGCGTGCTGCAGATTCTCCTCGCCCAGCGAATCCCGGTGCGCGATCTGCCGCTGATCCTCGAGGCGCTTGCCGCCGAGGGTTCAAACTGCAGGGAGCCCGCCGAACTGGCCGAGCGAATCCGCCCGCTTATCGGAAGGGCCATATGCGAACCGCTGCGCCGCAAGGACGGCAAGCTTCCGGTCCTGGTGGTGGACTCGGTGCTCGAAGAGCCCTTCTTCAGCGCGGTGGGCGCCGAGCACGAAACCATCACCGATCCGGCGGTGATTCACTCGGTTACCGAGGCCGTGCGCAAGGCCACCGCCGACGTCGCGGCGCGGATGATGGAGATGCCGGCGGTCGTGGTATCGCCGCAAATCCGGCGCATGTTCGAGCGCATCGCGCGCCGCGCCTCGCGTCATATCGTGGTTCTCGGTGCGACCGACATCCCGCCGGGCGTTGAGCCGGCGATCGTTGGGAGGATCGCGTGAAGGCCTACCTGAAGGACGACACCGAGGGCCTCCGGCCCGCGCTCGACGACGCCGCGATCGCGACCATGGTGGAGCGTTACATGCCGCTCGTGCTGAAGCTCGTCGATCGCACCTGGATCTCCTCGCGTATCGGAATCACCCGCGACGACCTGATCTCCGCCGGCTCCTACGGCCTGCTGCTGGCGGCGCGCCGCTTCGATCCCGCGCGCGGAGTCGGCTTCGGCGTGTTCGCCCGCTCCCATATCCACGGCGCTCTGATGCGCGAGATAAGTCTTGCAGTCAAGGCAGCGGGCGGCGGTCCGCAGGATTCCTTCGTCGATCCCGCCGAGGTCGAACCCGACTCGCTCGCCGACGAGCAGGCGCCGAGCGCCGCCGACAGCGCCCAGACCGCCGAGGTTCGCGAACTGATGGAGTACGTGCTGACCGAGGACCAACGGCTCGTGCTCGCTCTCTACTATTTCGAGGAGCTGACACTGGCCGAAATCGCCGCCGTGGTGGGCGGCTCGGAAAGCAGCGCAGCACGCACTATCAGGGGCGCGCTGGCGACGCTCAAAGCGGCGATGAAGGGAGACAGGATACGATGAACGGACTTTACCTTGCGGCTTCCGGAGCGGCGAGCACTCTGGCGAGCCTGGAAACTGCGACCACCAATCTCACCAACGCGACCACGCCCGGCTTCCGCCGCCTGTTTACGGTTGTCCGGGCGATGAGCGGAGGCGGATCGCCTTACGAATACGCGGTCTCGGGCGGTTCGCCGGCGGTCGACATGGCGCAGGGCCCGCTCAATCGCACCGGCAATCCTCTCGACGTCGGATTGACCGGGCCCGGCTTCATCACCGTGCAAACGCCCAACGGCTTGGCCTACACGCGCGACGGCGAACTGAGCGTCGCTCCTGATGGCACCCTGATGGCGGCGGGATATCCGGTTGAGACTCCCGGCGGCCGAGCGCTCACGCTCACGCCCGGAACCATCACGATCAGCCGCTCGGGCCTGGTCAGCGTCAACGGAGACGCGCTCGGCCAAATCGCGCTCGCCGATCCCGGCGGCGTGCAGATGGAGCCTATCGGGCACGGACTTTACCTCCCCGCCGCCGGCGGCGAGCTTCCCGCCGGTGCGCCCGGAACCGAGTTCCACCAGGGATTTCTCGAAGGCTCCACGGGAACGATCGTGGGCTCGATGCTCGCGGTGATGAACGCTATGCGCAGTTACCAGGCGGCGATGAACGCGGTCCATTCAATCAACAACGATCAGCAGCGCGCTATCCAGACGTTAACGATGCAAGCCTGACGAAAGGAGGGTATTCGATGCTTCAGGCACTTTCGATCGCAGCGACCGGGATGCAGGCGCAGGAGACGCGCATCCAGGTTATCGCCAACAACCTTGCCAACGCCTCGACTCCGGGCTTCAAGGTCTCCCGTACCCGGTTCCAGGACCTCCTCTACGTGACCAGCCGCCAGGCCGGAACCCAGTCCTCGCAGGTCAGCTACGTGCCGACCGGCGAATCGGTCGGTCTCGGCACGCGCACCGCCGCCGTGGACCAGATCTTCACCGAGGGCGAGCTCCAGCAGACCGGAAACCCGCTCGACGTGGCGATCGAGGGCCAGGGGTTCTTCCAGGTCTCGATGCCCGACGGGAGCATCTCCTACACGCGCGACGGCAGTTTCCGCATCGACCAGAACGGCCGCCTCGTCACTCTCGACGGCTATCCGCTGATTCCGGGGATCAACGTCCCACAGGGCGCGCGCAACATCACGATCGGCCCCGACGGCACCGTCTCCGCGCTGATCAACAACGCGACCGTTCCGACCCAGCTCGGCCAGCTCCAGGTGATCAACTTCCTCAACCCCGCCGGTCTTCAGCCGATCGGGCAGAATCTCTACGCGCAGAGCCAGGCCGCGGGACCGCCGCAGGCCGGAATCGCGGGACAGAACGGCTTCGGTTCGATCCAGCAGGGATTCCTCGAGATGTCCAACGCGAGCGTGGTCCAGGAGCTGGTTGACCTTATCGAGGCGCAGCGCGCCTACGAAGCAAGCTCCAAGGCCGTCCAGGTCGCTGACCAGATGCAGAGTACCGCAAATGGACTCGTACAGTGAGACGAAATCACCCCCGCACGCGCCGCGGACGAAGGCGGGAAAGACGATGCGCGGCTGCGTGGCGCTCGCCTGCGCTGGCGCGGCGATGATGCTGGCGGCGCAAGCGTCTGCGGGCGTGCCGGCTTCTGCACGGGCCGCCGCTCCCGCGGTCTCAGCGGGTGCGCCGACGTCTGGTGTGCCCGCGGCTGCGCAATCCGAAGCGACGGACAGCGCAAGCGTACAGACGCTCGAAGCGCAGGTTATCCGGCAGTTGAAAGCGCGGATGCCGGTGGGCGCGCGAATCGATGCGATCGCTCTCGGCTGCAAGCCGCCCGCGGGCGCCATCTTGAAGAGCGTTGCCCCCGGAGTGAGCGTTCTCAACTCGCGCGGCTTCGTAGTCGAGCTCGACGCCCAGGGCCGCACGATTGTCTGCAGCGCGACGGTTCAGGCGAAACGTCCGGTTCTCGCTGCGGCGCACGATATCGCGCCCAACCGGGAGATTTCCGGCGCCGATTTCGCCGTCGCATGGGTGGACGCGTTCAGCGGTGCGCCCGGTGCAGTGAGCGATTTTCCGTCCGATGGCACCTACGTCGCCGTTACTTCCATCCGGGCCGGGATGCCGCTTTACCGGACCGAGTTTGCCCGTCCGCTCGCGATCCATCCGGGCGACATGGTCACGGTTGTGGTCCGCAACGGCCCGGTTCTGGTACGCACGGTGCTCGAGGCTCGCCAAGGGGCTTCGATTGGAGAGACGGCCACGATGGTTAATCCGAGCAGCGGGGCGACGGTAAACGCGAAGGTAACCGGCGTCAGGACCGCGGAGATGGTGCTCCAATGATCCGGCGAATCCCTGGCGCCGCGACTATTGCCGCGTTTGCCCTGGCCGTCCAGGGATGCGCGGGCGTGGTGCCGTTCGTTCCCATGATCGCGCATGCCACGCCGCGAATACTGTTTCCGAATCACGGACATTCGGCCAACGCCCCGTCAGATCCGCCCGATCCTCCGGATCCGGCGATCGAAAAGGCCGTCTCGGCGGTACCTGCGGCCGTCGCGGGCCCGGCCGATCGCGGCGCCTATATCGGGCAGCAGGACGCCGTCGCGTTCGTTCCCGATTCGCCCGGCAGTATCCCGCTTCGGGTTTCGGCGGTAGACATGGTCTCCGATTACAAGGCACACGCGGTCGGCGATATCGTGACCGTCAAGGTGGTCGAGTCGATCAACGGCGAGAGCAGTGCCAAGACCGACCTCTCGAACAAGCGCTCGATACAGGCCGGAGTTCCCAACCTGTTCACCGCGACCGAATCGCTCGCCGCGCACAACCCGCTGCTCAATCTCGTTGACATGATACAGGGCAGCTCCAACAACAGCGCGACGGGCTCGGGCGACATGACCGCGGCCGATACGTTCACCGCCACGGTGAGCGCCGTGGTCGTCGCGGTCAATCCCGGTGGCACGCTTTCGATTCGCGGCGACCGCCAGGTGCGCATCAACGGCGAGGACGACACGATTCACTTAAGCGGTGTCGTGCGTCCCGAGGATATCGATTCCAACGACACCGTCGCGTCGCAAAACGTCGCCGACCTGCGAGTAAGTATCACCGGCAGCGGCGAGATCCGCGACAAGCAGGGCGATGGCTGGGGCACCAGGGTAGTCGACTGGCTATGGATGTTCTGATGAGGACAACGCTGAAGCTAATCGCACTTGTGCCGATAGTTCTGGCATGGCCGGGTTTTGCGCTTGGCGGGCAGGCGATATTGCTGCCTCCGCCCGACCGCCCGGCGCTTATCGCGCCCGCAGGTGGAATCCTCGGCTTTCAGCACGGCCTCGGCGGCGAGATGGCTCCGCTCGGCAGTCTGGCCCACGTCCGCGGCATCCGCGTCAACCATCTTATAGGCCACGGCCTGGTGGTCGGGCTTCAAAATACCGGCGACACCCAGCAGACCCTGTTTTCGATACAGTTCCTTCTCAACGCCCTGCGCCACGGTGACGTGACGCTCCCGGCGGCGCTTAATCCGAACAATATCCAGACGCGCGATCTGGCGGCCGTGATGGTGACGGCGGAACTGCCGCCCTTCGCGCGCCCCGGAAGCCGAATCGGCGTCCTGGTCTCGGCCCTCGGCGATGCGCGCTCGCTGCAGGGCGGTACGCTCCTGATGACTCCGCTAAGAGGCGCCGACGGACGCGTTTATGCGCTTGCGCAAGGCCCCGTCACGATGGCGGGTTTCTTTGCGGCGGGTGCCGGCGGATCGTCGGCCGCGAAGAACTTCCAGACTGCGGGACAGATCCCGGGCGGTGCCACCGTGGAGCGCGCGGTGCGTGAGGATTTCGCCGCGCAGCGAAGCGTCGAAATAGAACTCGATCAGCCCGACGCCGTACTCGCCGAGAACGCCGCCCGGGCCATCGGCCGCCGTTTCCAGCAGGCAGAGGTCGCCGTGCTGGATCCCGGAACGCTCAAGGTCGTTCTGCCGCCGTGGATCTCCCCGGTCGCCTTCGTCGCCGCAATCGACCAACTCCCGGTCGAGGTTGCGGATTCCGACCGGGTTATCGTCGATGAACGCACCGGGACGGTCGTGGTCGGGGGCGAGGTCACCGTCGGACGCGCGGCGGTCAGCCACGGCAATTTGACCGTCACGATCCAGCCACAACTCCAGGTTTCGCAGCCGGGCCCGTTCAGCAACGGAACGACGGTCAGCCAGAAAACCTCGAAGATAAAGGTCAACCAGTCGGGCGGGCAGTTCTTCATGGTGCCTCAGGGTGCGAGCGTCGAGCAGATTGCGGAAACCCTCAACGCGGTCGGGACCAGGCCCGACGACGTGGTCGCAATCTTCGAGGCGCTGGATGCGGCGGGTGCCCTGCACGGCCACCTGATCGTCCGATAACCGAAAGCCCCGCTAAGGCGGGCCGCAAGGGAGATGTAACCATGTCCAATTCAATGGGTGGAGTTTTCAACCGCCCGGTGTTTGGCGCCGCGGAGCAGAAACAGGCAAGGGCCTGGCGCGCCGCGCAAGGACTCGGAGCGGTGTTCGCGGGGATGCTCGCGAGCGAGATGCGAAAGGCGCTCAGCGCCGACGCCGGGGGCCCGATGGGAATCGGAGCGGCCAACTCCGAGATGTACGGCGCGTTCTTCGATCAGACGATGGGCCAGGCGTTGGCGAAGTCGTCCGTGATGGCGCCACTGGAAAAGGCGATCGAGAACTCGATAATGACCAGGCCCCCTCACGCTGGGCACGACGCGAAAGCCGCGGTCGCCGCCAATGACGAGAGCCCGAATCCCCTTGGGAGTGCAAGCTCCGAGGACGGCGGCGTTGGCTCAGGCAGGAGCGATCGCCTGGGTCCCGTGATGCTGCCCCCGCAGATGCCGGGGATGGCACCCATATTGCCACCACCAACCGCTTTGAAGGGGTGAAGCACGATGAGTAATTCAATAAGCAACGTCCCCGGCCTCGCGGCGTCCGGAATCGGGACAGTATCCGGAACACAAGGCGCGCTGGCGCCCGCCAGGGCGGCCGGCGCGCAGGTGCGCGACGGCGACGGCGACCATGGAATTGAGCCGTCCACGCAACCCGTCAGTACCAGCGTGTCGGCTCTGGCCAGCGCGGTTTCGCGGTCCGCGGGAGGCGTAAAAGGGGCGTCCTCCTTCCGTCCAGAACTGGTTTCGCAGCTGCGCGCCCAGATTGCCTCGGGGACCTATCGGCCGGACATGCAGCAGACTGCGGCGGTTGTGTCCCGCGCTCTGGCCCGGATGCCATGAGCGGGGTCGCCGAGGAATTGGCCCGCCTCGCGGGAAATCTTGGCAATCTTAACGGTGCCAGGACAGCCCGGGAGAGGCTTGAAGCGCTCGCCGCGCGGCTTTCGTGCGAGGGGCGCGCGCTTGGCCGCGAGGAACTCAGGGCGATCGAGGCGGGCGCAGCGGTCCTTGCGAGAACCATCTTTGAGGTAAACCGCGCGGTTTCGATACGAATCCGCGAGCTTGGCGCAGGAGCTGGCAATGCCGGTCAATCTTAGTTCGGTAGGGCTTAGCGGGATCAACGCCGCCGAGGCGGAGATCGCCGTGGTCGAGTCGAACATCACCAACGCTTCGAACCCGAACTATTCCGTCGAGTCGGCCAATCTTGCCGCGATTCCCGCCCCCGACGGGGCCGGCGGCGGGGTCGAGGTGCTCGGTACGCAGCGCGCCCAGGCGCCATTCCTGACTTCCCAGATCAACAGCGCGCAATCTACCGAAAGCCTGAACGCGTCCTTCGCCCAGGTCGCCCAGGCGGCACAGACCCTGCTCGCGCCAAGCTCGGGCGCCGATCTCGGGCAGGCGATGCAGAGCATGTTCAACGCCTTCACCAACCTTTCGGCTTCGCCCGAGGATCCGACGGTCCGGCAGAGTGCGATCGCAGCGGCAGGAACCTTCGCTCAAACCGCGCAACAGGTCTCCTCCCAGCTTGCGTCGGAAGCGAACGGCGCGCTCGGAGGGCTCAGCTCGCTGGTTGCACAGGTCAATCAAATCAGCAGTCAGATAGCTGATCTTAACTCGCAGATAACGGCGCAACAGGCCAGGGGCAACGATCCCGCGGCGCTTCTCGACCGGCGCGACGGCCTGGTTTCACAGCTTTCCCAGCTGATCGGGGCAAGTGCCGATTCGCAGGGCAACGTCAGCGTGAACGGCGTGCCGCTGGTTTTTGGTGCTAACGCGCTGACGCTCGGTATCAGCGGCACCGGTGCGAGCACCGGCCTTGAGGTATCGCTGGCGAACGGCAATCAGCCGATCCCGACAGGCAGCCTTGGCGGCCAGATAGGAGGCCTGCTTTCCGGGGTCGCCGCCGTGAACCAGGTCCGCGCCAGCTTCGACAGTCTGGTCACTTCCATAGCCTCGGCAATCAACACGCAGCATGCGGCGGGCTATGGACTGGACGGTTCAACCGGCAACGTCCTTTTCCTGATTCCCGGCACGAGCAGCGGCCCGATCGAGCTGAATCCAGCGATCAATGTGCAGAATCTCGCCGCGGCATCGAGCGCTGCGGGGCTTCCAGGCGACGGCAGCAACGCAAGTGCGATCGCCGCCCTGGGTCAGGCCTCCGGGCTCGATGCGGCCTATCCGGGCAGCACCTTCATCGAAGCCTTCGCGCAGTTACAGAGCGATTTCGGTTCCTTGGTGCAGGCGGCCAACAATAACCAGCAGCAGGCCGCGGCCACCGTCCAGTCGCTCTCAACGCTCAAGGGATCGATCACCGGCGTTTCGCTTAACGATCAGCTCACCAAACTGATCGAGTACCAGTCCGCGCTGGAGGCGGCGGGGCGGGCGGTCCAGGCAGTCAACGACATGGCAACCTTCCTCGTGCAGGAGGTCCAGTAAATGAGTATCTCGGATCTCACGATGTTCAATTCGCTCGCCTATTCAATAAGTGCGGTGGAGGAGAATCTCCAGCAGAGCCAGATCGCTCTTGCCACCGGCAAGCAGATCAACCAGCCTTCCGACAACCCGACGGCCTGGGAGCAGAGTACCCTGATGACCGGGAGGGAATCGGCGATGTCGAACGACGTGACCCTGGCGGGAAGCGTGCAGACGCGGCTCGCAGGCGCGGATTCGGCGCTGAACCAGGCCGAGAACGCCGTCAACGCCGCGATCGTGACCGCAACCCAGGGCTCCGACGCGACCGTCAGCACCGCGCAGATGCAGAGCCTTGCGCAGTCGGTGCAGGGCATGCTTTCGGAGGTGATAGACGCGGCGAATATTCAGCAGCTCGGGTCGTACATATTCTCGGGAACACAGACGCTCACGCAGCCGTACAGCGCAAGCGGCGTGTATGCCGGCAATGCCGGATCGAATTCCGTCACCTTCAGCGACGGCACCAGCCTTCAGGAAACTTTCAATGGCCAGGCTATTTTTGGTGACAACACGAGCGGGGCGATCGGCGCCCTAACTTCGCTCGTGAGTGCGCTTTCTGCCGGCAACAAGGCGGGAGTTGCGGCGGCGTTGCCCGCCCTCCAGTCAGCATTGCAGCAGCTAGCCACAGCGCGGACCGCCCTCGGCGCCACGATGAACCGGCTCCAGACCCTGGTGACCAACACCAACGGCGAGATCATTTCGGTAAAGAGCGCGCAGAGCAACCTGGTCGATGCAAACGTGGCTCAACTGGCCGCCAACGTTCAGGAACAGTTGCTGCAAGAGAATGCGCTCATTTCGCTCGCGTCGGGGTTTTCCAAGATTCCTCTGGTCAATGTTCTGGCCTGAGACTGGCCGCGCCGGGGATTTACGAAGAGGGTTTGTAAAAGTTGGGCGCTGAAGAACATTCTCAGCAACATCTCCAGACGCACGCCTGCTCTGAGCGCATCTTCTCCAGTCGGCCAAGCCGGCCCAACGGCATCCAGCGCGCTCATATTTTCGCCTGTAAGTGCCTGAATTTTTGGCGGCTTGACTCCCCCCGAGTAAGTTTTTAGGCTGTCACGCCTGAGGAAGAAATTCAGAGGGTGCGGCCGCGACCTGATCCGCGCCCGGGGCAATGAAGAGGGCCAAAGAATGCCCGGCAGCATAAAGACCGCTCGCGCAAGGCCCTTTGTCCATTGAAGCTGCGGGGAGTTCGAGCCATTCCGATCCATGAGGTCCCGCTGCTTCCGCCAGAGTTTCGTCGCCACGATCGATGGCGGGACGAGTTTCAGTTCTCAAACTTCGCATACCTTCGCTTTTGCTTGCGGATGGTCGCAGAAAAAAACCTCGGTGTTACCGCACATCAGTGGAAGTCAGCAGCGCGCCGCGCGGGGTATCGGTGGGTTTCGGTTTTACCTGGCAGGCGCGTGACAAGTCACGGCCCGCTCCGTCTGCCCTATCTCTTGCGCACAACAGCGAGTGAGAAGATTGACGCAGGAAGCTGTCCTTTACCCGAAACACTGAGGCCAAGCTGCCATTCGGACTGCGTTTTTCCCTTTTCTCAACACTCGGCTAGTAATCCTTCGCCAGATTGTAAAAACCAGTATATCCATCCAGAAACACCAGTGCGCGCGATATACTCGGTACTTGGTAATCAGTGGCTAACCTGGAAATTCTGCATCTGGCCGGTGTTAGGTTCATTCTGCATTGTACCATGCATCGATATTCCGCCGGATGGAGCTCCAAAAGGAACAGGGGCGGTGCGAGGCAAACCCGCTGAAGGAGTGACCGTGGCTGTTGGGATACTGCGAATTACATACGCATTGTCCAGATCGCCGAGGCATTTACACTGCGGGCTTGTGGTGATGCTTTCCAGCGCGTAGTGAGCGGGAATAGGCTGACGGGCACAGATTATCATTATGCTTCCGGTGAGAGGTTCGATCTTTCGGGCCGTACAAGAGCCCGCGCAGACCGGAGAACTTCCGGTTGCGGTGATAACCATTCCTTCCGGGGCAGTGTCACCCGCGCATATGACCACGGCCTGCGCCGGGGTTGGTTGAGTAACCGGTGCGTTCAAGGGTTGGGGCAGGTTCTGGGCTGACGTGGACGGAATGGCCAGCAGAGCAAGCAGTGAAATGGGCATGAGCGCGACAATAAGTTTCCTGAGCATCGGAGCTTCGCCTCTTGCTCTACTTTGCCAGAGTGGTATTCGCGGCAAAAGAGGCGGGAGCGATGGACGAGCTTGCGGCGCAAAGAAGCGCATGTTTTGAGGATGTGGCTCAGGAGCGGAGAGGGAAGATGCAACGCTGCGAGAAAAATCGGCGAGGGCGTCTGACGAGCTGTCTTATAGCGATGCTGTTAGGGTGTGTCTCGCTCCTGTTCAGCACTTCGCTGGCTTTGGCCCAGAGCGGCTCGCTTCAGGACATGGCGCAGCAGCTCGGCATTTCGAGTGACCAGGCGCAGCAACTCGAGCAATCGGCTGCGCAGGGAACGATTGGCTCTCAGGACATACAGCGGCTATGCGCCGGGATGGCCGCGCGGCGCATGGGCGATGCCGAGGTCGCTTCGGTCGGCAGCGCGATGGGGCTGTCGGGGATGCAACTGGAGCAGCTGAAGAATTGCGTCACGCAGGCCGAGTCGCAAGGTCAGGTGCAAAACCCGATGGGGCTTAACTATCCGGGCGCTGTGCCGCTTGCGCAGGCGACGCCTGCGGGCCCGTCGCAGATCGAAACTCGGTTTCGCGAGCTGCAGACGCCCTACAAACTTTATGCGCAGCCAACGACGAAAAAGATCAAGCAGTTCGGTTACGACATCTTCAATTCGCCGGTCTCGACCTTTGCTCCGGTTTCAGATGTTCCGGTGGGAAACGACTACGTGCTGGGGCCCGGTGACGGGCTTGACGTCATACTATGGGGAAGGGTCAACCGTACCTACCATCTGAGCGTGCACCGCGACGGAACTGTGCTGATGCCCCAGCTTGGGCCGATACAGGTTGCCGGGTTGACATTCGACCAGGCCAAAAAGCTCATCGAGGGGCGTGCGAGCCAGATCACTGGCGTGAAGGTCGACGTCACGATGGGGCAGCTTCGTACGATCCAGGTCTTCGTGATCGGCAAAGTCAACCATCCCGGGCTTTATACTGTTAGTGCCCTGTCGCATGTATCGAACGCGCTTGTCGCGGCCGGCGGGATCAGCAAGATGGGCAGCCTGCGCAGGATCGAAGTGCGCCGCGACAACCAGGTGATCTCTCGTATCGACCTCTACGACATGCTGTTACATGGCGACACCTCGGGCGATATCAGGCTTCAATCGCGCGACGTTATCTTCGTGCCAGTCATCGGTCCGGTGGTGGGCGTCGTCGGAGATGTCAGAAGTCCCGCCATTTATGAGCTCAAGGGCAGGGAGGATCTCCAGCGGGTGCTTCAGATGGCCGGCGGGGTGACCGCCTTCGGGTACGCTGAGCGCGTGCAGGTCGAGCGTATCGAGAACCATCAGCAGCGCATCGCGCTCGACGTGAATCTCACCGCGCCCGGCTCCTCGGCCTTTCCAATTTACGACGGCGATTTGATCAAGGTGTTCACGGTCCTTCCGAGCCAGCGCGACGTGGTCGCGGTCAAGGGAAGCATCAACCAGCCCGGCACCTACGAATGGCATCCGGGGATGAGGGTCTCCGACCTGGTGCGTGAGGCGCAGGGCGTTTCGTACCATACGTTCCCCGGTTACGCATTGATCAAACGGATTGACGGCGACGAAGGCAAAACCGACCTGATAAGGTTCAACCTTCACGCGGCGCTTTCCCGTCGGTCGCGGCAGGATGACCCGGTGCTGCAACGCGGCGACACGCTGGTCCTCTACAGCGAAAGCGACGTCCAGCAGGCTCCGGTAGTGGCGGTTTACGGGCAGGTACGCCGTCCGGGCCGATATCCTCTGACGCCCGGCATGAAGGTTCGGGATCTCATCTACGAGGCCGGAGGCTTCAAGAAAGGCGCTGCGAAAGACAGTGCCGAGCTGATGCGCACGGTAATGACCAATGGCGCGGTGGCTCGTTACGTCCGGATGGACATCGATCTCGCTTCGGCCTTCAACTCGCCGCAGGGCGGCGGGATGGCGCTCGAACCGAACGATCAGCTTTTCATCCAGGAGGCGTCCAACTGGCACAAACCCTGGTCGGTTGTAATCAAGGGCCAGGTGGAACGGCCCGGCCCGTACCCGATTTTCGCCGGGGAGCGCCTCGCGACGGCGTTGCGTGCGTGCGGGGGGTTCAGGCCCGACGCCTATCTGCCGGCCGCGGTCTTCATAAGGCAGTCGGTGAAGAAAGTGCAGCAGAAGGAACTGGATGAAGCGCGCAGCCGCCTCCAGGAGGAGATGGCACGGCTTTCGATGATGCCGACACAACCCGGTCAGACGCGGCAAAGCGCGCAGGCGCTGGCGTTCATGAGCAGTGTGCTCGCCCAGACGAGCGCGCAGCAGGCCGTCGGAAGAATAGTTATCCACCTGCAGCCCTTGAATGAACTCGAAAAGTCCGCCGACAACATAGTATTACAGGACAAGGATAAACTAATTATACCCACTCGGCCCGCCTCCGTTCAGGTATTAGGACAGGTCTATAATCCGAATGCGATTGTCTATCGGCCAGAATATACTGTTGAGCAGTACCTGCAGAGCGCCGGCGGTCCGACCGAAGGGGCAGACACGGACCGCATCTACGTTGTGAGAGCTGACGGGGCGATTCTGACTGAGGAGGGGTTAAGGAACAGCGGAAAGAATCGGATTTTTCCCCTGCTGGCGTCGGTATCCGGCGGTCACTTGATGGACACCCGCCTGGAGCCCGGAGACACGATATACGTTCCCGAGAAGCTCGTATATATAAGCGGCCTGCAATACGCGACCGACGTTAGTCAGGTCGTGGCGAACAGCGTGATGGGCCTGGGGATGCTCGCGATTGTGGGTGCCAACCTGTAAGGTCGCGCGGTGGTCGGAAGCCGTTTGATAACCGCTCTTGCGGCAAGCATATGGGCAGCCGGGGTAGCGCCGATTTTCGCGCAGTCGGCGGCTCGCCCGTCGCCAGGCCCCGAGGTGTCGGCCTGCCGCCTGAGCGCGCTGTTCGAAGGCGTCAGCATACTTTATGGAGTGGACCCTGGGCTGCTTTCCGCGATCGCGCGGGTTGAGTCAGGCTACCGGCCCGACGCGGTTTCGTCCGCCGGCGCCGAAGGTTTGATGCAGTTGATGCCCGAAACGGCTTCCCGCTATGGGGTAGCCGACGCCTTCGATCCGGCTCAAAACGCGATAGGGGCCGCTCGATTTCTCGCGCAGCTGAAGGCTTCGCGGTTTGGAGAGCCGGGAACTGCCGCGTCACTTCCCGAAATCCTGGCGGCTTACAACGCCGGACCAGGAACAGTGCGAAAATATGGCGGAATACCGCCTTACTGCGAAACGCAAGCCTACGTGCGCCGCGTTCTCTGGCTTTACCTTACCGGTTACGTGCCTCAAGCGGTTGAGGGAGCGGCGTGTGCTGGACGCGTGCCCCACTACGGTCGGCACGTACGTCCGAAGAGGGGCTCGACGGTACTGGACGATTTGGCGCAACTCAGGCGTGAACGGACGAAGCTGATCGTGCGGGGTCGGAGGTAATGGCAAAAGCGGGGTGGGGGTGCGGCGCACGGGTGGGCGCGTGCGAGGCGCTGCTCCTGTCGGTATTGATGTTTGCGGTATTTGTGCAGTTGGCGAGCGCCTCGACCTACGTAGTCTATATTCCGCTCGACAGCCCCATTTATAACGAACTATCCACGCTTGACGGACTTGGTTATCTCGATACGTATCTCGATGAAATAAAGCCTATCAGCCGGATGGAGGCGGCGCGGCTGACCCTGGAGGCGCAGGCGAACCTGAGGGAAGCGAAATCTCCCGACAGGATTGCGGTAGAGATGATTCACGCGTTGCGTCGCCAGTTGCACGACGAAGTTGGATGGCTCAATGACGGAGAGGAAGACAACCTTCCCACCATGTTCCATCCGCTCCATCGAGTGGAGGCGCAATATGTCTTTTCCAGCGGCGAGCCGCGCCGATGGATTACCGCAGATTGCGTCGGAACGATAAGCCCAAACTGCGCGGTTCCGGGGCGCGGAGGAATCTACGGCCAGGAAGGAACGCCGCTGCTTCCGAATAATGACGGACTCCCGACCGCGCCAGGCAGCAACGAGATTGTGCGGATGTCGGGCTGGGCTGGCCTCGGCGGCTTTTTTACGGGCTATGCTGAAGGGGCGGCTGCGGGACCCTTGACCCGCGACGTGCCGGGCAGGAGTCGAGCACAGCTCCTCGGAGCCGAAGCCGTGATGAGCCTGGGAAATTTCGCCGTCTCCTTTGGCCAGGAGGAAATGTGGTGGGGCACGGGACATTTCGGCGCGTTGTCGGTGGGCGATAACGCGCCTCCCTTTCCCGCAGCCCGGATTCAGAACATTCATCCTACCTACCTGCCCTGGTTCCTGCGCTACCTGGGACCGTTCCGGTTCCAGATATTTTTTGGGCAGCTCGACGCAGGAAATCGCTATTTTGCGGACCCTTGGATAGACGGTCAGATTTTCAGCTTCAAACCGCTTCCCGATTTCGAGTTCGGCTTCACGCACATGATCGACTTCGGCGGGCGGCATAACAACTTTTACGGCTTCGCGGGTTTTCTGGGCCGTGCTACCGCATTCAGCACCGGAAGCCCACAGGTCGGCAACACGCATCAGAGAGGCGGTATCTATTTGAAGTTCAGGTTCCCGCGATACAGGAACCTGATCGTTTACCAGGAAATGAACGGCGCTGACAATCTCACGTATGAGATCCCGGTCGTAGGGCGATTTCTGCCGTTCCTTTCGGTCTCGTACCAGGGGGGATTTTATCTGCCACGTTTGACCGCCGACGGGTTGACCGATCTCCGTTTCGAGTACTCGATTCTTGAACCCAATTATCTGGCGCATAGCGATTCGTTGTACTATACGTACGATGGGTATCTGATGGGCGATCCGATCGGTCCGAATGCCACGCGAGTGGATATACAGGTGGGACGCTGGGTCCGTGGCCTCAACAAGGTTACTGCCGACATATTTTACACCGAGCAGGCACCGAACATGTATGATTATGCATTACTGCCAATTGACTATCCGTATCCTCTGGAGAAGGAGCACAGCGTCGGTGCCGCGATCGGGTTCATGCGGGTTCCCGAGCCGTTGACTACCATAGTTGGACCGGGGCTTGCGTCGTTGGAGGGACGGGTGGCGGCGGAATATACGACGCATATCAACTATGCACCGATCGGCCGGTCCGTCAGAGTGATGGTGATGCTGTCCACGTCCTTCAATCCCGGATTCACAAGCTACGTGTGGAAGTGAGAAGAGTTGACAGGACTCCACGGTGATGTAAGACGTTGAAGTCGCCCGCGGAATCCCGGGAGTGAAGTCCGTGGGATTCCGACGCTTTGTCCGCACCGGGTATCGCGCGCGCCTCTCCGCCGGGTGTGGACAGGGAACGGTTCTCGCCGTCCGAGAGAAACAGCCCGCGTTTGATCAGGGGTTTCCGATGCACCTCAGACTAAGGGCCGTCGCGATCGCTGTCGCGATTTTAACGCTCCTGCTCGCAAACGCAGTTCACGCGCAGCTTCCGCCGCAGAATCTGCCGCCCCCGGGCGCTTACCAGCCGATTCCAAACTTTTCAGGCCCGGGCGCAGGCTTGCTGTTCCGCACAGCGATCAACGACAGGTTTTCCGGGGTCCAGCAGATCTCGCCTCGGCTGGTCACGCTGGCCTTTGCGAATCTTCCTGCCGAGCAGAATGGCCTACAGGTTTACTGCTCCGATTGCCAGGCGACGATTCCGTGCTCGGGGGGAGGAACGGGCGCATGGGCGTTCGGGCAAGGCGGCCAATGGACGTGCACCGCGCCTAATGCTCCCGCGCCCGTCCTATACCAAGGGATAGCGAACGCCTCGGTAAACGGCCTCAGCAACAGCGGTAACGAATCAGTCTCGGGAACGCTCACTTCAAGCGGCCTTGCCAGTTTGAATGGTGGCACTTCGACCACCACCATCACCGCAAGCGGCCTTGCAAGTCTCAATGGGGGTACTTCAACAAATAGCCTTTCGGTAAGCGGAGCAGCGAGCCTGGCGAGCGAGTCGGTAAATGCGATTGTGGGCACGGGCACCGCGCCGTCGCTCTCGGCAATGAATGTCAACGGGCGAGTGGTGGTAACCGCCTATGGCGCATCGGGCGCTGGTCCGAACGTTACGACTGGAACAATCGGCGCAGGTTCGGCCTCGCTTAGCGTTGCGTCGGCTTCCGGAT
>Ga0078972_1001195_pt1 | contig 100070 bp, 96 predicted proteins | sample YelNatPaOPGAMG01_FD_67568 | JGI IMG/M metagenome (GOLD analysis project Ga0078972, IMG submission 67568) | Hot spring thermophilic microbial communities from Obsidian Pool, Yellowstone National Park, USA - OP-RAMG-01 (SPADES assembly) (version 2) | ecosystem: Environmental > Aquatic > Thermal... | reverse complement strand
TAGCAATAGAACCAAGTATTGTTAAATTTCCAGCAAGTGTAGAACTCATTGCAAGATAAAGCCATGCTGTTTCGTTATTAAACAAACTTCCTACTAAAGGTTTCAAAATCATTACAGCAGGAACATTGCTTACAATGTTTGAAAGTAAAGTAGATATAACTACCAAAGATAATGGTGTTGAAACATTTGTCTTAAAATAGTCAACTAACCTATTAAAAACTACTGAACTCTCAAAACCTTTTATAACAATGAACAACCCAATAAAAAGTATAAGCAACCTAAAATCAATCAACCGATAAACTTTATCTGGTTTAATTCGTCTTGTGATTAACAAAAAAGAACCAACACCAACTGCAACTAACTCCATTGGAAAGTTTAAGAAAAAAAGAATCATTGTTAACAAAGCCATTAAAGAAGATTTTATCACAAGAGGCTTCACATAGACATGTTTTATCTCGGAAATTCTTATCTCTTTCAAAGTTATATCTTTTTTATAAAATAAATGTAAAAGAACAGCACATATAATAAGACCTACAACTGATATAGGGAACATCTTTGCAAAAAAACTTCCATATTTTATCCCTGAAGAAGTAGCAATTATAATATTCTGAGGATTGCCAGTTATAGTTGCATTACTTCCTATGTTTGCAGACATACAAAGTGCTAAAAGGTAAGGTTTTGGATTTATGTTCATTCTTTCAGTCAACTCAAGAATAAACGGAGTAAAAATTAAGCACACCGTATCATTTATAAAAAATGCAGAAAGCAAACCTGAGACAAAAACTAAAACATAAAGAAGAACAACAGGATTTTTTATCCTGCTTGATATAAAATTTAGCACAATATTAAAAAACCCTGACAATCTTAAGTTGGCGATCAAAATCATCATACCAAAAAGAATAATAATTGTCTTATAATCAATTGCTTCATATGCATCATTAACAGTTAAAACTTTGAATACTAACATCAACGACGCGCCAATAATAGCAGCACCTGTGCGGTCAATCCTAAACAATGGTGGCTGGCCTAAAGCAATAATAATATAAGTAACAACAAAAATTATAAATGCTAAATCCATAATTATCCTCAACAATCTAAATATACATAAAAATTTACGAATTAACTTATATGAGATATCTTTTTTAACTCAGAAATTTTCTTTAAAAAAATTAATGCTCCTAAAATACAAGAAAGGCCATTTATGATAAGAGTATTCTGAACACCGAGTTTACTTGTCAAAAATCCAGCTATTAAGCTACCAAATGGTGCTGTACCAATAAAAGCCATTGTGTAAAAACTCATCACGCGGCCACGTTTGTTATTTTCAACAATTGTCTGTAAAACAGTATTACTTCCAGCCATCTGTATTATCATACCTAGACCAGTTATTATCATAAGTATTAAAGCAATTATAAACACACGAGTAAATGCTAAAGAAATTAAAGCAAAACCAAAAATTAAAGTAGATAAAGGAAGAATTTTAATAATACCTGATGAATCTCTTTTTAATGCAAGATAAATCGCACCTGCTAACGCACCAATACCTGAAGAACTCATTAAGAGACCAAAAGTATGAGAACCACCATGAAGTATCTCTTTCACAAACACAGGCATTACCAAAGCATAAGACATTCCCATCAAACTTACTAAAGCAAGAAGTAATATAACATATCTTATAGCAACAACTCCAAAAGTATAACGAAAACCTTCTTTTAAATCAGAAAAAATTTTGTTGTTATTCTGGATCTCAAGATTTTTTAATTCAACATTCATCATTAACAAAGAAATAATAACAAAAATATAACTTAAACCATTAACAAGAAAACACATCCCTTCACCAGCAGTAGCAACTAATATTCCAGCAATTGTTGGACCAATCAACCTTGCTGCGTTAACCATTAAAGAGTTCAATGCTATAGCATTATTTAAATCTTCTCTTTTATCAATTATATCAACAACAAAAGATTGTCTTGTCGGCATATCAAAAGCATCAATACAACCCAACAAAATACCCAAAATAACTATATGCCAAATTTTAATTGTCCCAGTAAAAAACAAAACAGCCAAACTTAATGCTTGTAGCATAGCAAGTATTTGAGTCGCAATTAAAATTTTGTGGCGGTTCAACCTGTCAACCCAAACACCAGCAAAAGGTGTAAGTAAAAAAGCAGGAATCTGAGAAGAAAACCCAACCACACCTAACAAAAATGCTGACTTGCTTAAACGATAGACTAACCATGGAGTTGTAATTCTTTGAATCCAGGTACCAATAAGTGAAATAGTTTGACCAATAAAAAATAAACGATAGTTTCTATATTGAAGTGAACGAAATGCAACTTTCAATCCTGTTTGATTGCTGTTGTTATTTTCTTCTTTCATAAAAAGATAACCTTTAAAACATAAAATTTAAATATGAATGGAAAAATTTTTTATTTAAGTTAAAAAACTAAAAACTTTAACAAATATTTATAAACTTTATTTTTATTTAACGATGCATTTCTATTAGACAAAATTTACAAATTTTTGCTAATACTAATTCAAAAATTCATCAAAATTTTCAATAGGTAAGCAAAAATTTAAATTTATTAAGGCAAGAATCAAGACAAGAAAATATGGGTTTAAAACAACAACTTAAACTTGTTAATCCAATAACCCAATGTATAATGTATAAAAAAGTAAGTAAAATTAATACGTTGTATCAGAAATAAGTATTCCTTTTACTATATCTACAATTTTTGGGTCAAACCGAGTACCTTTGTGTTGGTCTAAAAATTGTAATATTTGTTCATTTTTAATACCTGAAATTTTTAATTCTTCAATATATTCAACTACAGCAACTATCCTTGCACCTAAAGGTATATCTTCACCTTTTAATCCGTTAGGATAACCGCTGCCATCATAATTTTCATGATGATGTTTTATAATAGGTGAGGTGTTTTTCAACAAGTTTATTTTGTTTACAATTTCTGAACCTATTATTACATGTGATTGCTCAATTTTTGCTCTCTCAATAATGTCGGCATTCTCTAATTCAAGTTTAAGTTTTGGTGATAAATATCCAATATCGTGTAATAGTGTACCAAAATAAATGCTTTTATATTCTTCAGAGCGCGGTTGTAGACCCAACATTTTGGCAACAATAGTAGCCATCTGCGTCATTTTCCAATATTTTCCAATATATTTGGGTCTTACAGTTTCTATTGCTGATACAAGGAGTTCTATTATATTGGTAAAAAAATTTCTTTGATTTTCTGAAAATTTTGCATTAAGTATACTTACAGATGCAAGTCCTGCTAAACTTTCCAATAATTTTTTATCTTCTTCGTTAAATCCAGTGGACTCTCTTTTATTAAGAACTTCTATCACACCAATAACTTCCTCTCCGTTATCTGCTGTGTTAATAATTATAGGTGCTGCAAGGATTGATCTTGTTTTAAAACCACTTTGTTGGTCAATTTTTCCTGTGAATCGCGGATCTTTTGTGACATCGTTGACAATTTCTGATTTTTTTGTTAAAACAACACTACCTGCTATACCTTCACCAATTTTTATTTTAATTTTTTTTACAGCTGTACCTTTTTCTCCGGTAGCGGTTTTGAAATACAGATGTTGTTTATCTTCATCAACAAGCATTATAGAACTTGCTTCAGAATTCGTTATTCGTTCTGCTGCGTCACCTATGCGTTTTAATAATGTATCAAGGTCCAAAGTTGATGATAGATTTTTTACAATTTCAAAAAATTCTTCAAATTTGTTAATTGACATATTCAACCTCCCGATTTATATCAAAGTTCTCCAAAATTTCTTCTATTCCGCCAACAGCGGGACCTTGGGCGGAACCGCGGTACCACAATCTATTACTATTCAAATCATCTTTGGCAAACAGCAAGTATTTCTGCGTATGTCGTAATTCCTTTAGTGACTTTTATTAATCCATCTGCTAACAATGTCCTCATACCATTTTTTATTGCTATATCTCTTATTCTTTTTGCAGAGACATCTTTAAGACAAACTTCTCTGATATCATCATTCATAACAAGTAGCTCATGTATAGCTGTTCTTCCTTTCATCCCTGTATTTCCACATCTTCTACAACCCACAGGTTTCATAAAAGTTGCAGAAGAATAATCTATTTTATATTCTTCTAACATCTGTATTAAATCATCTGATGGATTGGTATCTGGCTGTTTGCATTCACTACATAATGTACGCACTAATCTCTGTGCGAGAACGCCTTCTAAAGTATTAGCTATAAGATATGTAGGAGCACCCATCTCGTAAAGACGTGCTACAGCAGATGGTGCATCATTAGTATGTATAGTAGATAAGACAAGATGTCCTGTAAGTGCTGCTTCCATTGCAACTTGGGCTGTTTCTTGGTCACGAATTTCTCCTACCATTATTATATCAGGGTCTTGTCTTAAAAATGCACGTAATGCAGTTGCAAAATCAAATTTTTTGTCTCCCATTTTAATATCTGGATTAACAGGTACTTGCACAACGCCATCAAGTTCATATTCAACAGGATTTTCAGCAGTAATAACCTTTTCAGTAGGTGATTTAATTTTTTGCAGTGCAGCAGTTAAGGTGAATGATTTACCAGAACCTGTTGGACCACAAACAAGAATTAAACCATAAGGACGATTTAGAAGTTCTATAAATTTTTCTAAATTGTCCGGTAAAAAACCAAGTTGTTCCAAAGGCAGACCAGAAGCAGACCTGTCCAACATACGCATAACTACACTTTCACCATATATTGTTGGCACAATGTTAACTCTAAACTCAAGAGGAATTCCTTTTGCTTTAACTTGTAATCTTCCATCCTGTGGTACCCTTCTTTCCACAATGTTCATATTACACATAATTTTTATTTTAGATATAAGAGCATTTTTGAATACCATTGGTATCTTAAAAGCAGCTTTTCTTAAAAGTCCATCTACTCTGTATCTAACCACAATTTTTTTCTCAAACGGTTCTATATGTATATCAGAAGCTTTTAACCTCACTGCTTCAAGAATTATGGCATTGACAAGTTTTTCAACTTCAGGTGCATCAGGGCTTACTTGCATAATGTCAGTAATTTCTTCTTTTTTTTGTTGTTCAATTAATATTTCATTAGAAACATCTAAACTAGCAAGTAATTCTTGGGTGAGTTCTTGTGCATCTTCAGTGATTATCTCATGAGAAATCTGTGGTTGTTTTGATATTTCTTCAGAAATTTCAGAAGATTCATTATATATCTCAGTTTCTTTTGTATACAATTGTTCAATTTTATATTTTATATCATTAGGGAGTGCTAAATAAGCAATTACTTTAAACCCTGTTCTAAATTCTATATCTTCTATAGCAAACAGGTCTCTTGTATCTGTCATCGCTACATACAACACTTCTTCTTCTTTCCCAAATGGAACAAGTTTATATCGTTTGCATATTTCTACAGGAATAACCTTTGAAAGGTCTGGATCTATATCTATGGTTTGCAAATCAATAACATTTACACACCATTCTTCACCTAAAACTGTTAGCAATTTGTGTTTATCTACCAATTTGCATTCTACCACATACTGTTGTAATAACATACCAACTCTGTCAGCTTCTTTTTTGAGTTTATCAACCTCTTCCTTTGGTAATCCAAAATATTCTACTAAAATCTCTTGAATAGTTTTTTTTCTCATAAAATATAATTCCTATATAAAAACATAATGACAAAACCAATGCTATAAACAGATAATGTACTAACCCAAAAACCAACTAGTGATAAAAAATTTATTTTTTTATTTATCAATAATAAGGCTGGTATCAACAAAAAAGACAAAAGATATAATTTATTAGGTAAGAAAAAAAATAACATAACAACGAAACGAAAAATTATTGAATAAATCTTTTTTTGAAAAAAATTATAAGCGACAGAGGTACTATAAACTAAACTATCAACATATAAAATAACTATACTTAAAACATATGTGCCAACAATTAATAAACAAAGTATCACAAATATCCATTCTATATTATTTTCTAACTCACTAGAATGTGGAGAAAAGATGAATAAAAGTGCTATATGTATAATTTGATCTAAGAAAAAATATAAAATATTGTCCTTTACATAATGATGCCTAATGTTATATGCACGATATTCATCTTCAGCAATATGTAATATAAATAAAATTATTAAACAAAATATGCCGGATAGTTGTAAAGGATAATCAATCCATATTTCAGTAATATAATTGTAGGTAAGAAGCAATGAAAGAATAAAAAAAGTTAACGAATGTACTAAAACACCATAAAAACTTCTTTTTTTCCAATTAGCAATAAAATTTGTTTGTAATACAAAATCTGCTAATAAATGAGCAAATAAAAGTCTAAAAAATATTTTCATCTTTAAAATTTTACAAAATAAATTAATATATTTCAATAAAAATTTTTTTCAAAGCTTTATTTTAAAAATCTCAATCTCTTGTTCTCTCCCACGAAGTTTTACTTTTCCTAACGAAACTGTAGGTATTCTATTGTTAAGTCTGGCATTAGTATACTCAGAAATTATAATAGGTGTAGAAAACTCTTTAGTAAGATCTTGTAATCTTGAAGCAACATTTACAGTATCGCCTACTACAGTGTATGTCATATAGTTTGCTGAACCAATATTACCAACAACAACTTCACCTGTGTTTATACCTGCTCCCATCTTTACTTCAAAATTTGACAATAACCGATATGACTCTACAAACCTGTCTAATGCATAAAACATTTCTATAACACAGTTCACTGCAATATATGGATGATCCGGTTGTTCAACTGGAGCATTCCAAAAAAACATTATGCAGTCACCTATATATTTATCTATTGTACCGTTATATTTAAATATTATATTACTCAGGACACTAAAACATTCATTTAGAAACTTTACAACTTCTTCAGCAGGAAGATGTTCCGCAATTGTTGTAAATCCTCTTATATCTGCAAACGCAACAGTTATCTCTTTTTTTTGCCCACCTAAGGTACTTAAAGTACCTTTTGGATTTTTTAACAATTCTTCCATTATATACGGGTTTATATACTTTGAAAATGCTTTTTTAATAATTTTTTTCTCTTTTTGTGCAAAAAGTAGTTTATATAAAATACTACCAAATCCTAATAATACGACACCTAATGCTATAGGTATAAATTCAACTATTGTATAAAATTTTGCAAATAAGAAATATGTAAGAAAATAATAACAAAAGACTAAAAGTAAAATCAAAATAACAGATAAAACAGCTCCTGTAATGTAAAAAACAAAACCTAAAAAACACATCATTAAAATTATAATTGCTAAAAACTGCAGTTTTGTAAACTTCTTTTTACAATAAGTATTTGTCAGCAGATTTTCAATTATAGTAGCATGTATCTCTATTCCAGGGTAAGAACTAGCATATGGTGTTGGATAATGATCATAAGTTCCAGTTGCTGTTGAACCAATAAGTACTATTTTGTCTTTAATCCATGAAGGAGGAATTATGTTGTTATATATATTAACTATAGAATATCGTATAAAGGTTGAAATAATACTTCCGCTTTTTTTATCAAAATACTCTTGTGGGCCATAATAGTTTATATATATTTGCTCAGGAAGATTTTTAATATCTCTGTCTACATAATTTTTATAAATAATGTAGTCAAAAGAATAAATTAGCTGTCCTTCGCATTCTCTTTGTAGAGTAATCTTGCGAACAACTCCATCTTTATCAGGTTCAACATTAGTAAATCCTACTTTTGCAACATTTTGTATCTGTGGTATTGGAAGTATTAGTTTTTCAACACAAACTTGTTGGATAGAGCCATTTAATAAAATGTTTTCATATGTTGTTTCAAAATGTGATGCAACGATAGAATTTCCCTTTGCTAAAGCATTAGCTAATTCTTTATCAGAAGTTTCATTACTTTTTTCAGGAAAAAGTATATCTAAAGCAACAATTTTAGCACCAGCATTATAAAGGTTTTCAACAACTTTTGCAAGGATTTTTCTATCCCATGGCCATCTACCAAATGCGTTTAAAGACTCCTCGTCAATTTTTATAATCACAATTTTCTCTAATGTTTTTTTAGGGCTCCGTATTTTAAACCGCAAGTCATAAAAAATATTCTCTAATGGTAAGTAAGCGCCAGAAAGGTAAAAAATTGTTAAGAAAAGGATACAAAATAAAACTATTAAACCCCAATCAAAATGTTTTTTAATATTCATTAAAAAGAAAGTTTTAAAAATAACTATTTAAAAAATATATTTTGATTTACTAATCTGCAGCTTTAATCTTTCTTTTTCTTCTTGAATAAATTTTAAACTTTTTATGGATATTGATAATAAATTTGCAATGGATAGCAATAAATCATTAATTTGTTGAGGAAGTTTAAATTGTAGATTAGTTATACAAAATATAAATCCAATGTTTTCTATATCTTCTTTTAAATAATAAACAAAAATTTTGTTATTTTCAAAAATAGTTCCTTGTGAATTAAGCAATATTTTGATAGTTCCATCATTCATATTAAAAGTATCTTTTAGCCAGTTAGGTTTTTCTTGTCCTTTATATAAAATAAGCTCGTATTCTTCATTAAATTTATTATATAAATATATCCCAAATGAACAAAATTCTGGCAACACATCTTCAATTTCAGAAGAGACATTTATTAAAAACTTATCAATCCCATCCTGGTGTATTAAAGATTCCATTATTAACTGCGAAATTCTGTAAATAGTCGCTAATTCTTTAGAAGTTCTTTCCAATCTGGATAATGTATTAAATAACATATATTGCACAATTTTTATTCCTTCATTCGGTGTTTCATTGAAAATATTCAAAAAAATATGTGAATTTATCTCCAAAATCGAAGTTTCTCCCTTAGCAACCGCAGTAGCAGTCCTTTGCACCTTATTAAACAAACTTGTTTCACCAAAAATCTCACCTTCAAATAAAATACTTAATAATTTTTGGTTTGGTTTATTATAATTTTTATATATCTCAACCGAACCAGAATAAACTATATAAACATTTTCTCCTTCACTCCCTTCCTCAAATATAACTTCTTTATCCTTAAAACTTTTTTCTACAACATATTGTTGAATTTTATCTAAAACATACGCCGAAATACTACTAAACATTGGTAATTTTTTTAAAAATCCTTTATAATCCATCATTCTTTTATAGTTAAAATTTAAAAATTTATAAAACTAAATTCTAACACTATTGCGAACAAACTCAGGATTTTGTGCTTTTGAAACTGCGTCTTCTAAACTTACCATTCCTTTTCTAACAAGTTCTATTAATGATCTATCCAAAGTTATCATTCCATATTTTGCACCTGTTTCAATTGCAGTATAAATCTGATGTGTTTTACTTTCACGAATAAGATTTGCAATTGCAGGAGTAACTATCATTATTTCCCTTGCTGCAACACGACCAAATGTATCTCTCCTAGGCAATAATACTTGTGATATTACTGCTTTTAATGTACCGGATAGTTGTATTCTAACTTGTTGTTGTTGATGAGACGGAAAAACATCTATTATACGATCAACAGTTTGTGCAGCATCTTGTGTATGCAAAGTTGCAAATACAAGATGCCCAGTCTCTGCTATTGTAAGAGCAGCAGATATAGTTTCTAAATCCCGCATTTCACCTATAAGTATTACATCCGGATCTTGCCTCAATGCATATTTTAGTGCTGTCGCAAAACTTTTTGTATGTGTACCAACTTCTCTTTGTCTAATTATAGAATTTTTATTTTCATATACGAATTCTATAGGATCCTCAATTGTTAAAATATGTTTCTTATATTTCTGGTTAATAAGTTCAATAAGACAAGCTAAGGTAGTTGATTTACCAGAACCTGTTGGTCCGGTAACCAAAACTAAACCCCTGGGTAAATCAGTAAGATTTACAATTTCAGGTGTCAATCCTATCTCTTCAGGTTTAGGTATTTGTGAGGGTATCACACGAAATACTGCTTCAACACCATACTTCTGTAAAAAAATATTTACTCTAAATCTTGCAACTTTTTCTATTTGTATTGAGCAATCTAGTTCATAGTTCTCTTCAAATCTACATTTCTGTTCATCCTGAAGAATAGAATATATTAGTTTTTTACTTTCATCAGGTGTAATAATTGGAAATTCAGATAATGGTTCAATATCACCACGTATTCTTGCCATTGGAGGACTACCTATCACTATATGGATATCAGAAGCTCCTCTATCCACTGCTAAAGTTAATATATCTATTATTTCCATAAATTATCTCCAAAATAAAAAGCATAATTTTTAAATTTATCTTTAAGTTATTAGCTATTTATTTAATCTATCACTCTGTAGACCACATCGCCTTTTCTACACCTTTGTTCAACCTTTATGCCTACAGAATCTCCTTTTTTAGCCGAGGTTACATTTTGGTGCTCAATTTGCATAGAATCAACTGTTTGAATAAAATCTGTAGTATGGCCTTTTATATGGATTTTGTCTCCTATCTTAAGTTCACCTTCAAGTTTTACAGCTATAACTGAAACTTTTGCAAAATAATCTTCAACTACTCCTATTTTTTCTTCCATTTTTTCACCTCCCTTTCCATTATAAGTTAATGAGTTAGTGAGTTAATGAGTTCATAGTTTAAAACCCAAAAACCCTATAAACCCAATTAACTCAACAAACCCGCTAACTCAATAAACTCAATTAACCATTCACGCATACACACATTTATTTTTCTTACTTGCCCCTAGGAGGAATTGAACCTCCATACTCCCGTCCGGAGCGGGATGCTTTATCCGTTAAGCTATAGGGGCGGATTAGTTGATAGTTGATAGTCAATAGTTTATAGTCAACATTCTATATTAAAATCTCTATAAAGTTGTCAGGAGTAATATTTCTTTCTATTGTGCCGCCACCCTGAATAAAATCTTCTCTTCCGCCGCATTTTATTTTTAATACATTATTTATTTTTTCAGTAAATTTTTTCAAAGATATACCTTTTTTTAATCCTAACTCATTTGTTCGTATTACTAAAGAAATTTTTTTATTCTCCAAAGAATACAACAAAATGACTGTTGGCTCAGCTGAGAAATTTTTTATTATCTCATCAGACAATGAACGTAAAAATTTAAGTTCTGTATTTGGTATATTCCTTATCAAATACTTTGTACCATTTATTTCTTTAAATAATTCTTCTACTTTTTGTGTTGAAACATTAATCTTTATGTTTTCAACTTCTTGTTTTAATTTTTTATTTTGTTGGATTAATTTTTCAATCTTTGTCTGAATTTCATCAATATTGTTTGTCCCTACAACTACTGCTAAAGATTTAAGTTTTACTTCTAAATCTGTTATGTATTCATAAACTTTCTTTCCACAAATCGCTTCAATTCTTCTTAAGTTTGCACCAACTGATGTTTCTGAAACTATCTTAAATATCCCAATCTCTCCTGTGTTTGAGCAATGTGTTCCACCACAAAGTTCTATACTATATGGTTGTTGTAAAATCTTATTATCTTCAACCTTTCCACCAATTATTACAACGCGAACTTCATTACCATATTTTTCTTCAAATAATGCTGTTGCACCAAAATTTTTTGCTGTCTCTAAATCTGTATAAATTATTTCTATAGGTAAACATTCAAGTATTTTCTGGTTGACAATGTTTTCAATTTTTGTAATCTCATCATTATTTAAAGCGCGCCAGTGTATAAAGTCAAACCTAAAGTAATCTTCTGCAACTAAAGAACCAGATTGAACGGCATGTTCTCCTAAAGTTTCTCTTAATGCTTTGTGTAATAGATGAGTTGCAGTGTGATGTCTCATTATGTTTTTTCTTTTTTCAAGGTCTATTTCAAGTTCTACTTCATTATTTAGTTTTATTTCATCATAAACTTTTGTAACATGTATTATTCTTCCTTCAAACTTTTTTGTATCTAAAACTTCTGCAACTATTTTGCCATTAATTTTTACTACTCCTTTGTCTCCAACTTGTCCACCTGATTCACCATAAAATGGTGTTACATCAAATATAAGCTCAACATTTTCTGATTTTGATATAGAATTTAAATTTTTTCCATCTTTTATTATGCCTATAACTTTTGATTTACAAGAAAATTGAGTATAACCTACAAACTTTGTCTCAGGAAATGATTGATAAATTTTTGTATCTATAGTTTTAACTCCTTTCCACGATGCACGAGATAATTCTTTCGCTTTGTTTTCTGCTTCTATGAATTCTTTTTCATCATAAGTTATGTTTTCTTCTTTAAATATTTCATCTAAGAGTTCCTTGGGAAAACCATATGTATCATAAAGTTTAAAAACAATCGCACCTGAAATATTTTTTTTAGAAGATTTAATTATCTCATCCATAATTTTTAATCCGTCATCTAATGTTTCTAAAAATTTTTCTTCTTCCGCTTTAACTATAACAGCTACTTTTTCACGATGAAGTTCTATCTCTGGATAGTTATCTTTCATCACTTCAACCACAATAGGAATAAGTTTATATAAAAATGCTTCTTTATGTCCTAACAATTTTAAATACCTCACTGCCCTACGAATAAGTTTTCTTACAACATAACCCCTACCTTCTGTTGTAGGAATTATGCCTTCAGAAATTGCAAAGGTTACCGCACGTGCATGGTCTGAAATTGCATTTATATAAGATTTAACTTTTTTATCATTATAATTATCTTCAGGAATTGATCTTTGAACTTCAAATATTATCGGTTTGAAAACATCTGTTTCAAAGACAGATTTTAATTTATTTACTACCATATTTAATCTCTCAAGACCCATACCTGTATCAATATTTTTTTGTTTTAGAGGAAGAAGTTTTCCATCTGGTTGTAGGTCAAATTGTGTAAAAACTAAATTCCACACTTCTATGAATCTATCACAACTACAAGCAGGAGAACAATCAGGTCTTCCACAACCATATTCTTTACCTAAATCATAAAGTATTTCAGAGCAAGGGCCACAAGGACCCGTATCTCCCATTTTCCAAAAATTTGTTTCTTCTGATAGTTTGTAAATCTTTTCTTTTGGTATAATCTTTGACCATATTTCATATGCCTCATCATCTCCTTTGTAAACTGTGATATATAAACGATTAGCATCAAGATTTATTATTTTTGTTATAAACTCCCAAGCCCATAAAATTGCTTCTTTTTTAAAATAATCACCAAAAGAAAAATTACCTAACATCTCAAAAAATGTAAGGTGTCTTGGAGTCTTACCTACTTGTTCAATATCTGATGTGCGAAGACATTTTTGTACTGAACAGGCACGTTTAAGTCCTGTCTTTTTACCTAAAAAATAATCTTTAAATTGGACCATACCTGCAGTAGTAAACAATAGTGTGGGGTCAGAAGAAGGAATTAATGAGTCTGAAGGAAAAACTTTATGATCTAGTGATTTGAAATATTCTATAAATTTTTTTCTTATCTCTTGCGAGTTCATAAAAATTAAACTTTCTTACTTTGTATAGTTTATTAACAAAAGAATAGTTGTTATCAAGGTAAGCCAAGGTAAAACAGTATTTACAAACCACTGTCCCGTTACTAAAAACTTTCTAGGAATATAAACAACATCACCAGGTTGTAAAACAACATTTTTTGACAAATCTCCTTTTAATAATTTTGCCACATCAACATTTATAACTTCTTTTTCTTTTTGATTCTTTTCTCTAAAAATCTTAACAGTTGATAATGAAGCTACATCAGTATGCCCCCTTGCTAAACTTATTGCTTTCAAAATATCTATCCCATCATACCAGTCAAAATTTCCTGGATAGTTTACAGCTCCTATTACAGCTATAGTTTTTGGCTGTTTTGGTACTTCTATTATATCACCAGGTTTAAGTAAGATGTCCTTTGAAGGATCTGAAATAATCTCTTCCAAATTTACATTTATAACTTCTTGTTTATCTTTTTCTCCTCTATAAATTTTAATATTTCTCGCACCAGCATATTGTGTGAGTCCACCTGCTTGAGAGATAAGTTCAAAAAGTTTTAATCCTTCTTTATATTGATATCCTCCTGGAGTTTTCACTTCACCCATTACAAAAATCTGCTTTTTTGAAAAATATTTTACAGTTATACTTACCTTAGGATTAGCTATATATACTGCTAAATTTTTTTCTATATTATCTTGCAATTCTTTAATAGTAAATCCCTCAGCTTTCAATGTACCTATTAAGGGTAATACAATTTTTCCATCAGGAGTAACAACTACTTCTCTTGATAATTCTTCCGCTGGAGAAACGCGGACAAATAAAACATCGCCTGAAGAAATTTTGTATCTTTCATCCTCTGTTTTTACTTCTTTATCCTTGCTTTCTTCAACTATAGTAATCTTTTGCATATTTTGTGTTTTATCTTCTACATTATAAGTTGTAGAAGAAACTTTAATTTGTCTTTGGCTTTTTTGTTTTTCTTTTTCTAATTCTTTTTTAACTTTCTTAATCTCTTGTTCAAGTTTTGTTAAATTCAAGTTTGTATTTTTATACTTTTCATATATCTTATTCAGAATATACATTTTATCGTTAGGAGAAAGTTTTTGTTGTTGAACAGTTTTGTAGTAATATTTAAGATCTGCTTCTAAATCTTTTGAAGAGAGTTGGGTAGATTGAAGGTTTTGTGAAAGAAACAAAATCACGAAAAGAAAAATATGTAAAATTTTTTTATTCATAAAAATTCAATACAAAATATACATTGATTTTTCAATAAACATTACTATTTTATTTTTTATACATCTCATATAATATTATTCCACAAATCACACTTACATTTAAAGATTCAATTTTTTCAGAATGTTCTATTGATATTATTCCATCACACTCTCCAACAATATTTTTTCTTATTCCTTTTTCTTCGTTTCCCAAAATCACAGCAACATATTGTTGGCTTTTGACAGTTTTTAAATCAACGGGGTTTTCTCCAACCATAAGACTGCTTTTAGGAACAGTTGCATATACCCAGAAATTTTCTTTTTTCAATCTTTTTACAGCATTAAAAACATTTTTCACTTTAACAATAGAAACAATATAAGCTCCACCTTTTGATACTTCAACAACTGTTTGTGTAACAGGAACTTGATTCCACTGTTGAATTATTACTCCATCTACTTCAAACGCAGCAGCAGAACGTAGTATAGCTCCAAAATTTTGTGGGTCAACTATTTCATCTAATATTAAAACTAATGCTTTTGTTTTAGCTTTTAAGTTTTTAACAAAATCTTCTAATTCAATATATTTTATTGGAGATAGAACCAACAACATTCCACTATATCCCTGATTAAAAACTTTCAAGATTTTTTGTTTTGGAACTGATAAAAAAGAAACTTTCTGTCTCTTTGCAAGGGAAACTACTTCTTCAATATCTTTACCAAATGCATTCTCTGCAATATATAATTTTGACACTTGTTGTGGTTGATTTAAAAGTATTTCTTTTATAAGTTTTTTTGATGTTATGAAATACTCCATAATTATATCCTTCTTCTTATTTTTGTTCCAAATGGTGTATCTTCAACAATCCAACCTAAGGAAGTTAACTCTTGTCTAATTTTATCAGCAGAAGCAAAATCTTTATTTTTTCTTGCAAGTTCTCTTTTTAATACCAATTCTTTGATTTCTTTTGGAATTTCGAAAGACTGAAATTTTAAACCTAATACTTCTTCAGATAAAATCAAAAGTTTATTTAATGGATATTCAACATCTTTTTTGGTAATGCCTTTTGTAAGATTTTTTTCTAACATATACAAATGGTTAACAATAGAATGAACAGCAGACAAAGCTAATGAAGTATTTAGGTCATCTTCCATACTATCTTCAAATTTTTTAACCAAATCATCTACAGTTTGTTTTAGACTTAAATTTATCTCACCATCTTTTAAATTTTTTATCCACAACTCTGCATTTTCTTTTACATTGATAAATCTTTCCCACACACTCTTAAACTGTTGCATTTCTTGTAAAGAAAAATCTAATGGTTTCTTATAATGTTGTGATAACAAAAAAAGACGAACAACCATAGGGTCATACATTGTAAACAAATCTTTTAATGCAAAGATATTTTTTAATGATTTTGACATTTTTTCTTTATTAACTGTGACAAATCCATTGTGTACCCAATAGTTCACAAACTTCTTCCCAGTAATTGCTTCTGATTGTGCAATTTCGTTTTCATGATGTGGAAAAATCAAATCCATACCACCACCATGTATATCAAGTGTCTCACCGAGATACTTCATACTCATAACAGAACACTCAATGTGCCAACCCGGTCTACCCTCACCCCAAGGAGATTTCCAAAAAATAGGCTCATCTTTTTTTGCAAACTTCCACAAAGCAAAATCTAATGGAGATTTTTTTGTTTCATCAACTTCAACTCTTGCTCCTACAACAAGTTCATCAATTTTTTTCTTTGAAAGTTTTCCATAAGAAGGAAATTTAGTGACATCAAAGTAAACACCTGTATTAGTAACATAAGCAAACCCCTTTTTTACTAAAGTTTCTACTGCAACAATTATGTCATCTATGTGTTCTGTAACCCTTGGATACAATCTTGCAGGTTTTATGTTAAGTTCTTTCTCAACTTCAAAGTATGAGTTAATGTATTTCTGTGCTACCTCCTGCGGTTTTTGATTTAATTCTTTTGCCTTGTTTAAAATTTTATCATCTATATCTGTAAAATTTTGAATATATTCAACTTTGTACCCTTTATATTCTAAAAATCTACGTAAGATATCAAATACAACATAACATCTGCCATGGCCTAAGTGAGTGTCATCATACGGTGTTATACCACAAACATACATTTTAATTAAATTTTTTTCTTGTGGAAAGAATTCTTCAATTTGTGCAGTTAAGGTATTATAAATTTTCATTTCTTTTTAACTAAAACGACTGAATAGCACTGAATATACTCTTTAAAACTTTTGATACCTTCAGTTGTTTTTCCTTTAATATTAACAAAATTTGTTTTAAAAATTTTTTTTAACGAACTTTTTATTTCTTCTTTATACTTAGAAACTTTTACAACATCACAGATTAAAACTGTATCAATATTAATTATTTTGTAATTTCTGCTTATTTTTTCTAAAACTTTCTCTGCAATAACAACACTTGAAATATTTTTATATTTATCTTCTGTATCAGGGAATAATTCTCCTATATCAGGTAGTCCACAAGCAGAAAGGATGGCATCACAAATTGAATGTAAAACGACATCAGCATCAGAATGTCCTTTAAGACCAAAATTTGCATCAATTTTTACTCCACCGAGGAACAAATTTCTATTCTTTATTATTCTATGACAATCATAACCAATACCGATTAATAGTTCAGAGTTATTAGTTGATAGTTGATAGTTCATAGTTTTATAAAATACAAATCTTCTTTTGTTGTTATTTTGAAATTTTGTTTTTCACCTTCTATAACTTTAACTTTGTATCCTTCAAGCTCTGCAAGTTGTGCATCATCTGTTATCTTTTTTTTCTTTGTCCATTTATTTAAAATCTCGTCAGAATAAATTTTTTTTAAAATCGAAGTTTTAAAAACCTGAGGTGTTTGAACCAATACTAAGTTTTCTCTGTCTAATGTCTTTATAACTTCTGAATTAGAATTTATCATCTTAACAGTATCACTCACATTTATTGCAGGTATTACACAATCATAGTTCTTAATTTTCTCAATACATCTTTTTATCAAATCAACGCTCACAAATGGACGTGCAACATCGTGAATTAAAACATAATCTATATTCTTATCTAAAAATTTTACTGCATTAGCAACAGAGTTGTATCTTTCTTTCCCTCCAATAACCATTTGCAAATTAATATCTTTATATTTTGACAAAATTTTCTCTGTTTTTTTAAAATCTTCTTTTGGTACAACTATTAAAAATTGTTTAATTGAGCTTACTTTTAAAAATTTATCTAAGACATACTCAATTAATGTTTTATCTTTAAACCTCAAAAATTGCTTCTTTATATTTTTGTAAGAAAATCTTCTACTCTTTCCAGCGGCGAGCAAAATTGCAGCAAAGAAATTTTTTTCTTTAATCATTTTTTAAATTGGTTTAGTGAAAATTATTCTACCTGAAGAAGTTTGTAATGTTGAAGTTACAACCACATCTATTTTTCTATTTATAAATTTCCTTCCATCTTCTACAACCACCATAGTACCATCGTCTAAATAACCAACTCCTTGATTGTAATCTTTACCCTCTTTAACAACATAAACAGAAAAACTCTCTCCAGGTAAAAATATTGGTTTTAAAGCATTAGCTAAATCATTAATATTTAATACAGTTATTCCTTCTAAAGTAGCTATGCGGTTCAAATTATAATCTACAGTAAGAATTTTTCCATTCATATCTTTTGCTAATTTTATAAGTTTGGCATCTGTCTCTTTTATATTTGGATAGTCTACTTCAATAATATTTATTGCCTTTTCTTCTTTAAGTTTATTCAAAATTTCAAGTCCACGTTTTGCTCTTACTCTTTTATTATGCTCTTGTGAATCTGCAAGTAGTTGAAGTTCAGATAAAACAAATTTTGGAACAATCATTGGTCCTTCAATAAATTTTGTTTCATAAATATCCAAAATTCTTCCATCTATAATCATTGATGTATCAAGAATTAAAAGATTAGTTTTTTTGACCTTTGAACTTTTTAAAATGTCTTTATCAAGCAAATCTACTTCTGATTTTTTTTGTACTGCTATAACTAAACCAAGATATGCAAAACCTATCCTTACAAGCCATAAAAATTTGCGAAACATCTCAGATATTATCGGCTCTTCTAATAAGAATATAAGATAATCCATAATCTGTGCTGTTATCAAGCCTAAGGTTATACCAATTACTGCTGCTAAAAGTGTGTCCAATTTTATTTTTGATATAATTAGTTCTAATGTTATTATGACCGTACTAAAAGCTAATCCTATTAATAAACCACTAATATTTTTTTGTATAAAAAAACCTAATAACGAACCAAAGATTATTAAAAATCCTCTTATAATCCAAAAAATCATAGACTCCCTCCTAACAATTCTAATAAATTTTTTACTACAAAATTTGGTTTCATTTCTTTTAACTTTCTACAGCTATAAGTGTGTCCCACAGCTAATACATCAAAACCAGCATATTTTGCTGCTTTTATTCCATTTAAAGAATCTTCTATTATTAAAATATCCTTATTTTCAAATTTCTGTTTTAACTTTTTCTCACATAAATTCTTTGTCAAAATAAAAGGTTCAGGAGATGGTTTACCATTTTTAACATCTTCAGCTGAGATTATAACAAAAAAACTTTTCTCTAATTTTAATTTTTTCAATATATATTTTATCTCTTGCTTTAATGCACCTGAAACAATACAAAGTTTGATATTAGAAAAATTTCTTCTTATATAATCTATAAATTTTATTGTATCCTCATAAAATTTAAATCCATTCTTAAGCTCTGCCATTAAAACTTTTGTCTTTTTTAAAACCAATTTTTTAATCTCTTTAGCAGATAAATTTTTACCAAGTTTTTTCAAAAAAACTTTTTTAAAACAACCTTTATCATCATATGCTAAATATTCTGCTAAGTATTCTTTCTCTGTGATTTTTATTCCATATTCACTTAGTATTCTATTGAAAGCACTAAAATGCTGCCATTCTGTATCAGCAATCACTCCATCAAAATCAAAAAAAATTAGTTTATATTCTGAAAAATTTAGTTTCATTTTATTTTTAGATATTTACAAGATATTGCAAAATAATTCAATATTTTATAAAAACTTAGAAAAATTTTTGGAGGTAATTTTTATGAATAAAAAAGAGATATTAGAAGTTGTTAAGTCAAAAAATATAAAGTTTATAGAATTGTGGTTTACTGACATACTTGGAAGGATAAAATCTTTTACTATAACTGCCAATGAGTTATTAGAAGCTTTGGAAACAGGGATGGGATTTGATGGTTCTTCAATTGAAGGTTTTGCAAGGATATATGAATCAGACTTAATTGCAAAACCTGACCCTTCCAGTTTTAAAATTCTACCATATAGAGAAAACACTGCAAAAATGGTGTGCGATATATTCCGTCCAACAGGTGAGCCTTACGAAGGTGACCCAAGATATTGTCTTAAAAGGAATTTAGAAGAATTAAAAAAGTTTGGTTTTACAAATTTTTATGTAGGTCCTGAACTTGAATATTTTTATTTTAGATCAGACAACTTTCCTGAAATAGTAGATGAAGCTGGATATTTTGATTCTATGCCAGGTGAAGATGCCGGAACAAACTTAAGGATTAAAACAATGGAATATTTAGAACAAATGGGTATACAAGCAGAATATGCACATCACGAAGTTGCTCCAAGTCAACATGAAATTGATTTAAAATATGACGACGCATTAAAAATGGCAGACAAAGTTATTGCATACAAAGTTTTGGTAAAAGAAGTAGCAAGACAATTTGGCTTATATGCGACCTTTATGCCAAAACCTATTGCTGGGGTTAATGGTTCAGGAATGCATGTACACCAAAGTTTATTTAAAGATGAAAAAAATATGTTTTTTTCTAAAAATGACAAATATCACTTGTCAGATATTGCTAAATATTACATCGCAGGAATATTAAAACATTGTAGAGAAATATGTATCGTTACTAACCAATGGGTAAACTCTTACAAAAGGTTAGTACCTGGTTATGAAGCACCTGTGTATATATGCTGGGCAAATAAAAACAGATCAGCTCTAATACGTGTACCAGAATACAAACCCGGGAAAGAAAAAGCTACAAGAATAGAAGTAAGATTTCCAGATCCAGCATGTAACCCTTATCTTGCTTTTGCAGTGATGTTAAAAGCAGGTCTTGAAGGAATAAAAAATAAATATAAAATACCTGAACCTTTGGAAGTTTCTGCATATGAAATGGAAGAGATAGAGAGAAAAGCAAGAAAAATTGAAGAACTTCCAGGTTCATTAATTGAAGCTATTGAAATAGCAGAAAATTCAAAGTTACTAAAAGAAGCTTTAGGTGAACACATATACACAAAATTTTTGGAAAACAAAAAAATTGAATGGGATAATTATAGAACAAAAGTTAGTGATTATGAAATAAAAAGATATCTTCCATTGTTATAAATTAATAATGCAATGCAATACGATATTATTGCAAAAAAAGTATTAGGTGAGTTTAGTGATATAAGGATTACTCAAATTGAGGTTAAATCTCCAATTATAGCACAACATTATGAACCAGGCCAGTTTGTAATCCTTATGGTTAAAGAAAATGGTGAAAGAATTCCATTAACTATAACAAAAACAGATACTTTAAAAGGAACGATAACATTGATATTTCAAGAGGTTGGTTTTACAACAAAACTTTTAGGCAAACTAAATGTAGGAGATAGTCTATATCATATTGTTGGTCCATTAGGAAAACCTACAGAAATTAAAAATTATGGCAGTGTTGTTCTGATAGGTGGTGGAGTAGGTACTGCAGAAATTTATCCTTTAGCAGTGGCATTAAAAGAAAAAACAAATTATATAATAACTATAATTGGAGCAAGAAATAAAAATTTAGTAATTCTTGAGGACAAATTTAAAAAAGTTTCAGATCAACTATATATTACAACAGATGATGGTTCTTATGGTAAAAAAGGGTTTGTAAGTGATGTATTAAAGGATTTAATAAATAATAAAACAAAAATTGATTTAGTTTATGCGGTTGGTCCTATTCCTATGATGAAGGTAGTTTCAGAAATTACTAAACAACACAATATAAAAACTCTCGTCTCTTTAAATACTATTATGGTAGATGGGACAGGTATGTGTGGTTCTTGTAGGGTTACTTGTGAAAATAAAATAAAATATGTCTGTTGTGATGGGCCTGAATTTGATGGTCATAAAATTGATTGGAAAGAAATAGAAAATAGAAACAAAACTTATCTAAAACAAGAGAAAGAGATTTTAGAATTAATTGATAGTTATTAGTTCAGAGTTATGAGTTTTTGAGTTTAGAGTTTAAGTTTAACTTCTAATCCATTTTCCAAAAACTTATTCTTATAAAATATCTTCCTATCAACAATTTTTAATTCTCTATCAGCCAAAAGTTTTAATGTCTCTTTTACTAATGGAAGTTCGTATTTTACACCTTCAGCACGGATTTTGTCAAAATCATATTCTTTTATCTCAAACTTACAATATGTTAAAACAGGACCTCTATCCAAATCCTCAGTTACAAGATGAATCATAACTCCATGCTCTTTATGTTTTTCTTTAATAATCTCATTAATTACTTCCTGCCATGTACCCTTTGGTCCCCAAGGTAAAGCAGGGTGAAGATTTATAAAGTTAAACTTCTTACATAAAAACCTACTAAGGATTAACATATATCCGGCAAGCATAATTATTTCAACATCAAAATTTTTTATCATATCATAAACTTTTTTATCAAACTCTTCTCTCCATTTTTCTAAATTTGTTTTTCTTAAATCAGGGATGAACTTCAACGAAGATAAACTATATAATGGTATTTTATAACTTTCTATAGTATTTATAAACTTATCTGAATTTTCTGCTTCGCCTAATTCACGATTTATAAAAACAAATTTTATCTCAGCATTAAGTTCACCTGATTTTATTGCATCGTATATATAATTAAAAATTTTTAAAGATGTAGTTCCGCGGGATGTCGCAAACCAACCAAGTTTGAGTTTTGAATTTGATAAATTCATACTATCTCAACTTCTTGAATTTTAGAATTTGTTATCTCTCCTATTAAAACAGCTTGATTATTGAAAAATTTTATTATTTTATTACTAACTTTTTCGTCAGCAACAATTGTCATTCCTATACCCATGTTAAATGTTCTATACATTTCTTTATCAGAAATATTACCTTTTTTTTGTATTAAATCAAAGATTTTATATGGTTTCCAAGAGTTTTTTTTAATTATTGCTTTTGTATTTTTTGGTAGAATCCTAACAATGTTATCATAAAATCCACCACCTGTGATGTTTACTATACCTTTAACATCTTTATTTGGTTTAAAGTTTTTTAATAATTCTAAAATCTCTTTAACATAGATTTTTGTCGGTTTTAAAAACTCTTTTGAATATTTTATCTGTTCCTCTTGTGAAAAAACTTTTCTTACTAAAGAATAACCATTTGAATGTAAACCAGAAGAAAATAAACCTATTATTTTATCTCCTGGTTTAATGTTTTCTCCAACTATCAAATTTTGTTTTTCCACAATCCCGCATGCGAATCCTGCTAAATCATATTCAGAAACATCATACATTCCAGGCATCTCTGCTGTCTCTCCACCTAAAATTTTACACTCAGCAATCTTGCATCCTTTAATAATCCCTTTCATTATTTGTTTTAAAACATTAAGTTCTATTTTCCCACAAGCAATATAATCTAAAAAAAATAAAGGTTTTGCTCCACAAGTAATTATGTCGTTTACATTCATAGCAACCAAGTCAATCCCTACTGTGTCATGTTTATTAACAAGTTGTGCTATTTTTAGTTTTGTTCCTACCCCATCCGTTGTTGCAACTAAATATCTGTTTTTATCTATCTCATAAAATCCACTAAAAAAACCAATCTTTGGAATTTTTCTTTTTATCCAATCTACAAACTTGTTTGCTTTATCTATATCTACTCCCGCTTCTTTATATGTTGTCATTTTATTAATAACCCTCTCTTTCCAATATCTTTACGGTAATATTTGTTTTCAAAACTAATTTTTTCTACTGCAGAATAAGAACTTTCTATTGCTGATTTTAAATCTTTACCCAAACCTACAACACCTAAAACTCTTCCTCCTGAAGTATAGTATTTCCCATCAACTTTTTTTGTTCCCGCGTGAAACACTAAAATATTTTCCAAATCCTTGATATTTTCAAGACCAAAGATTTGTTTCCCTGTTTCATATTCTGCTGGATATCCTTTTGATGCTAAAACTACACAACATGCTGTTTTATCAAAGAATGAAAGTTTTATGTCTTTTAGTTTTTTTTCAATTGTGTAAGAAATAACTTCTAATAAATCATTTTTTAACAAAGGCAGTATAACCTGTGTTTCAGGGTCACCAAATCTACAGTTAAACTCTAAAACATATGGCTGCTCATTTTGTCTTCCTAAATTTTCTATCATTAAACCAAAATATATCACTCCACAATAATCTAATCCTGATTGTTTTACACCTTTTAAAAAGTTTTGTATGACTTGACTTTTTATTTTTTGTTCTAAATTTTTTGAAACAAAAGGAAGGGGTGAGTATGCTCCCATCCCACCAGTATTTGGTCCTCTGTCATCATCATATATTCTTTTGTGATCCTGTGAGTGTGTCAGCGGAAGTATTGTTTCACCATCACAAAATGCAATTACAGACATCTCTATTCCATTAAGTTTTTTTTCAATCACAACTTTTTCTCCCGAAGGACCAAAGATTTTTTTTACCATCATATCATAAATAGCATTTTTTGCTTCTTCTATTGTATCACATACTACAGCACCTTTACCTGCTGCTAAACCATCTGCTTTTACTACAACACCTTCTGGATATTTTTTAAACATCGTTTCTAACAAGTTTGTTGCTTCTTCATAATTTTCTGCAATAACAAAATCAGCAGTAGGAATGTTATATTTCTGCATAAAAAGTTTGGCAAAAACTTTGCTACCTTCAAGACGAGATTGTTCTTTTGTAGGTGAGAATACAGGAATGTTATATTTTCTTAAGAAATCTTTTATACCATCTACTGCTGGTTGTTCTGGTCCCACTACTACAAGATCAATTTTGTTTTTCACAACAAAATCTTTTATTTTTTCAAATTCTGAAAGTTTTATAGATGAATCACAAAAGGCATCATCTGAAATTCCACCATTTCCTGGAATACAATAAATCTCTTTTAATGATGAAGATTGTTTTATCTTGTAGACAATTGTATGTTCTCTTCCACCAGAACCTAAAACTAAAACTTTCATAGATTTAAATTTTATAAATTTATTTACAAAAATTTCAATGTTTAAAATTTAAAAAATAGTTGGTTGGGTTGAATAAGAGAATTCTTCCACTTAGGGCCAAAATATGGCAAGTTGTATTTTTTTGCCATACCAATTATTTTTTTGTCAATAATTTTTTGATATGTTTTTTCAGGTAAGAATTTATATTTGTAAAGGAAGTTATATTTTTCAATAAGTTCTGGAAAATTTTTTGACAAAATATCATAGTATTTTTCTTTCTGACTTATTTTTTTGATATCAGTAATATTTTTTCTTAAAGTCAAATATCCCCACCAAATATAACTGCATCTGTTTTGTTTTAGTTTTAAAAATAAATCTTCTAAATTTTCTTCTGTGTCAGTAATATAAGGAAGGATTGGCATAAAAGAGCATCCGCAATTTATTCCCTCAAGATTAATTCTTTTTATACATTCTAATCTTTCTGATATACTTGAGGAATTTGGTTCAAATATTTCTTTAATCTTTTCATCTGTTGTAATAAGTGTTATTGATATGTTTATCCTTTCTTTAAATTTTTTAAATAATTCTATATCATTTAAAACTAAAGCTGACTTTGTAAAAATGTGGATGTTGTATGAAGTATGATTTAAAATCAAAGATAAGATTTTGTGAGAAATTAGATATTTTTCTTCTATAGGTTGGTATGGGTCTGAAGATGTGCCTAAGTATATTACACCATATGGTGTTTTTCTTATATACTTTGATATCTCCTTAATCAAAACATCTACTATATTAAACTTTACTTTAACACAAGAAATATCATTACCTTTAGAATACTTTTCTGCCTGGACATAACAATATCCACACTGATGTTGACAACCTAAGTAAGGATTTATAGAGGCATAAAGAAATTTGGATTTGTTTTCAACATTTAAAGCTGTTTTACATCTTATAAATCCAACTTCTTTTAGCATGCAGTATAACTACAAAATTTTATTTTTAAATTCTACCTGCCAACCTTTTTGCAATAAACAACCTGGAATGTCTTTTTTTTGCTGCATTGTATAGTAGAGATTTCTTCGGCTTGCTAAACAATTTTAAAAGTTTTGCAGAGAAAAAATTACCAATCCCACCTCCAACAGATAAAATAAATACTAACAAAAACTTATTTTCTGAAGAAGTAAGAATGTCTGCAAAAACAAGGCCTGTTAACATCCAACAAACAAAACCAATTATTCCACTATATATTGATTTTATTTTTACTGAAGAATAGAAATTTTCCACATTTGAAACAAAATTTATTAAAAAACCAGCTAAAAAAATTGTTAATAAATCCATTAATTTAAGCATTATATCACCTCCTCTTTATTGATTTATCAAATGGTTAGATCCTATATACTTAGACAAAAAGTTTTTAAAAAAGTTTCGGAAAGTTTTCTGTTGAAAATATAACAAGAAAAGATAAAACTAAAAAATTTTGGGTTTATTTTTTAAGCTTGAAAAATCAATTGATTTTAAAATCGCTTCAATTTCCAAGGTTTTATTTTTTATATTTTCTCCTTCAGAAACATAAAAAGGTTGACCATAAACAATAAGAACTTTACTAAAAGGAAGAGGAATTATGTATTTATCCCAGTTATTTAAAACAATTTTTTTCTCAACAAACACACGGACAGGAATAATCGGAACATTTGTTTTTTGTGATAAGAAAATAATACCTGGTTTTACTTTGAATCCAGGTCCACGAGGTCCATCCACTGCAACAGCACAACTCTGTCCATTTAAAACCTTTTCAATCATAGCAAGTGTTCCTGAGGAAGCACCTTTCTTTTTAGCAGACCCTCTTACTATATCATAACCAAACCTTCTAAGTATTCTCGTCTGTAATTCTCCATCATCTGAATAACTTGTCATTATAACAATTTTTTCATGTCTATGAAAGAAAACTAATACAAACTGTTCGCCGTGAAAAAAAGCATAAATCACATTTTTAAATTTTTTTACGTTATCAAAATTTATTCTATAAATCCTTAAAGTTCTTGAGATAATCTGTATTATCAACCACGCAAGAAAACTAAAAAATTGTAGTTCCAAAAATTTTATTATCTTTGATTTCCTTAGTGAACCAAAAAAATTTTTTATCCACTTCATTATTTTTTTGTTTTAAACCAAAAGAAATAATTTAAGGAAGTATAGACGGGAAAGATTTGTTTGTTCTGCTGAGAATAAGAAACACCAATTTTATCTGCTGAAAGTAAATTTATTATCTCTTCATAAAATTTATCAGGAAGTAAAAAAATAGAACTCGGCTGTAGATTTTGTTCTGTTTTTTCTTCTAAGATTTTTATTACAAAATTTATAGAAGAGTTTAAATATTCCAACACAATTACTTCTGCAATATTTCTTTTAACATCCTCATTAATAGATGCGAAAAATTTTTCGATTTCAGAACCCAAGGTTGAAATAATAAATGAAATAGCTTCTGTATTTTTAGCAATCTGAATTGTTTTCAAAAAATTTTTTATCTTATCATCACCTATATCAAAAGTATCAAATACAACAGCAGGTGAAATCAAATCCTTAATTTCTTTATCTACAACAGAGACCAAAGTTTCAACTTCAGGGGTTATTTTTATCCCTTTCTGCTTTAAGTTATTATAAACTTCTTTTAATCTTGGTTCTATTTTAAAATTTTTTATCTTCATTTCTTTTTATTTTTATAATTAATATACTCAAGGACTAATGCTGAAGCAATATAAACCGAAGAATAAGTTCCAACCACAACCCCAAAAGTTAATGCTAAAGCAAAATCTTTTATCACCTGGTTTCCTAAAATCAACAATGATAAAACTGCAATTAAGGTTGTCCCTGATGTTAACAATGTCCTTGTTAAAGTTTGGTTTATACTAATATTCATAATGCGGTCCAGTTGTTCTTTTCTCATAAACCTTATGTTTTCTCTTATTCTGTCAAATATAACTATAGTATCATTTATAGAATATCCTGCAAGAGTTAACAAAGCAGCAATAACTGTTATGGTAATCTCTCTACCTAAAATTGTTAAAAATCCTATGGTTAAAAACACATCGTGAGCTAAAGCAATTACTCCTGCAACACCCCAAACTGATGAACCGAATCTAAATGCTACATAAACAATTATACCTAATAAAGAAAAGATTATTGCATACAATGCCTTAGTAGTTAAGTGTTTTCCTATTGTTGGTCCTACATATTCTATTCTTACAACTTCATAATTTATATTTTTTTTAACAAAAATCTCTTCAATTTTTTTAGAAATATCTTGTTGCTCAGCATGTTTTAGTTTTATCAAAAACTCTTTATAATCTCCGGATGAAACAATAGATTGTAATTCAACACCTTTAGTATAACCTTCTTCAGACAAAATTTTCCTTAAACTAGCAACATCTATGTTTTTGTCATAAAGCTTTAATTGTATCAATGTGCCACCAGTAAAATCTAAACCTAAGTTCAAACCTTTATTTAAAATAAGAACAACAATTGTTATTAAAATACATATCCCTGATAACAACAAAAACTTTCTTCTATGGCCGATTATCTCTATCTCTTTCATATTCTACTCCTTTTTTAAAATAAAATTTTTGTGTCAACTGATTTTTTTGAGAGGATAAAATCATAAAATATTTTTGTTCCAAAAGTTGCGGTAAAAATGTTTGCAATCAATCCTATAAACATCGTCATACCAAAACCTTTAATAGGACCTGTACCAAAACCAAACAAAAATACTGTCGTTATTAATGTTGTCAAGTTTGAGTCAATAATTGTAGTCAACGCCCTTTGATATCCTAAATCTATAGCTACTCTTAATGTCTTACCATTTTTAATTTCTTCTTTAATTCTTTCTAAAATCAAAATATTAGCATCTACACCCATACCTATCATAAGAACTAAACCTGCAAGACCTGGAAAACTTAAAGTTGCTTTAAATGCTGACAAAAATGCAACTATAAGAAAAATATTTAAAGCCATGGCAATGTCTGCAATTAATCCTGAAAGTTTGTAGTAAAAAATCATAAAAACCAACACCAAAATACTTCCAACTAAGAGTGCCCTTGCTCCACTTATAACAGAATCTTTTCCCAAAGTAGGTCCTACTGTTCTTTCTTCTATAATCCTTACAGGAGCAGGTAAGGCACCTGCACGCAAAACTGTAGCTAAAAATTTTGCCTCATCCATTGTAAAATTTCCTTCAATTATTGCCCTTCCATCTGGGATTTTTGTTCTTATAACAGGTGCTGATTGTACAACTCCATCTAAAACTATTGCTAAATGTTTATCAATGTTAAGTTCAGTAACTCTTGCAAAAATTTTTGTTCCATCAGGATTAAATTCCAATGAAACATAAGGAAGTCCTGTATCTTGTCTTCCAAGTTCAACTTTTGCATTTACAAGGTATGCACCTGTGAGTTCAGGTGTAGATTTAACAAGATAAAAACTTTCTTCTCTTCCAGGAAACAAAACATATCCAGTTGGTACCATAGATAATATTGTAGGATTATTCAGCGCATCTTTTGGTTTTAACCCTAACTCACGAACTTTGTCTGCAATTTTAGAATAATTTTCTTCAAAATCTACCAATCTAAATTCTAATAATGCTGTTTTACCAATAAGTTCCTTTGCTATCTCAGGGTCTTTTAAACCAGGAAGTTGAACAGAAATCCATTTATCTCCTTGTTTTGTAATAAGTGCTTCTGCTACACCATATTGGTCAACACGATTTCTTATAACTTCAATAGCACGTTCTAATGCATCAGAAACATCTATACCTTGAGGTATCTTTTCTTTATCTATTTCTAACACTAAATATACTCCACCTTTTAGGTCCAAACCAAGTTTCAAAATTTTCTTTAATATCGGATCTTTTGATAGTTCTTTTTTTGCCCTTTCTTGAGGAGAGGTAAATAGGTACCACTGTATAGTAGGAATAAGAAAAAATATGCCTAAACATATAATAGCTACTGACAAAATTATTCTAAATCTTAAATTCTTCATATTTTTTTACTCCTTTTTATTTAGTTTGTCGCTTGTTGTCTGTGATTAGTTACTGGTTTTTAAATATTTATTAGTTTTACAGTTATAATAATACAATAACTCAAACTCATAACTCTCAGACTACGAGCTACCATCTACAAACAACTACAACTCCTATATCACCTTCTGTCCATTTATAACCATTTCAAACTTACAACCTAAATAGTTTGCCGCACGACGACATATGATTAACCTTGGCATAAAAATTTCAAAATATTCTATAATACTTGAAAGTTTAGTGTCTATGTCAAGATTTAAAGAAATAATCTTTTTTTCATAAGAAATCTCTAAAAAATTTCTTTCTACTGCATAATTTACTCTGTCATGAATATCTAATGAAATCATCTTTGGATTTCTTACACGATTTTTGTTCACATCAGATTTGTCGGCTAAAATTAATGCTGCACACACAGGGTTTATCGGTTCACCAATTTCTTCTTCATGATTACCTATAGCAGAAATTATTACTGCTATTTCCTCTGCAGGCATCCCCATATTATCTAAAATCTCCATCGCCAAAACAGCAGAAGATTGACCATGGTCTTTACGATTTATAACATTGCCAATATCATGCAAATAACCAGCAATCTCTGCTAACTCACATAAACGGTTTTCATATGATAAATATCTTAAAATATTCCCCGCAACTTCACTCACATAACTTACATGTCTAAAACCATGCTCAGTATAACCAATAACCCCTAAATATTCATTCGCTGCTTCTATGAAATCCTTTACTATCGGATTATTTTTAATATCTTCAACTGTAATTTTTTTCATATTTACATTATTGATTTTATTTGTTCTTCAGGAATTACCTGTGAAACAGCGGATTTTAAAACATTTATTTTTACATTCTCAGCAATTTTCACTTCAATAACATCACCTTTTACATTTGTAATTGTTCCATAAATACCGCTTGACAACAAAACATTGTCTCCTTTTTTAAGTTGCTCTAACATTTTTTGATGTTCTTTGATCTTTCTTTGTTGAGGAAGAATTAAAATAAAATAGAATATAAAAAATATCACAATGAGAGGTATAAAACTTGAAAGTCCACTGCTTCCACTATGAGCAGAATTAGAAGTTGTTGCACATTCTTGTGCATATAAAAATAAATTCATATCTTGTCCTCCATTTTATAAATATTTTTCTATTTCCTTAGAACTAACTATTCCACCTGAGACAATAATTTGTACAGCATCTTCTACAGATAGATCTGTAAACTGTACTTCTTCCTTAGAAAGAAATACAAAATATCCGGTTGTTGGATTTGGTGTTGATGGAATAAATATTCCTAATTTATTTTTATCTTTAAACTCCAAAGTAAGAATACCTAAGCAGTACATACCTTTTCTTGGATATTCTACTAATACGACTTTGTTGCTTTTGTAATATTTGTATTCTATAAAAAAATTTATAAGTTTCTTTGTTGAAGAATATATTTCTCTAATTATTGGAAACTGAATCAAAAAATTTTCAATTCTAAGAAATAACTTTTTCCCTACTATACTATTTGTTATTAAACCAAACAAATAAATAAGCAAAACTGAAGCAAAAAAACTCAAAATTCTTATCAAAAAAGGAGTTTCTTGAATTTCTAATATATAAAGGAATGTTAAAATAAAAGGTTTTGCAAGATTAGATATCCATTTAATAAACAACCAAATAATATAGACAGTTACCCATAATGGAATAAGTAATACAAGACCTGTTAAAAAATGTTTTTTAATTTTGCTCATTTTAAAATATATCTAACTCCTAATGATGGTGCTATCTCTATTGAAGTTGATGGTATTAAGTTCAAAGTAGGAGAAATTTTTATAAAAATATTTAGTGGAATATCAGCAAAAATATATTCAATTCCACCAACAAACCTCAACCCAATCTCTGTTTCTTTTTTAGTATTCTCAAATTTTATTCCTAAGCCATAGAATATAGGAAACTTACCTGTAATCTCTTTTGAAGTTATTTTTGTATAGTCATATTTTAAAAAATCAAAATTTAAATATAAATAATTATCCTTAGTGTTGAATTCTAATCCACTATCAAAAACAAAGTTTTTATCTTTTTGTATTTTAAAAGATAAACCAGTTGGTTCTCCTAAAACAACACCTATTGAGACCTCTTCAGCCAAACTAAAAGAAAATATAAAAAATAATAAAAAACAAAACTTTATAAATCTCATAATCAGACCTCCTAATACTTTAAGTTGTTATCGTTTATTAAGTTTGTTGGGTTTATCCCGTAAATAACAGAAAGTATAAAGTATTTCAGCTTTCTTAATTTTATCCATATTAGGTTATGGGTTTTGGGGTTATAGGTTTTTATATTTTGCAAGGATAAATCCTTGCCCTACAAAATACGCAATGTAGGGCAAACCTTTCAGGTTTGCAAAAATTAAGCACGGCTAAAGCCGTGCCCTACAGAATTAACTATCAACTATCAACTATTAACTTATTAACTATAAAACTTTTATTCTCCAAATTCAAGCCTTTGAATCAAAAATTCTGGTAATTTTAAATCTCTCATCTTCTGTTGAGTTAAAAAAATATTATACTCCACTCTTCTAAACTCTACTTTTAAACTTTCAGTATCATATATCACAAAACAAGCACGATTGTCATTATCTCTCGGTTGACCAACAGAACCGACATTTATAATATACTTACAATCTTTTTTAACTTCATAAATACATTCTTCATCAGAAGGTACCCAAAGATCTTCTTCATTTTTTAGCATATCGTATATATAAATAAATGGGACATGAGTATGACCACAAAAACAGATATTTTTATCTTCCAACATTCTTATATTTCTTCTTAATAAAGATAGATTATCTAAATATTCAAAAATAGGATCTTGTAAAGAACCATGAACAAAAATTATATCTTCAAAAATTTCTTTATCTTTTAAATTTTCAAAATAATTTATATTTTCTTGAGTTAATATTTGTTTATTAATAATCAATGACTCTTTTGCGTCTTTATTAAACCAATTTAAATCCGCCTTATCAATCATAATCGCGTCATGATTACCTAAAACAGAAATTATATTTTCTTTTTTTATTCTTTCAATACATTCATTAGGTTCACCACAATATCCAACTATATCACCACAGCAAAAAATCTTCTCTACCTTTTCTTTTTTAATCTCATCTAAGACACAAGACAAAGCCGAATAATTTGAATGAATATCAGAAATTATAGCATATTTCATCTATTATTTATACTTTGTAGATTAACTAATGAAGCGTAGAATTTATTTTTTAGCAGTTCTTCATGTTTGCCCTCAGCAACTATTTTACCTTTTGAAAATACATAAATATAATCAAAATCTACAACTAAATTTAATCTATGTGTTATCAAAAGTACAGTTTTTGACAAAACAACATTTTTTATAGCTTGTAAAACAATATTTTCAGATTCAACATCTAAAGCTGAAGTTGGTTCATCAAAAATAAACATTTGTGGATTTGTCAACAAAGCTCTTGCAATAGCGATTCTTTGTCTTTCACCTCCGCTTAAACTATATCCTCTCTCTCCTATAATCGTATCAAACTTCTGAGGAAGCTTCATAATTGTATCGTAAATATAAGCCATTTTTGCAACTTTTATAATCTCTTCTTCAGTAGCATCTTCTTTACCATAGGTTATGTTGTATCTTATTGTGTTGTTAAAAAGAAATGTTTCTTGGACAACTACTCCAAAAAGTTTTCTTAAACTAATTAAAGAAAAATTTTTAATATTAACTCCATCAATGAGAATTTCTCCTTCATTTACATCGTAAAATCTCAAAAGCAAATTCAAAATTGTACTCTTTCCAGAACCAGAAGGGCCTACAATAGCAACCTTTTGTCCTTTTTTAATCTGTAAGTTTATGTTATCAAGAACAATATTGTCTTTTACATACCCAAATTTAACATTTTTGAAAATAATTTTATCTTCAAACTTCGCTATTTTTGGCTCTTTTACCTCTACAACAGAACTTCTTTGTTCTAAAATTTCAAATATCCTTTCTAATGAGACCAATCCCTGTTGTATAGTAGGATTTATCTCAGCGATTCGTTTTAAAGGTTGGTAAAACGAAAGTACCGTTGCTAAAAAAGCAAAAAATCCACCTGGTGTCCATCTACCTAAAATAACATCTCTACCACCTATAAGTATGACTACAGCTACACCTACTGCTCCAATAAACTCCATTATTGGTGAAGATAAATACTCTGTTCTTGCAAACTTCAATATTGCAGAGTAAACTTTGTTATTAACTTCATCAAAATTTTTAATCTCCCTATTTTGCTGATTAAAAATCTGTGTTACAAAAATAGCGGAGATACTTTCTTGAATATTGTTATATAGATTTGTAATTTCTGTCTGTATCCTTTTTGAATAATATCTTAGCTTTTTGGTGAATATATATATAGGCAATAAAGCTATTGGTAGGGCAATTAAACTTATTAAAGCGAATTTTATTGAAAGATAAAATAAGACAAAAATAAGACCAATTACAGAGATAGTATCTGTTATTAAAACAGTTGGCACCTTACTCAACATTAAAAACACATTGTTTAAATCATTAGTCAATTTTGTTAGAGTTTTACCAGTAGTTGATTTCATTATAAAGTAGTCAATAGAAATATTTTGTAGATGATGAAAAAGATCGTATCTTAATTTACGCACAACACTATTTGCAATCCATATACTTATATAATTTTTCAAGTAATTAAAAACACCATTTAACAAATAAACTAAAGGGATAGCAACAACAATTAAAGAAAGAAGTTTTAAATCTTTGTAATAAAAAATTTTGTCAACTACTGGTTTTACCAACCATCTACTTAATGCAGTAAAAACTGCAACGAATAACATACAAATTGCTGATATAAAAAACTTTCCATAATATGGTTTGATATAAGGAACAAGTTTTTTAAATTTTTCCATAAACATACTCCAAAATTTTCTCTGCTACTTTTAACGAAACATTTTTTTGCCCACTTAATATTTTTTTAACCTTTTCATAGTTTTCAATAATTTTCTTCTTTATATTATCATCTTCATACAATATATCAATTACAGAACAAATTTTTTTAATATCTATTTTGTTTTGTATAAATTCAGGGATTATTTGTTCACCAAGGATAATGTTTGGTAAAGAGATGTTATCAACATATACTATTTTTTTTAAAAACAAATATAGTAAAGTGGGCATTTTGTATATAACTATTGTCGGAATATTATAAAATAAATTCTCCAAAACATTAGTCCCACTTACAGAGAGTGCTAAATAAATGTTGCTTCTAAATTTGCCATCATAAATTATTTCAACATTATCCCTAAGTTCTTTACACAAATGTCTCTCAATTATTTTCTCATACAAAATTCTATATTTTTCAAATCCAAAGATAAAAATTTTTTTTTCTTTTGAATAATTTTTTAAGTAAAAAGTAATAATTCGCAACATCTCTGGTAAATTCCATTTTATAACCTGTTTTCTACTTCCAGGAAATAAACCAATATTATTTTTATTTAAAGGATACTCATCTGAATATATTATATCTACTAGTGGGTGGCCAAAAAATTCTGTCTTTATATTATTTTGCAAGTATAACTCTTTTTCAAAAGGATATATTGTTATAATATAATCAACATATTTTTTAATCTTTTCTATCCTGTATCTCCTTGATGCCCAAATTTGTGGAGGTATATAATAAATTACTTTAACATTATATTTTTTTGCAATTTTTGCAATTTTTATATTAAACCCATAGTAATCTAACAAAACTACAGCATCTACTCCATCTTTGATAATATCCTCAACTTTTTTTAAAAGAGAAACTAATTTAAACAAAGTGGAAGTTGAACAAAAAAATCCGTGTGCGTCATAACTAACAAGATCCTCTACAAATTTTTTAGCAAAATGTGCAGATCTTTCTCCACCTAATACAATGGTTTCTAAGTTAGGATATAAAACTTGTAAATTTTTAAGTATTAAAGATAAGTAATTATCAGCTGACCTATCTCCACAAGAAAATAGTATTTTATTTTTTCCATTCATTTAGAATTTAAGTTTTTGTATAATCTCAATCGCTACAGACAATGCATTTTTAGCATGCTCACCTGTAACTTCTGGTGATTTATTATGTATTATAGAGTTTATAAAGTGTTGTAGTTCAAGTTTTAGAGGTTCTTCTCTTTTTATTTTTGGTTTTAAAACTTCTATATCCTGAAAATTCTTAGCATCTTTATGCTTTTTTCTATAAATCTTTGCATGTTGTCTCATAAAATCTATTGAAACATAGCTATCATCTTGAAAGATATGCATCTTTCTATATCTATACATAGAAATGCGAGATGCTGTCAAATCACAGATAATACTATTTTCAAACCGCAATCTTGCTTTTACAATATCTTCTTTATCAGTAAAAACTTTTGCACCATAAGCTTCTACACTTTCCAATTTAGAAGCAACATAACATAAAACTATATCTATATCATGTATCATTAAATCTAAAACCACTCCTACATCTGCAACACGAGGGTCAAAACTTCCTAATCTTACCGATTCTATAAATCTTGGATTTTTTATAAACTCTCTTGTTGCTTGAACAACAGGATTAAATCTTTCTACATGCCCAACTTGCAATATCAGATTATTTTGTTGAGCAATTTGTACAAGCTCTTCTGCCTCATCTACAGTTGTGGTTATAGGTTTTTCTATCAGTAAATGTTTTTTAGCAATTAGTATCTCTTTACCTATTTTATAATGCAAACTTGTAGGTACAACTAAACTTATTGCATCAACTTTATCTAATATTTTTTTAAAATCATTTGTAAAATATATTTCTGGATAAACTTTTCTATATTTTTCTAACTTATTCTCATCCACATCAGCCACAGCAACAAGGTTAACTAAATCACTCATAGAATGATAAATCCTAAAATGGTGCTGACCAAGATTTCCTATACCTACTACTCCAACATTAATCTTTTTCATATTCCATAAAGTTTAATACCAAACTTTTTAGTTTTCTCAATTACTTCTTTTTTATTTAGTATTAATGTTTTGTCAGATTCTACTGCAATAACTTTAATCTTTGCTGAATTTAAAATTTTAACAGTTTTAGGACCAATTACAGGTAAATCAAACCTCATATCTTGATTAGGACGTGCTACCTTCACAACTACGCATCCTTCACCAGCAAGTTTTGATGCTCTTAAAATACAACCATCAGTTCCTTCCAAGGCTTCAACTGCAACAATGACTTTATTTTTTACAACAACTGTCAAACCAATATCTAAGGATGCTATCTGTTTAGCTATTTTATACCCAAACTCTATATTTTCAAACTCTTCTTCTGTGGGTATTAAACCATTTATAGATCCTTTTTCAGCAAAACTATTTTTTAAATACTTATCTATAGGTTCTATTTCTATTCCTACCTTCTTAAATTCGTCTGACAAACCATAAAATATATCCATCGCAGAGTTTTTTTTCAACCTATTAAAAAGATCTTTAGCTTTTTTATCTAATTGAAGACTTTTAGAAAAAAGAATCTTATGAGGAATATATCCTAAAAACAAAATTTTTTTAACTTCATTATTTTGAAAAAAATCTATTATTTCTTGAAGTTTCCATTCTTTTAGTAACAAATAACCTTTAGCATATTTTAACAATTTCTTAGAAGTAAACCTATTAAATCCAACAATAAAAAATTGCAAATTTTGTACTTCTTTGATAAAAATCTCAGGCAACAAACCATAACCCGCAATAATTCCTAACTTCTGGTTTATTAACTCCATAATTATTTTCTTCTTGGTGTTCTACATATACCTCTCTTTGAATTTTTTATAAACTCTATCATATATTTCACTTCTTCACAATAATTATCTTCTTCCTCTACTTTCTTAATCGCTTCAGAAAGAGGGAGTTTTGACCTAAACAACTTTTTGTAAACTTCTTTTATCTGTCTAATCTTCTCTCTACTAAAACCCTTTCTCCTTAAACCAATAACATTAACTCCCCAAAGTTCTGCTCTATCACCAACAACCATAACATAAGGTGGAACATCTTTTGAAACCATAGCTCCTCCACCTAACATAGCATATTTACCAACTCTTACATATTGATGCACTGCTACCAAACCTCCAATGTTTACACCATCTTCTACAACTACATGACCAGCTAATGTTCCACCATTTGCAAAAACAACATCATTGCCAACTCTACAATCGTGTGCAATATGTGAATATGCCATAAGATAACAGTTATCACCTACTGTTGTGAGTTTTGTTGTGGTCCCACGATGTATAGTTGCAAACTCTCTTATGACACAGTTTTCTCCTATTATAACTTGTGTTTTTTCACCTCTGTATTTAATATCTTGCGGTAATGTACCAATACAAACACTATCAAAAACTTTTGTATTCTTTTTAATCCAAGCATATTCTATAGTACAGTGGCTACCTATCTGAACATTCTCTTCTAAAATCACATCTGAACCTATTATAGAATAAGGTCCTATTTTAACAGTAGGATGAATCTTTGCAGAAGGATGAATAATTACAGATGGATGGATGTTTTGAGTATATGAGACCATGTTTGACTCTTTTATTTCTTTCTCTACTTCTTCCCTTTCAACTAAAACAAACATAAACTCTGACTCAGCAACAACATTCCCAGAAACATAAGCAACACCACGAACTTTTCCTGCTCTTTCCCTCGATTTGACTACTTCAACTCTTAGCTCAAGTAAATCACCAGGTCTTACAGGTTTTCTAAATTTTGTTTTATCAATGGACATAAAATATGCGAACTTTCCTCTCAAATCAGGTCTAAAAAGATAAAGCACACAAGCTGTCTGAGCCATACTCTCTACAACCAAAACTCCAGGCATTATAGGATTTCCAGGAAAATGTCCTCTAAAAAAATCTTCATTACCTGTAAGATACTTATATCCAACAGCAGATTTCTCTTTCTCTAAAATCTCTACTTTGTCAATCATAAGGAACGGTTCTCTGTGAGGAATAACATTTTTAATCTCTTCTTTTTCTAAAATTAGTTTTTCATTATTTTTTATTGCATTATCTATTTGTGTATCCATAATCTTCCTCCTTAATGGATAAAAATTTAAGTTTTTAAAAACTCTTTTATTTTTTTACAAAATTCAAAATTTGCATAATGTGAAGGATTAACAATTTTAATCTTTGTTTTTAGATATACACCTAATAAAGAAAAATCTCCAATAAAATCTAAAACTTTATGGCGCACAGGTTCATCACTATAGGCCAATTTATCTGAATTTACTACTTTATCATTGTCAATAACTATTACATTCTCAAGATTTCCACCTAAACCATATCCTGAAGATTGGATTTTTTCTACATCTTTCAACAAACAATATGTTTTAGCATAAGCAATTTGTTTTACATACTCTTCTGTAGAAAAACTTATATATATTTTTTGTCCATTTAAAAATTTTGACTCTTTTGATAATAATTCACAAGAAATTTCAAATTTATCAGAAGGTTGAATTTCATATTTTGAATTATTTATTTCAAAATTAAAAGTAACATCAAAATTTATTTCTTTAACTTCTTGCAAAATTTCAAAATCTGATTTTAAAAATTTTTCTACAAAAACTCTTGCACTGCCATCATATGTTGGTACCTCTTCGCCTAATAAAAATTTAATATTTACATCTGTAATATAAAAAGCATACATTGCTGACAAAAGATGCTCTACTGTTGAAACTTTTTTATCTTTTAAACCTAATGCAGTCGCTCTTGAAGTATTAATTACATAATCAACCTTTGCAGGGATTTTTGTATTATCTACATAAAAATTCACACCAGAAAATCTCTCCGATGGCTCTAACAAAATTTTACATTTTTTTCCAGAATGAATGCCGATACCTTCAAACTCTATTTTTTCTTTCAACGTTCTATAATTCATTTTATAAGTTTTAAAACTTTGTCAGTTATATCTATTTTTGATTCACCATATAAAATGCCAGATTTATCTATCACAATATTCAATCCCTCTTCTTCAGCAACTTTTTTTATTACATTGTATAACTCAGCATAAATTTCCATTTCAAATTTTTCTTTCATTTTTTCAACTTCTAAATCTATATCTTTTTGTTTCTGTTTCAATTGTTCTTTCTTATCTGAAATCGTCTTTTCAATCTCATCTATATTTTTTTGTTTTGCTTCAATAGTTGATTTTATTTGTTGAAGTTGTGAAGTTATATCTGATGTCTGAACTGAAACAGAACTCTGCATAACTTCTGATGAAGAAACAGAAACTTCTAATTGCTTAACCTGTTGTTTGAGTTGTTCAATTTCCACAGTAATCTCTAACTTTTTTTTAAGCAAATTCTCAACTTCTTTTTCTAATTCTGCAATTTCTGCTTTTTTATTTTCTTTAAATAGTTGTAATTCTTTCTGTAGTTTTTGCGATTTAGAGTATTCTTCTAAAATTCTATTCATATCAACAACACCTACACGCAAAACAGAAACATCTTGTGTTGCAAGTTCAAGACTGTATAAAAAACTGTATAAAAAATTGTAAAAAATAAATATTAAAAATAAATAAAAAATTTTTTTCATATAATAAAACTCCAAATTAAAATTTTATTAGAATTTCAATTTAAAACTGACCCTACATAAGTCTTAAGATTAAAACATCTGTCCTAAAGTGAACCAGAACTGTAGTGTATCTCTACCTTTTATAGGATTTAAAGCCCATGCCCAATCAAGTCGTATAGGAAATGCTGGTGTTGTAAACCTAATTCCAAAACCAACAGAGTGTTTCAATTTATTATCCCAACTTCCTTTTTCTTCCCAATCTTCATCTGCACCGATTGTAAAATTTACATCTTTAAACTCATTCCAAGCACCACCTACATCATAAAATACTGCTCCTTGTAGAATTGTCCTTTTGTTTTCTTGAACAATTGGAAATTTATATTCTGTATTAAAAACAAACATAATCCTTCCGCCATTTTCAGGAGCCAACATCCTATATCCATAACCTCGTACAGTTTCAGCACCACCAACATAAAATTTTTCATATTTAACATTTTCTAAATCATATCCTTCAATACCTTCTATGTATCCTAAAGTTGTATTAAAAGATAATACAAACTTCCAAAATGTAGGTATGAAAATAGATGAACGAAGAATTGGCTTATAAAACTTTACATCACCACCTAATATGCTCCAACCCGCAACTTGCAATGACAAAGAATGTCTCATCCCTCTTGATGCATCAAAAATATAATCTCTTGAATCATATACAATCTGTGAAGCAAAACTTGAAGTTATTTTTTTACCATTGGGCACATCTTGTGGAAACTGTGTTTCAGAAATAATAACATTTTCATAAGAATAAGAAAACAATAAACTTAATTCATCAGAAAATCTTGGTCCCAACCTTATCTCTCCACCTTGTCTCTCCTCTTTATAAGCATTACTTATATTTGAATATTCTCTTATACGGGTTAAATCGTACAAAGAAAAACCTAATGAAGTTGGTTTTTTAAGAAACCAAGGTTCTGTCCATGAAATCTCATAATTTTGTCTTCTTTCACCAAACTCCCAAGAAAGATTTAATCTCTGTGCTCTACCAAAAAGATTAAGATGAGAAACTTGTAAATTGCCAACCAATTTGTCTACACTTGAATATCCAGCACCAGCAGATAACATTCCTGGCCTACCTTCAGTAATATTAAAAACTAAATCTATATTATCAGGACTACTTCCAGGTTGTAAATCAATTTTCACATCATCTAAAAATCCTAAGTTATATATCTTTTCCATACTCCTTCTAAGTTTTTTGCTACTAAAAACATCTCCTTCTTTCAACAAAATTTCTCTCCTAATAACTTCTTCTTTAGTAGAGGTAAGTCCATCAATATAAATTTTATCAACATAAACTACATCCCCTTCTTGAATAACAAAATTTATAGATATTTTGCCGTTAACCACATCTTTTTTAACTTCAGGTTCAATATTGACTTTTAAATATCCTTTCTCTGCATATAACTCAGCAATAGCCTGCATTGAAGTTTCTAATTCTTTTTGTTGATAAATTCTATTTTTTTTCAATGTTATAACTTTCAACAACTCCTTTTCAGTGTAAACATTATTCCTTTCAAAACTAATATTTTCTATCTTATATCTAACTCCTTCATTAATTTTAATTAAAATTGATATCTTCTGTTTGTTTTCATCAAACCTCACCTCTGGTGTTGAAATATCAATATCATAAAAACCGTTGTCTTTATAAAACTCTTTGATTTTTTCAATGTCAGAATTCAGTTTATTTTCTCTAAAAACTTTTTTGCGTTTTGTTTCCATAAGAGATAAAATTTTTCTTCTTGAAAAATACTTATTTCCATCTAAATCAATTTTTTCAACTACTATCTTTTTACCTTCATTTATAAGAAAAATAACATTAATTTCATTTTTTTCTTTGTTTAATATTGTCTCTGAATCTACAGTAGTATAATTATATCCTTTTTCATCGTATAAATCTAAAATTTTATTTTTGCTTTCAGTAAGTTTTACATCTGTAAAAAATTCTTTTTCCTTTAAAGAGATTTCTTCTTTTATTTTTCCAGTAGATATTTTTTTATTTCCACGAATCTCTATTTTTCTTATCAATGGCCTTTCATAAAATTTAAAGGTAAGTTTTTTTGTAGATGTATCAAATTCTACTTCAACATTGTCAAAATACTCTGTTGATAATAATTCTTCAACATCTGCTCTTATATTTTCTTGGCTGAAATAACTACCTTTTTTTGTTTTTATTTTTGATTTTACTTCAGAAAGCTTAACATTTTTTAATCCTATAAATTCTATATTTAAGATTTTTTGTTGCGCAAAAATAAATTCAACTAAAAAAAATACACAGATTAACAATATGGTTAAAATTTTTTTGTTCATTGAAACTCCCCTTTTTGTTATAAAATTATTTTGATTTTATATAAAATTTATTATAAATTTTACAAGAGATGAGAAAATTAGTTGTTAGTTCATCCTGCAATTCGCGGGACCTGTCCCGTAATCTGCGGGATTAGTTATTGGAAGTTTTTGGGTAAGAAAATAAGATTGGGCGCGGAGGGATTCGAACCCCCGACCAACGGATTATGAGTCCGCCGCTCTGCCAGCTGAGCTACGCGCCCATATTAGTTCATAGTTAATAGTTCACAGTTAATAGTTAATCTTGTAGGGCAAGGATTTATCCTTGCATATTTAAATAGTTCATCCCACAATCCGCAATTTGCAGGATAGTTCATAGTAAACAAAGAATTTTTTAAAAATACAATATTTAATTTTTGGTTTCAATAGTTCTAATTGTTTTTCTCCATTCCAATTTATTGTTAGTAAAAAGAGACATAATAAATCCATATGTATATGGAAGACCGCCCAAAACTGCAGCTAATGGCAATAATAAAAAGTTTAAATATTCAAATAAAAATTTGGGTTTAATGTTGTTAAAAATATAAACTTTTCTTAAAGCGTAGTTAAAATAATAGAACAAAAATATAATATAGCCTACATTCATCATTAGCAACAAAAATTTTATATAAAAAGGTACAAATTTAAAAATATGCGAAACTCCGAAAAATGAAACGAGGAATATTCCGACACTTGTAATTGCTAAAATCTGTGCAGCAAACCAAGGTAGTATTCCATAAAAAATCAACATACAAGAGAGAAAAAATCTTCTATTTAAAAATCCATTTTTTGAAATAACCTCTTTTAGCACTTGAATATATCCTGAAGCCCAACGAGTCCTTTGATGAAAATAAGACTTATATGATGGCGGGGTTTGTTCTGTAGCAATATATGGCATAAATTCAGGCCAACAACTTGTTTCTATAAACAACCTACAACCTAAATCTAAATCTTCAGAGAGGACATTTTTATTGAATCCATTTATTTGATATAAAAGTTGTGGTTCAATAAAAAAGTTTGTTCCTCCTATAAATGGTAGATGAGCTAACAGTGTAGGAAGATACCACTCATGTGTTATTGCTTGTGCTAATGCATAAATTTTGTTAAACGGTTTTAAATAAAAATAGTTTCTTACTTGTACCACAGGACCTTGAAGTAGTAACTTCTCATTTTCTTTTTTATTCAGATATTTATATGCAACATAAAGCAAAGTGTCAGGATCGGGTTGAGAATCAGCATCATAAAATCCTAAAATCTGTGTTTGTTTTGGGACAAACCTTAATGCCCAATTTAACGCACGAGGTTTTGTTGAAGGTACTTCGTGATTTAAATTTCTACCATTTAATTCTCCATCAAAGTTTGTAGGTACTGATGTTACAATAATAATTTCTCTTTTGTAGAACTTATTGTAATATTCTGCTTTTTTGTACACTACAGAATGTGTGGTCTCTTCAAAAGGTTTAGATTTTAACTCTTTATCATCTAAAACTAACAATAAACAAAATTTGTCTTTAAAATAATTCAAAGATAAAAATCTGTCAATTGTAGCACCTATAACTGCTTTCTCTTCCCTCGCAGGAATAATTATTGTAATAAAAGGTGGTTCTGGTAGATTATCCCTTGAAATATTTCCTTCAAGAATAGCTTTAACAAATCCTTTAGAATTTTGTGAATGTATTTTAAACAATCTTCCAAGGTTGAGTTTTTTCTTTTCTTTAAAATAATAAAAATATGCCAACACACCATAGGCTATAAATTGTAAAAAGAAAAATATTATAATACCATTGGTAAAAATTAAAATTCTTACAAATATATCCATCATAGTTTTAAAAACTTTTGGTGGAGGTGGCGGGAATCGAACCCGCGTCCAGAAAGTAAACAACTCCTGTCCTACAAGCTTAGCCTCACATAACGCGGTGAGACACGCGGAGTAGGTATTCTCCCACAGATTGTGGGAGATTTGGTATTAGTTAGGCCCTACTCAGCCACTAACACCTATCCCTTGTAGGATTTCTCCTGTAAAGCCCAAGGGCAAACTTTACAGGAATAGCCTGTGCTATTCATCCCAACAATACAGGCATCTTGTTGGGATATAGCTGCTTAATTATGCAGCATATGCATAAGTGTTTGCACTTATGTATCAGCCGATTTTTATAGTGGCCCTTCGGCTAACCACTGCTTGCACAGGAGGTTGTTTTTACCTTTCTGTCGAACCCAAATCACCCCCGTATTAGTTGATAGTTGATAGTTCATAGTTCATAGTTAATAGTTATTAGTTCAGAGTTAAAATAAAAATTATTTTTCTTTTTGTTTAATTTGTAATTAATAAAACCTTTGCAATTGCTGCATATGTTCTTTTATTGTAAGTAAAAATAATCTCATCTTTTGTTGATACGTGTACTTTATCAAAAAACTCATCTATTTTACTAAATACTAAATCAAAATTTCTCTTGAGTTTCCAACTTTCTTGTGGGTTATTTTTATCTAATAAAACTACAAATAAACGATTATCAGCACCAAACCTTTGAGCACCTTGATTTTCATACATCCATTTAGCAAGATTTTTTGGATTTTTAATAGCATCTTCTACATCATAATCCTTGGGAAGATACGTTGTTTTCAAATCAAAAGGTTGACCATCTACAAAAATATCAATCCCTCTTATGTTTTTTAAAGTAGGAACCACCTTAGGATGTTGACTTATATGTTCTTCAATTAAAACTGTTGTCCAATGGTTATACCAAGTACAAATTACATATGAAGTAATCTCATTATGAAGTTTAGACTTAACATTATTAACTAATTCATCATAACGAACTATTTTTCTTACATATTCTGTCTGAATCTTTTGGTCTAATTGACCTTGTATAACTCCCCAAGAAAAATCTTTAACTTTATGCAACTCTTTCTTTAAATCCTCATCACTTATTAAATTTTTGCGTTCTTGAATTTTCAAGTTATATTGTTGTTTTACGAAATCGTCTATTTTCTTATCTATATTTGGAACATCAATTAAGTTAATAATTATTTTTGAAGCAGTACCAGATATATCTTTACCAATAGTTGAAGCAAATTCTTTTAATTTATCTAAAGGTATAGAACTTAATTTAAGATTTCTAACTTCTCTTTTGGAAAATATTGGCATAATTCATTTCTTTTGAAAAAACATTATATATTCATGTTTAAATATATAAAATCCACCTAAAAGAGCTCTGCGACGCCACAAATTTTCTAAATTACGTTTAGCTCTATTTCCAACAATATTTTTCACAACAATACTTTTTAACCTATATCCGTTTTCTAATACCTTCTGCATTGTATAAAAACCCAAAGGTATCCATTCTCCTTTACTATATTTATCACCAATAACTAATACTAAAAACCTTTTTGAATCAAGTAAATCGTAAGTATTTTTTACAACTTTTGAAAATTTCTCAAGAAAAATCTCAATAGTAGGCGCATTAGATAAATCCTGTGGATGATTACTAAATTTTATAATGTCATGATAAGGAGGATGCATTATTATTAGCTGCACTGTATCCCTTTTCAACTTACTTTTTAACAAAAACTTTACTTTGTCTATTGTTTCTTGTTGTGTGCTATCACCTTCAACAATTTCAGTTACAACATTATAAAAATTTAACTCTTTTTCTACAATTTCTCTTGCTTTTTTCACCATTGTAGGTAAAAGTTCTATACCTATACCATGTCTTCCAAGTCTCTTACATTCTATAAGAGTTGTGCCACTCCCTAAAAAAGTATCTAAAACAACATCTCCTTTCTTTGTATATCTCAACATCACTTGATGAGGAATTTGTGGAATGAAATTCCCATGCAATTCGCCTGTATGAGCACCACTTCTATCACGAGAACCGATTATCCACATGCTATCTGTTATTATTTCAGTATATTCTTTCCATCGGTTTAAGTCTATATCATTTAAAAATGTAACTTTTGGACGTTTAGATTTCTTTAACTCCGTTGTAACTTCTGCAGGAGTCTCTGCAGAATAAACATTAACACCTAATTCCTCTGATACTTGTGAAAATGGTATCAGAGAATAAGTAGTATTCCTAAGTTTACTCACAATTTTATTCCCCCGTATAATAATCTCTTCTTTTATAGATTTTATTTGAATCTACAATAATGATATTCTCTTCCATAAGTTTTCTAACGACTTCTTCAGCGAGTGATTTAACTATAACATTGTAATTAGCAAATGCATTTCCCTGAGTGAGGGAAGTTGCCATCCAAACAGTATTTCCAGATTTATTTTCAAACAAACGAATATCAAATTTTACATTTGGTTCAGAAATATAATATCCTCCTACTTCTTGCGTATAACTATTATAGGAAAAAAAGTCACCATAAAAAAATCCACTACCTTTAGATATTGTACTCTTAGGTATATAAGCATGTGAAAGCCAAAAATCTTGTAATGCAACCACTAAAACCCCATCTATATTGTTTTGTTCCAAGATTTTTAGAATTTCTTCTTCTTTATAATTTTTAATAGGAGGTATTAAATTTATACTAGTAGTAGCTTTTACACCATATATTTCAAATTGTTCCATAAAGGCATCTTCAGTCTTTTTCTTCAAATCTAAATCAGAAAACATAGCAATAATTAAAAGTTTATTAAACTTTATATCTGTTAATTCTAAGTTTTTTACTGAAGTTAAAGTTGTCCACGCACATCCTGATAAAATAAGAGCTAATAAAAATAGTTTTAATAATTGAAAATTATTGTTTATCTCTAATATATTATTTTTTCTCATTCATAATTCGTAGTTTTTTAAAAAATGTTTTTAACAATTTTTCTGCTTCTTTTTTACAAACACCTGAGGTAACTTCAATCCTATGGTTTAGCTTTTTATTATTTACAATATTTAAAACACTTTTGCAACAACCAGATTTGGGGTCATCTGTTGCATAAACAAGGCGTTTTATCCTTGCATAAACCATCGCACCTGCACACATAGGACATGGCTCTAATGTAGCATATATCTCACAATCAGTAAGTCTATAGTTTCTTAATATTTTAGATGCTTTTCTTAAAGCTAAGATTTCAGCGTGAGCGGTTGGATCATTTGTTGTTATATTAAGATTGTGTGCTTTTGCAATAATTTTGTTGTCTTTTACCAAAACAGCACCAACAGGAACTTCATTTTTTTTAAATGCTTTTTTTGCCTCTTTTATCGCCTCTTTCATAAAAACTTCTTCTAAGTTTTTTTTCATACACTAACCGACAATTTCTCCATCTCTAAGATTGATAACTATATCAGCAAATTTTGTAAGTTCTAAATTATGCGTAGCAACTACAAATGTAGTTTTGTATTTGTTTATAAAATCTTTCATCAAAGAAATTATCTTCTTCGCATTCTCTTGGTCAAGATTGCCTGTTGGTTCATCTGCAACAACTAATTTTGGATTATTAACCAATGCACGTGCTAATGCAACACGTTGTTGTTCTCCACCAGAAAGTTCATAAGGATATCTATTTAATAAATTTTCTATACCTAAAATTTCCAAATATTCTTTTACATAAACATTAATCTCTTTTGTTAAAATGTTATTTTTTGCCCAAAGTGGTAAGAAGATGTTCTCTTTAACATTTAAATTTTCAATCAAATAATGAAATTGAAACATAAAACCAATGTTTGTTAATCTAAGTTTGTTTAAATCTCTACAGTTTGTTTTTAGTGTATCTCCTTCAGTAAAAAAAATTTTCTCACCTAAAAACCACACTTCGCCCTTATTTGGTCTATCCATCAAACCTAAGATATGTAACAAAGTAGATTTTCCAACACCTGATGGTCCACAAATAAAAACTAAACTTTGAGATTTTATACTAATAGATATATCCTTCAACACCCAATTATTACTATCAGTGTATTTTTTATAAATATTTTTTAATACAACAATTTCTTCCATTACTCTCCCCTATAAAACTATTAACTATCAACTATCCCGCAAATTGCGGGATCAACTATCATTCATCCATATCTTATAATCTCAACAGGGTCAAACTGTGAAATCTTATGTGCAGGATATATTGACGCAAAAACTCCTACGATTAAAGCAACTAACAATGCTAAACTTATGTCAGTCAAAGAAAAGTATACAGGAATTTTGTCAATATAATAAACTTCCTTTGGCAACTTAACAAATTGATATTCTTTTATTAAAAATCCTAATGTGAAACCTAAAATTGCTCCTAAAAAGATGCCTGATAAATTTATTATCATTCCTTGGATGAAAAATATTCTTTTAATTTCTTTTTTTCCAATACCTATAGCCATAAGTATACCTATGTCTTTGCTTTTCTGTATTCCTTTCAACAATAAGTTTGACATAATTATAAAACAAGCAACAATTATTATCAAACTTACAACAATAAACATCATAACTTTTTCAAGTTTTAATGCAGAGAATAAATTATAATTCATCTCAATCCAAGATATAACTCTTTTAGTAGGTCCTAATTTTCTTCTTAATTCATCTACTACTAATTCAAGCTTAGAGTCATCTTTTATTTTTATTCCAACACCTTTAACACCAACAAACTCGCCTGCCTGTTTGTCATAAAAAAGTTTTAATGCGGTATCATAATCTATAAGGCATAAGTTGTTGTCATATTCATATATACCAGAAGAAATTATACCTTTTACAACAAATTTTTCTGTAAGAGGTAAGTTGCCAAATGGTGTTTGAACTTGTGTCGGTAAAACAACTGCAATTTCGTCATTTATGACTACATTTAAATTTTTTGCAAGTTCTTTTCCAATGACTATCTCATTTTTCCTTAAAACAAAATTTCCATTTACTTTAACAATTTTTTCTAACTTTGTAACTTTTTTCTCAAGTTCATAATTTATTCCTTTTATTACTGCAGCGTAAACTTTATCATTGTTCTTTAATATAACCTGACTATATAAAAATGGCGATATCGCTTCTATTTCTTTCATTTTACTTAAAACTTCTGTGTCAATATCATAATGAGTTGTAATAATAATATGTGGATAGACAGACATCAATCTCATTCTTATTTCTCTATGGAAACCACTCATAATACCCAAGGTAACAATTAATGCACAAACACCTATTGCTATACCAAAAATAGCTATAATTAAAGACAGATAAGAAAAGAATTTATCTTTTTGTGGTTTTAAATATTTTAATGCAAGATATGTCGTATATTTCATAATTATTGGTAGGCTTTATTTATTAGGTTTAAGTAACGGAAAAAGTATTACATCACGAATAGAGTTATTGTTTGTCAAAATCATACACAGTCTATCAATACCAATTCCTAACCCACCTGTTGGTGGCATACCGTATTCTAAAGCGGTTATAAACTCTAAGTTTAAAACCATTTTTTCTTCATCAGTAGTTTGTTTTATAAATCTTTCATACTGCTCTATTGGGTCGTTTAGCTCACTATATGCATTGGCTATCTCTTTTCCTGCAACATACAACTCAAATCTTTCTGTAATTTTTTTATTGTAAAAATTATATTTTGCTAAAGGAGAAAGTTCCTTAGGGTAGTCAATTACAAAAGTTGGTTGAATTAAATTTGGTTGGATGTATTTTTCAAAAATATTATCAATAATTTTTTTATTCGTTTTTTTAAATTTTGTCTTCCCATCTTCCGAAATTTCATAGATTTCTATACCAAGTTTTTCATAAATATCTTCACTAACTTTTTCTTCAACAAAATCTTCTAAGGGTATCTTTACATACTTATCAAAAAGTTCTGACAAAGTAAATTTTTGGAAGTTGTTTATATCTATCTCGTATGTTTTATCTTCGTCATTATACACAATTTTATCATCATAGTCTAAAGATTTACAACATTCAATAAAAAGCTCTTTTGCTAAATCCATCATAGTATTATAATCTGCATATGCTTGATAAATCTCTACCATTGTGAATTCAGGATTATGATACCTGTCAATACCTTCGTTGCGGAATGACTTACCTAATTCATAAATTTTCTCCATACCTCCAACGATCAACATTTTTAAAAACAGCTCAGGTGCTATACGAAGATAAAATTCAGTTCCTAATGCATTGTGGTATGTTTTAAATGGTCTTGCTACTGCTCCACCAGGTGCTGACTGGATAATTGGTGTCTCAACTTCTAAAAAACCTTTTTGATTCAAAACCTCACGAATTTTAGAAATTATTTTGCTTCTTTTAATAAAAGTATCTTTTACCTCAGGATTTACAATCAAATCCAAATATCTCTGTCTGTACCTTGTTTCAACATCTTTAAGTCCATGCCATTTTTCAGGTAATGGACGAAGAGATTTGCATAATAAAATATAATTTTTAACATTTATTGTTAACTCACCTGTTTTCGTCTTAAAAACTTCGCCTTCAACACCTATTATATCTCCAATATCGATAAGTTCTAAAAATATTTTAAACTTTTCTTCTCCTAAAACATCTTTTCTTAAATAAATTTGAATTTTCCCTGTAAAATCTTGTATATGACAAAACACACTTTTTCCCATCTCTCTGCGGAGGATAATTCTACCTTTTGTTATAATACTTTCTTTATCATAAACTTCACCATGGGATAAATAAGAAAATTTTTCTATAATTTTATTAATGTCATAGTTGTATTCAAATTTGTTTGGAAAAGGATTTATACCTTGCTGTAATAATTTATTCAATTTTTCTTTTCTAATATTTATTATCTGCTGTAAAGGTTTCTCTTCCATATATTACTCCGTTCAAATTAAAACTTTTTAACTAAATTTAAGTGCCAAACTCCCAAGAAGATAAATATCTTTCTTGCTGTTTAGTAAGTTTATCAATTTTTATACCCATAGAGATTAATTTTAATCTCGCAACTTCTTTGTCAATTTCCTCTGGTACTGAATAAACATCCGCCTTTAAACTTCCCTTTCTCTCTTTAAAACTTTTAACAAGATATTCAACTGACAACGCTTGATTTGAAAAAGACATATCCATTACCATTGAAGGATGTCCCTCAGCTGAAGCAAGGTTTACTAATCTTCCTTCAGCTAAAACATATATTCTTCTACCGTCTTTAAGTTTATATTCTTCTACAAAAGGACGAATTTTACTTATTCTTTTTGAAATTTTTTTAAGAGATTCAAGATTTATTTCTACATTGAAATGTCCAGAATTTGCAATTATTGCTTTATCTTTCATCTTAATAAAGTGTTTTTTGTCAATTACATTAATATTACCTGTAACAGTAACAAAAATATCTCCGATTTTTGCAGCTTCATCTAAACTCATCACTCTATAACCGTCCATAACCGCTTCAATAGCTTTTAATGGGTCAACTTCGCAAACTATAACCTCTGCTCCCATACCTTTAGCTCTCATTGCAACTCCTTTTCCACAATATCCATATCCACAAACCACAAATTTTTTCCCAGCTAAAAGTACATTTGTAGCACGAAGAATGCCATCTATTGTGGACTGTCCTGTACCATAACGGTTATCAAACATATGTTTTGTTTTAGCATCATTTACTGCTATGATTGGATATTTTAAAACACCGTTTTTAGCCATAGATTTTAGTCTTATCACACCTGTAGTTGTTTCTTCTGTTCCACCAATAACTGAATTCAAAATTTTCTCATAAACTTTTTCTTTATGCAATGTTGAAACTAAATCTGCGCCATCGTCCATCGTGATCTGTGGAGAAATGTTTAAAACACTTTTTATATGAGAATAATATCTTTTATTATCTTCTCCTTTAATTGCAAACACAGGAATACTATAGTATCTAACTAAAGCAGCAGCAACATCATCCTGTGTAGAAAGAGGATTTGATGCACATAACGCAACTTTAGCACCAGCAGCAGTTAAAGTCAACATTAAATTTGCAGTTTCAGTTGTAACATGTAAACAACATGCAATTTTTATACCTTTTAATGGTTTTTGTTTTTTAAATCTTTCTTTTATAATCTCTAAAACAGGCATTTCACGAGCAGCCCATTCTATCCTTAACAAACCTTCTTTTGCAAGATTAATGTCTTTAATATCATAGTTTTTCATAAATTTATCCTTTCTATTTTATTGTTTGATATCGTAAGTTGCGAGACAAACCGCTACAAAATACGCAGGATAAATCCTGCGGCTACCTAATCTATATTTGCACGGCTACTGCCTGCGACAGTCCGCTTCTGGCGGAAAGCCGTGCCCTACAAACTCCTAACACCTTCCTACTCCCTACTATTATTTTACGCAGTCCCGCCCAAAGCGGGACTGCGGCTACCCCACAGGTTGCGGGATGAACTGATTTATATTTTTTTCATTTTTGCTAAAATTTCATCAACAGCATCAAGTTTTTCCCAGGTAAAATCTTTGTCATCTCTTCCAAAATGTCCATAGACAGCTGTTTTTAAATATATAGGTCTTAAAAGTTTAAGATGTTCAATTATACCTTTTGGAGATAATGGAAAAACTTTTTTTATAAGTTTTACAAGTTTCTCATCAGAAATTTTTCCAGTTCCAAAAGTATTAACCATAATTGAAACTGGTTCTGTTAAACCAATACAATATGCTAATTGCACTAAACATTCATCAGCTAAATTTGCTGCAACAATATTCTTTGCAATATATCTCGCTATGTAAGAAGCTGACCTATCAACTTTAGTTGGATCCTTACCTGAAAATGCTCCACCTCCATGAAGAGTCCAACCACCATATGTATCAACTATAATTTTCCTTCCTGTCATACCAGTATCAGACTGTGGACCACCTATAACAAATTTTCCTGTACCATTTATTGTGATTTTTGTATTTTTATCATAATACTCTCCCAGTACAGGTTTCACAACTTTCTCTATAATCTCTTCTTTTGCATCTTCTCTCATATACTTTCCATCTTTCGTAACAACCTCTTCTGTGTGCTGAGCTGCAATAACTACATAATCTACTCTAATAGGTTTTCCATCGCGATATTCAACTGTAACTTGTGATTTACCATCCGGTCCTAAATATGGAATAATTTTTTTCTTCCTTACATAAGCAAGTTGTTGAACCAATTTATGTGCTAACATAATTGGCAGAGGCATATACTCTTTTGTTTGTTTTGTAGCATAACCAAACATACTTCCTTGATCGCCAGCACCAATTTCTTTACCACGATTTACACCCTGTGCTATATCAGGCGATTGTGAATGAATAGCATTCAATATAGCTATAGTTTCATAATCAAATCCGTATTTAGGTGAAGTATAACCTATATTTTTAACTAATTCTCTAACTAATTTATGTATATCAACAAAACCCTCTGTTGTAATCTCACCGCCTACTATCACCAACCCCATAGAAACGAATGTTTCACAGGCAACATGAGAATTTTTATCTTGTCTTAAACATTCATCTAAAACTGCATCTGATATTTGATCACAAACTTTATCTGGGTGTCCTTCTGCTACAGATTCTGATGTAAAAAACATATTTTTAGGATGCATTTTAAATCCTCCTTTTTAAAAGTTAATGTGTGAATGAGCTAATTAGTTTATAGTTTATAGTTCATAGTTCATCCCACCTGTCCCGCAGAAGGCGGGACAATTTGCAGGATGAACTAATCCCGCAGGTTGCGGGATGAACTAACAAACTTCAATATTTATTATTGTTCCATCAAACATAGAGATACTTTCAGAAACTTTCGCAAAACTACCTATAACACAAGAGCTTAAAGACACATTTGAGCTTACAACTACATCATTCCACAAAACAGAATCTCTAATTTTTACATTGTTCCCTATTATACAGTTATTTCCTATTACAGTGTAACTATCAAAAAAACAATTTTCTCCAATGCTTACATTGTCTCCAATAATGCATGGTGGATTAATTTTTAATGAATTGGGCAATTTTGTATTCTTTCCCACCCAAATTTTCTCTTTTATTTCCCTTGCTGGGATTTTGACTTTAACTTTCCCATCAAGACAATCTCTCTGTGCCTTTCTATACTCTGAAAGATTACCTACATCACACCAATACTCTTTCATAATATATCCATATACTGGCAATGACATTCTAACAAGTTTTGGTAATAAATCCTTGCCAAAGTCATAAAATTTATTTTTAGGAATATACTTAAAAATCTCAGGTTCAAAAACATAAATACCTGTATTTACAAGATTTGAAAAAACTTCATTCCAAGATGGCTTTTCATAAAAATTTTTTATAATATTATTTTCATCTATCTCAACTACACCATACTCCAATTTAGCATCTATTGGTTTCAAAACAATTGTTGCTAATGCTTTTTTTTCCTTATGGAATTTTATTAACTTTTTAAAATTTATGTCACTCAATCCATCACCAGATGTAACAATAAATGTATCATCAAAAAATTTCTCTTGAAGTTTTACTCCGCCTGCTGTACCTAAAAGTTTTTTTTCGTATGAATACTTTATTTTAACTCCCCATTTTTCTCCATCTGAAAGATATGAAGAAATTAGTTTTGGATAATAATGTAAATTAACAACTATCTGATTAATACCATTTTTTGCTAAGTTGTTCATCAAATGACCAATAACAGGTAAATTCACAATTGGTACTAAGGGTTTAGGAATTGAGTAGGTTAAAGGTCTTAACCTTGTACCAATACCTGCTGCCATTACAAAGGCTTTCATCTTTAATAAGCACCTTTTTTTGAAAATACAGCAAATACTGTTTTTAAAATAATTTTTAAATCCATTCCTAATGTCCAATTTTCTAAATAGTATAAATCTAAATTTATCATATCTTCAAAATCTAAGTCAGCACGGCCAGAAATCTGCCATAAACCAGTAAGACCCGGTAGTACCATCAATCTACGTTTACTATGACTATCATAAAAAGAAACCTCTTCAACAATCTGAGGTCTTGGCCCTACAACACTCATATCTCCTTTTAAAATATTAAAAAATTGTGGTATCTCATCAATACTCCATTTTCTTAACCACCTACCCACTCGTGTAACCCGTGGATCATTTTTTAACTTAAAAACTTTATTCCCTCGTTCACTATATTTCAACAAATCCCACCAAATTTTATGCGCATCCTTAACCATTGTCCTAAATTTAACACAATTAAAAATCCTACCATTATATCCAACACGTTTATGAATAAAAAATATAGGTCCTTCTGAATCCAGTTTTATCAAAAGAGCTATAAAAATTCCAGGAATTACAAATATAGTAAATACTAAAATTGAAATTATAATATCTATAGTTCGCTTAAGAAAAAGATTGAATCCCACCAAAGACATATGTTTTAAAGAAACAACCGGGATACCTAAAGTTGAATCAATCATAGTTTCTGAAAGACGAATTGGTAGTGAAACTAAAATTTTTAAAGATATATCCATAAAATTTAATTCAGGGAGTATCTCCTGAAATATCGCAGAAGAAAAAGTCTCATAATCAACTATAAGTTCATCTATATTTTTTGATTTAACAAAATCCAAAATATCATCTTTTGTATTTATACCTTTTAAAAAGAATTTTTTTACTGATTTGTCGTCTTTAAGATATTTTTTAATTTTTTCAATTTTATCATTTTTACAAACAAAACCTATTTTTGGTTTACCAAATAAATACTTTGAATATTTTTTGTATAAAAAACTTATTAAAGTGTGCCAAGATGTCAAAAAAACAAAATTTAAACTTAATACTAAAATAATAAACATCCTGGAATACTCATAACTTCTATAAAAAAAACTTATAGCAAAAAGTAAAACACCTAAAATAAATACTGTTTTAATATTCGCAATAGTCTCATCTGAAAAACTTAAGAGTTGTTTTTTATAATGTCCACAATAAGAGTAAGTAAACATACAAGCTAATATAAAAAAAGGTAAAAAATTGTAATATTTTTCTATTAAAGGGATCCCTTTTATAGGTGGGATATAATGTGTAAATATTTTGTTATAAAATCTAATTTCATATGCTAAAAAAAATCCGCATAGAGATAGTATAATATCACCTAAAAATTTTATAATTATAAAAATCCGCCAAAGTATTTTTCTTGACATATTATTCCTATATATTTTGTTTTATAATTTCTGCCATTTCTTCTTTTGTTGGTAAATTAAATAAATAAGCAAGATATAACCCTCTTAAGGTATTTTTTCTAAAAGATGTATAAACTACTTCATACCTTTTAGGTGAAACATTTGGTGAACTACAACCATAAAATTTTTCTGAAACAACTTGCTTTAAATCTTTACCGTTAACTTTACACATATAAATTCCTTTATATTCAAAATAATCTCTATTAAATTTTTTATCATATCTATGCCAAGTTGATAAAAAAACAATGTATTTGTCATCGTATGTAAAGTTTATGAACTTGTTGTAATATTTGTCAGAATGTACACAATACTCTTTTTTAGTTTCTATATCAAAAATATAGATTCCATCATTATCTAAGGAGTTAATTACTCCATCATTGTTGGTATCTCTTCGTTTACTCAAAAAAGCAATTTTTTTACCATCGTTAGAAAATATAGGAAAAGTATTGATATATTTAGGTGAAGCAACCTCAATTTCATTCTCGCTAAATAAATCTTTGATGTAAATTCCAGAGTGATAACTAGGTCCACTTCCTATAGTCGTTCCATTATGACTACGAAACGAAGAATATAAAAGATATCTGTTATCCTCTGAATAAGATGGAAAAACATTTTCATAATCTTCTTTTACTAAAGTCTTTAAAGTAAAAGTTTTGATATTAATCTCATATATCCCACTTTTTGCAGTTGGTGATGACCAACAACTAAAAACTATTTTTTCTCCATCAGAAGAAAAAGAAGGATGTTTAGGACTATATATATTTTTGACTAATAATTTCTCTTCGCCATTTACAAGATCAAAAATATATAAACCAAACATATCTTTATTATCTATCACTCCATCACCATTTGTATCTTCTCTTGCAGAAAAATAGCATATATACCTTCCATCAGGAGAAAATACAGGAGATAAATTGTAATAACAATCTTCAACAATGCAATAAATTTCTTTTGCATTTCTGTCAGTTATATATATTCCTCCACAATCAAAATTGTTTATCATCCCGTCACCATTAGTATCTCTACTTACACAAACAAACACAATTTTTTCTCCATCATTAGAAAACCTTGGTTCCTTACAATAATACTGATTAGTACATAACATCTTCCAATTTGTGATTTCAAGAATTTCTTTAACAACTTCTTCTTTATACCAATCAGGTAAAGAAAGTAGTGCTAATAAAAATTTTTTACATTGATTTAATTCATCTTTTTTAAAACAAATTTTTGCTAAAGCTGTATAAATCTGTGGTTCCTGTGGATATTTTTTTAATAATTCCATACCAAATTTATAACCATCATCTAATTTGTTGTTTTTAAGTAAGCTAATAAGTTTTTTAAATTGTAAAATAAACATATCTTTAAAAATAAATCAATTTATTAGAAGGTACAAATGCATTTTTTATATGCTCAATTTTATTATCTTCTGTTACAGAAATTATGTCAAATCTATAGTTCACTTCTTTTAGATTTTTATTTTTTATATAAACCAAAGCAGAGTTTATAATTTTTAACTGTTTGTAATAATTTACTGTTTCTTGAGGGGAACCATATGAAGAATCTGACCTATATCTTACTTCTACAAAAACAATAGCATCATCTATCCTATCATATGCTATTATGTCTATCTCTCCAAACTTAGTTCTATAGTTTCTTTCTAATATTTCATATTTTGATTTTAACAAATAACTTTTTACTAATTCTTCTGCTAAAAAACCTATTTCTTTCTTATTCATTATTCAACCAAATTATTTATAAATTTATAAGCATAATGTCTATGAAAGTCACACAATCCTATTTGTAGTATTTCTTTAAGATGTTTTGAAGTTAAATAACCTTTATTGTTATCTAAATCGTATGATGAGATAAACTTGTAGTATACATCTAAAATGTAATCCCTAACGACTTTTGCAACTACAGATGCTGCAGCTACAACTGCACTTTTTTCATCTGCATCTATTACCGCATACTGCTTATTTTTTATATATGGGTTTGGATAACCATCTACAATCACAATATCCGGTTCAATATTTAACTTCTTAACCGCATCTTCTATAACTAACTGATTTGCTTTCCCTATGCCAAATTTATTTATCAATTTTATAGATAAAATGCTACAAGAGACAGCTTTTGCCTTAGAATAAATTTCTCTGAAAAGCTTTTTTCTTGTCTTAGAAGAGATACTTTTTGATTCTTTTAGGTGAGGTATATAAACATTACTATCAAAAACTACAGCAGCAGCAACAATAGGCCCAAACACACAACCTCTGCCAACTTCATCCACGCCCACCAAAAATTCAACCTTAAATCTTTTCCTAATTTCTTCGTCAAACAAAAAAATTTTGTTATACACACTATTTTATTACACCTTCGCTTCTTTACCAATTTTTTCTCTTAAATAATAAAGTTTTGCCCTTCTTACCTTTGTAGCTTTTTTAATAACAGTGATAGATTCAATATTAGGAGCATATAAAGGAAAAATTCTTTCAACTCCGACACCGAAAGAAATTTTTCTTATAGTAAATGTAGCATTAACACCTCTACCCCGTTTTGCAATAACAACTCCTTCAAAAGCTTGTGTTTTTTGCGTTCCTTCTTCCAAAAATTTAAAAGTTACTCTTATAGTATCACCAACTGAAAACTCTGGAATTTTTTTCTGAGGATCTAAAACAAGTGTATCTAGATCTATATTCATTTCTTATTTTCCTCCTCTATTACTTCCTTTAACAATTTTTTTTCTATATTATTTAATTTAACATTTTTTAACAAATCTGGTCGTTTTTTATAAGTTGACCTTATTGCTTCTTTTAATCTATAAAGTGCAATCTTTTTATGGTCGCCTGAAAGAAGAACATCTGGAACTTTCATACCCATATAAGAACGAGGGCGAGTAAAATTTGGATAATCTAAAAATTTTCCCAAAAAGCTCTCTTTATATAGAGATTCTTTTTCTTTTACTATCCCTTTAACATATCTGGAAACAACATCTACTAACACCATAGCAGGTATCTCACCACCTGTTAATATATAATCTCCAATTGAAACTTCCTCATCTACAAACTTCATAACCCTTGCATCAATTCCTTCATACCTTCCACAAATTAAAACTAACCATTTTTTCTTACATAATTCAAAAGCTTTTTTTTGAGAAAGAACTTCGCCTTGTGGAGATAAATATATCACCCAAGGCTTTCTATTCTGAAATTTTTCTTTTTTAATTCTTCTAATAGCTCTAATTAAAGGTTCTGGTTTCAAAATCATTCCGGCACCACCGCCATAAGGTTCATCATCTACAGTTCTATGTTTATCATAAGCAAAATCTCGCAAATTCCATATTTTAACAACAATCTTACCATCTTTTATTCCACGTCCAACTACACCATATTCAAAAACATATTCAAACATTTGAGGAAAAATTGTGATTATATCAAACCTCATATAACATCTACAATTCCATCAATCAAATTAACAAAAATTTTTTTATTCTCAATATCTACATTTGATATTACTTCTTTTATAAATGGTATGAAAAATTCTTCTTTTGATTTTTTTGACTTTACCATCAGCAAATTATATCCAGCTTTTACATTTATAACATCAACTACTCTCCCAATGAACCTGTTTTGTTTTTCTACCCATACCTGTGAATTTAATAAATCTTTCTTTAAAAATATTCCCTCAGGTAAGACTTCAAATTCTTTCACAATAAATCTAGATTTTAACTTCTCTGCTTCATCTAAAGAATCTATGCTTTCAAGTTTTAAAATAAAAATTTCCCTATTTTTATAGAATTTATAAAAAATATTCTTAACTATTTTAAAAGGTCCTATTTTATCGCCGAATCTTTCAAAGAACAAAAATTCTCCTTCCTTAGGAATCAATTTATCACTATAAAAATATGTCAAAATTTCACCTTTTATACCTTTTGTACGAAATACTTTACCAATATATACTTCCACAAAAATAAAAAATATTTAAATTTTCGAACTCTAAGCTTCTATAACTTCTATCACTACCCTTTTATTAAGTTTTGCAGCAGAGCAACCCATTATAGTCCTTATAGCTCTAATAATCCTTCCCTGTTTACCAATCACCTTACCACGATCAGTGTCAGCAACTCTAAGCTCCAATATCAACGACTGTTCACCCATTATCTCCTTCACCTCTACTTTTTCAGGATAATCTACTAATGCTTTCACTATGGTAAGTAACAACTCTTTCATTTTGAACACCCTCCTTTCACATTATGGTATTACTTTGAGGTTATAGCAGATATTATTTCAGATTCAACTTTTTGTTTTTTAACAACTCTTTTATATAAAGAACGGACAGTATCTGATGGTTGTGCTCCCATTTTTATCCATTTATCATATTTTTCCACATCCAAACTTAAAGTTTTTTTTACAGGTGTATACCAACCTATAACCTCTACAGGCTCTCCTTTCAACTTTTTACTTTCCTCAATAACAACAACTCTAAACATAGGTTGATTTCTTTTACCAACTCTTTGTAATCTTATTTTAACAGCCATAAATATCTAACCTCCTTGAAAATAGGTGAATGGGTTAATGGGTGAATGAGTTGATGTGTGAATGTGTTGACTACCTAACACCTTCCTACTTACTACTATCTACTTATTTTACGCAAGCTAAAGCTTGCGACTACCATAACACATCCACCCATCTTCTCATCCACCTATTTGTAAGAATTTTAATATATAAGTTTAAAAACTACTTGTCAATAATTAAGAAAAAATATTGAAACTTACAATTTCTTTCAATTCTTTCCTTAAATTAGACCCTGCATGTCTACGAATAGGATCAGATTCTTTATAAGAGACTACAGGGTAACCTAAACAAATAAGCAAAGGAACTTCATATTTTTTAGGTATATTTAAAACTTCTTTTACTCCTTTTTCAGAAAACCAACCAACATAACAACTTCCCAAACCCAACTCTGTTGCTTGTAACACAAGATGTTCACAAGCTATACCTATATCTATAAGATAAAATTTAGTATTTCTAACTAAAGATCCAACTTTTGATAAAAAACTTCCTTTGTCAGCCAAAACTGCTATTATCACCGGAGCATTAGATATAAACTTACTTATTTTGTAGACTCCAGAGGTAGCTTTTTCAACAAGTTTCTGTTTTATCGAAACATCACTTACAACTATAAACTTCCAAGGTTGTGCATTACAAGCAGAAGGCGCCAACCTCGCTGCTTCAATACACTCCAAAATTTTTTCTTCCTCTACTTCTAAAGGTAAAAATTTCCTACAACTATATCTCTGTTTTACTAAGTCTTTGAAATTCATAAAACTATATTCCCTAAACTACTACATATTTTTAAAACTTTCAATGCAACCTCTTCAGTAGTATTACCTAAACCACATTGCGGAGTTATTATTAAATTATTTGTTAACAAACTTTTTTCTACCCCTTTATTAGCCAATATATCAATTTCATAATTTAATTTTTCTAATATTTTAACTTCAGGATTTGAATAAATTTTCTCATTATTAGGTACAATTCCCCAAGCAATAGTTCCACCATTTTTTAAAAAATTTTTTATTTCAGAAGAATATAAAGAAAAATTTTCAAAATACTCATACGCGTCAAACGAAATTATATCAAGTTTTTCAACATCAGTTAATATGGACCAATCAGTATTAGCACAACAGTGTACACCAATTTTAAAATCTACTGAGTTATCGGCAATCTGAGAAATTAACGATTTTGTTTCATTTATTGTTTCATTAAGACAATCTACTAACTCTTGCTTAGATACAGATGCAAAAGCAGAACCGTAAACTGCTAAATATGGTTCATCATAAAAAAGTATTATTTTTAAATTCTTATCCGCCCTTAAGTATGTTAATAAATTTTTAACTTGCCATACTGATTTCATAACCAAATGTTTGATAACTACCTCGCGATATTGTTTATCATAAAAAATTGTTCTACCATTAGAATCTTTTATACTAAAACCAAAAGTTATAGGTCCTGTCGTTTGCAATTTAAAAGCATAAGAATAATCATTAATTTTGGACAAATAATTTAAAAACTCATAAAGACCAATAGCATAATTTTTTGATATAACAAAAAAATCATAATTTTTATCAATGTAATTTTGATAAAACTTTTCAATACTTTTATAAAATTCTTCCTCGTCTAACCAAATTTTTTGATTTTCTTCATCAATTTTTATACCTGGGAAGTTTTCAGAATATTGAGGACACATCTGTTCCTTAAAACTTATTTTTGGCAGTTGTGGCCAACAAGGGATAGAAATATTTTCAAAGATTTTTTCTACAGCAATCTTTGGTTCTTTATATGGCATACTGCCGATGAGAGTGGTTTTTAGTTCATAGTTCATAGTTAATAGTTAATAGTTCATAGTTCATAGTTAATAGTTAATAGTTATTTTTTTCCCAGCGGAGTAAATCTTGAACCTTTGCTAAGCTTGAACCTTCCTTAATTTCTTTTCTAATCCTGTTTTCTTTTTCTAAAACATCCATTGCACGATTAGTTATTTCTACTAACTTTTCTTTTGGTATAACGACAACACCATCATCATCTCCAACTATCCAGTCACCTGGAAAAATCTTTACTCCTGAGACATTAATAGGAACATTAATTTCTCCAAAACCTTTTGGTTCTCCTGCTTGTGGAGAGACTAATCTTGAAAAGGCAGGAAATTTTAATTTTTTAATTTCAAAAGTATCCCTTATAGCACCCCAAATCACTACTCCTGAAAGTTTTTTCTCTATAGCAGAGTATGTTGCAAGTTCTCCCCAAACAGCAGGTGGAACTCCACCAGCATCTATAACAACTACATCTCCTTCAGAAGCTAAATCTATCGCTTCAACAGGTTTTGACCAATCACCAGGATATGTTCTTACAGTAACCGCGGGACCAACAAGTTTTACATTTTCAACTAAAGGTTTCATATCATCTAAACACTTTCCACGATGTAACGCATCTGAGATGTTTGCAGTTGAAACCTTATATAACAAATTTCTTACTTCTTCAATGCTACTAACTCTTCTATATAATTCTGTTTTAATCTTTGTCTTAGTCAACATCGCTGTTTTAATTTGTTGAGTAGCAATCTTTGCATCTTCAGATTTTATTATCGCTCCACCAACAACTATTATATCTGCACCAGCATTGACTGCATCAACAACATTTTCAGAATTGATTCCTCCTGCAACTGAAATTGGTAAAGGACAAAATTTTTTTACTTCCTTAACAAAATCAAAGTTAATATTTCCTTTCATCTGTTCATCTATTGGAATATGTAAACCTATATAATTAGGTCCAAAATCCAAAACTTCCTTCACTCTTTTAATAACATCCTTCACCTCTATCATATCAACAATTATTTCACAACCATAGTTTTTGGCAGCCTCAATTGCTTCTTTGATTGTTTCATTATCTGCAACACCTAAAATTCCTACTATATTAGCACCAGATTTAGCAGCCATTTCTACTTCAATCCTTCCAACATCCATCGTTTTCATATCAGCTAAAATTTTTATATTTGAAGGAAGGATTTTCTTTATTTCAGAGATTGCACGTACACCTTCTGATTTTATTAAAGGAGTGCCAACTTCTAAAATATCAGCTCCACCTTCAACTGCTTCTTTTGCAACTTTTATTGCACGATGTAAATCTACAAAATCTAATGCTACTTGTAATAAAGGTTTCATAATTATTTAACTACTCTTCTATCTTTATTGCATCTTCAATCCTAAAATTATCAACCCTTGTTCTAATAATCTTAGAAACCACACCACCACAACTAAGTTTTTCTCCTATGTCTCTTGCTAAAGATCTAATATAAGTGCCAGAAGAGCACAAAACTTTTATTAAAAGTTTTGGAAAGTTATACTCTAAAATTTCAATATTATAAATTTTTACTTTTTTAGGTTTTACTAAAGATTTTGCTTCTTCTGAAGAAATCTTACCTTCTCTTATTAAATCACATATTCTTCTTCCAGCAACTTTCTTTGCAGAAAATATAGGAGGAATCTGTTCAATCTCTCCTATAAAACTTTCTATTGTTTTTTTAACTTCTTCATAACTTGGTATATTAGAAATCTCTATCTGTTCAACTTTCCCTGAAATATCATGTGTATCAGAAACCATATTTAACAAAATTTCTGTTATATATTCTTTTTCAGAAAAATTTAATATTTTATTTAACTGTTTAGTATATTCTCTTCCAATACCCACTACAACAACACCTTCTGCAATAGGATCTAAACTTCCTCCGTGACCGATTTTCAAATTTTTTTTATTTAATTTTCTTTTAATAATTCTTATTAAGTCATATGTATGTATTCCAGATGGTTTAAAAAAAGGATATAAACCTAAAGAAATATTTTTCATAAGAGTTTAAAGGTAAGCAACTATTATTTACTAATTCACTTGTAAACCCATCTGGTTTAGTCCAGATAGAGCGGGTAAAGGGAATCGAACCCTCATCCTCAGCTTGGGAAGCTGATGTTCTACCATTGAACTATACCCGCTCTATCGGGACACAACTAAGAATTACACCTGCTTATATCTTATCCTTTAACAGATTTTTTCAAGCTTTCAGTAAGTTTTTTTCTCCACTCACGCATCTCATCAATCTCTAACCTACGAACAATTAAATCTACTCTGCGATTTTTAGCTTTATTTTCAGGTGTATCATTAGGTGCAACAGGATGCCATTCGCCAAAACCTGCTGCAGTAAGTCGTCTAGGATCAAATTTTAACTCTTCCAAAAGGTATTTTAAAACATTAGTTGCACGCTTAGTAGACAACTCCCAATTTGATGGAAATTCAGGAGTATTAATTGGAGTATTATCTGTATGCCCTTCTATTGAAATTCTATTTGGCTCATCTATAAGTAAAGATGCTATATTTTTTATAACTTCTTTTGCCTCAGGATAAATCTCGGCTTTACCAGAATCAAACATATATTTTTCTGAAAAAGTTATAACTAAACCTTCCTTTTGTGTAATTTTTGTTGAAACAAATTTTTCTAACTGATTTTGTTTAACATAATTATCAATTTTTTCTTTAATTTTTTTAAGTTGATCCTCTGTCGCTGCAGAAGATAAAGCAAATAGCATTATAAAAAAGGTTAAAAGTTGTGTAACTAAATCAGAATAAGATACCATCCATGTAGGAGCAGGTCTACCCAACTCACCAACTTCTGATTTTTTTATTGGCATAATCTATCCATAAGTAAACTATTTTTTTTCTGTTTCCTGAGGTGAAGGTGGAGCCTCAGGTGGTACCATCTGTTCTCTTGCTGCTTTCTCTTTTGCTAAAGCAGCTTTTCTAAGTGCTGGTGATAAATATGCTTGCAAATTAGCTTCCATTACAGATGGTGTCACCCCTGATTGTAACAACAACACTCCACGAATAATAACTTCTTTTATAAAAATTTCTTCTTCACTTCTTCTTTTTAACTTTCCAGAAATTGGTAAAAACAAAAGATATGCAGCCATCGCACCATAAAATGTTGTTAGAAGTGCAACTGCCATACCAGAAGCAATTTGTGCTGTATCTTGTAAATTTCTCAACATTAAAATTAAACCAATAACTGTACCTATCAAACCAAATGCTGGAGAATAAGTGCCCAAAGCAACAAAAATTTCTTGTCCAATTTTGTGTCTTTCTTGAATGAAAGTAAGTTCTGTTTCCATAAGATTACGAATAAAATCTGCATCATGCCCATCTATAACCATCTGCAACCCACGGCGCATAAAATCGTTATCCATCTTTTTTACATCTTCTTCCAAAGACAACAATCCCTCTTTCCTAGCTTTTTGGCATAAAAGGACGAACTGTTCAATAATACCTGCTGCTGACTCACCAGGTTCAGTAAAAACTTTTTTAACAACTTTTAATACACCTATAACCTGAGATAAAGGATAGTTTATCAAAGTAGCACATATAGCACCACCAAAAGTAATAAGTATTGAAGGGAAATTATAAAAGGCTAAAAATTGTGTAAAATCAATTCCTCCTGTTCCACGAATCATTATACCAAAAGCTATAAGTAACAATCCTGCAATTACACCTATTAGGGTTGTTATATCCATATTTTTGCTCCATTATATAGAATTAAAAATTTTTGTCTTTTTCAACTCAATTTTGGATTTATATTCAACAATTTTCTGTATAACTTCTTCTGGTGTTTCTTTAACAATATATTGGTTACCAGTAGTAAGTATTATCTTTGTATCAGGTACTGATTCTATACTCTCTATAAGTTCCGCATTAATCACAACTTCATCTCCATTTAATTTGTGAAGTTTTATCATAAATGACGAATACAACTTTTAAAATTCAAAATCAAGTCTAAAAATTAATTAAAAAAATTTCAATATATCTTCCGGAAGGATTTTTTTCATACAAATATTGTCTTTGCAATATTTCATCTTATGTGGATTACAAGGAGAACAAAAAACATTTTTGGAAATAACAATTGAGTTTTTACTGTAAGGAGACCAACCAAATTCATCACCAGGAATATAAAGACCAATAGTTCTTACACCTAAAGCACCTGCAATGTGTATTCCACCAGTAGCAACTGAGATGTAAGTATAAAGTTTTTTTACAATACTTACAAATTCTAACAGATTTGTTTTGTTAACTAAATTTATAATATTATCATCAAAAAAATTTATATCATCTTTTGTTTTACCTAATAAAACAACTTTAAATCCTTTTGCAACTAACTTTTTTGACAAATCTAATACATACTCCTTAGGCCATTTACGAGCGTCATTTGCTATTGAAGCATATGTTATACCTACAACTGGTATTTTATCTCTGAATAAAAAATCGTAATTATTGGTTTCATCTTTTATAAAAATCTCAGGACTACGATTAGTTATTTTATAATTCAAAGATTCTAAAATATAAAGTATGTAATCAACATAATGTTTCTTTTCCTTCTCAAAAATTCTTTGTGTTAATAAGAAACCTCTATGGTCATGAGGATAGCCGATTCTATTCTTAACTCCTAAAAGATAACAAAATAAAGCAGATTCAAAACTACCAGATAGCAAAAAGACAGTATCAAACTTTTCTTTTTTTAATTTAATAAAATTTTTCAATCTATCTTTTTCATAGATTAAAACTTTATTCACATATGGACAATTTTTTGCAAGTTCGTATACTAACGGTTTTATACACAAAACAATATAGTCAGTAGGATGGTTTTTCCTTAATTCCCTTATAAACGGAGTTGCTAAAACAAAACTTCCTACTGTATCAGGTCCTCTAATTAAAATTTTTCTCATCTTTCAACATATTAAGTATTTTATCTATTATTTGTTGTATATCTGTTTCTTTTACACATTTATATGTTTTATTTTTGCAATCATCTTCATAACAAGGAGAACACATCACAGGGTTATATATAAATTCTACATTTTCACAAAAAGGTCCATATTTTTCAGGTAAAGTAGAAGTAAAAAAAATGACTGTTTTTGTACCAACTGCTTCTGAAATATATGCAGGACCACTATCAACAGAAAATACCAATGAAGACTTACTAAAAAGATAACCTAGTTCTAACAGAGTTGTTCTCCCGCACAACGATTTTATAGAATTTCCAAATTCTTCCAAAATTTTTTCAATTAATAAATATCTATCATCTTCTCCTACAATAACAATTTCATATTCTCTATTTAATTTTTCATAAAGAATTCCTATCAATTCAATATACTCTTCAACAGTAAGCATCTTTGTTTTTCTTGAAGCATAAGGAGAGATAACTATTATTTTTTTATTTTTGTCAATATTTGCATCCTCAAGTTTTTTTTCTAATGAAAATTTTACCTCATCTATATTATAGCCAAAAAAATCTAACTTTTTTAATTCTTTTGTATTTATCTTCTGTTCCACACCTAAATACTCAAAAAACTTCTCAACCAAAGTTAAACATTCTGCTCTATAAGGTCTACTTATATCTTTTGATAATACTTTTTTTAGAAATAATCTACTCAATTCTTCATCAATTCCAAATGAAGATTTTGGATGCAATAGAAAACTTGCAAAAGAATTAAAAAAAGTTGTTCTAAATAAAATTACATAATCAGGTTTTATTCTAAACAGTCCTTTGATAGTTTTAAAACGTGAAGTTTTCAAAATTATTCTATTTATATTAGGATTGTATTTTATTAAATCTACAAGTTTAGGCTTTACAACTGTATAAACTTCTGCATCATTTAAAACATTTTTTAAAACACGAATTGCAGGAGTTGTCATTAAAATATCTCCGATATAATTTGGCATAAAACACAATATTTTCATAACAGATAACTACTAAAATTTTTGTCAATATATTCAAAAACTTCTTGTGGAGTAATCTCTTGCATACATCTATTATTTTTACACAATGTTTTTATTCCACATGGAGAACATTTTAAATTTTTATATATATAACCGGATTTCATATTATAAGGATAAAACCATGTTGGATCTGAAGGTCCAAAAAGAACTAATGTTGGCCTATCAAGAGCAGCAGAGATATGTGCAACACCACTGTCATTACTTACAACAACTGCAGCATTATTAAGTAAAGCACATAGTTGATGTAAATCAGTATAACCAACAAAGTTCTTATATTCTTTTAAATGTAGATTACTTATAACCCAATTTACTCTATCAATCTCTTCTTTTGAACCAACAAAAACTAAAAACAAATTTTTAAATTTTTTATATAAAAGATTTATAAGTTCTAAAAAATTCTCCTTAGGCCAAATCTTATGTTGTCCCCTACTACCAACTGAAAAAAATATATATTTCTTATTACTATCAAACTCAAGTAATTTTTTAGCATACTCATCTTCATTTTTATTAATCTTAATCCAAGGTAGTAAATCAATTGGTTTTGGCACACTTTTGTTTTCTTTCTTCGCCAAAAATTCTACAACTTGATAATTTCTCTCTACAGCATGAAGATTTTTATCAAACTTAGCAACAGGAGAGACAAAAAAATTTGAAAATTCTCTTATATAACTTGTAGAAATTATTTTTTTAAATTTTAACAAATATCCTAATAATGCAGTTCTAAACAAAACTTGCAGGTCAATTATTAAATCATAATTTTGTTTTTTTAGTTCTTCAATTAATCTTATATATTCTTTTAAACCTCCGTTTCTGTTCCACAAAATTATTTCATCTATATAATCTAAGCCATAAAGGATATCTTTAAATTTATTAAAAACAACCCAATGTATTTTACAATAAGGATAAATTAATTTTAACCCAATTGCAACAGGTAAAGAGTGGACAATATCTCCAATACCAGAAGGTTTTATTATTAAAATCTTTTTATTCATAAATATTTAGCAATAATATCTACATTTTTTTTAGTTACACCTTTTAAACAATAAATGATCTTCTTTGCTTTTTCACCATATAGATTTATTTCATTCCTATTCTTATAAAATCTTTCAATAATAAATTCTAAATCCTCAATATGCTCTATTTGTATTGCAGCACTATTAGAGAGTAAAATTTTAGCTGTGTCTAAAAAATTTGATATATATCTACCAAAAACTACTAACTTACCTAAACTTGCTGGCTCTATTATACTTTGTCCACCATATGGTAAAATTGTCCCACAGACAAAAACTATATCTGAAATAGAATAAAATTTTTTTAATTCACCATAAGTATCTATTATTAAACATTTAAAATCTTTGTTATAATCTTGATTAATTTCGCTTCTCAAAATATATGTTATTTTGTTTTTTTTCAACAATCTTTCGATTTTTTTTACAAGATTTAAATGTCTCGGGGCAAGAATAAATTTTATATTCTCTTTTTCATTAAACCTCTTTACAACTTTTATAACTTCTTTCTCTTCTTTCTCTCTTATACTGCCAAATGTAATAACAAAATCATCTATAGAAAAATTAAAATCTTTCCTACTCACATTAATCTCAAAAGAATCAATATCATCATATTTCATATTTCCTGTAATTTCTATTTTGTTCTCATTGATACCTAAATTTTTAAACCTTAGATAATCTATCTTTTCTTTTACTACATAGTAATCTATACTCTCCAATATACCTTTAAACAACCATCTGAAAACTTTCAAAAAAACAAAAGTTTTCAAAGTCATCCTACCATTTAAAACAAAAATTTTACCACCATATTTTTTAACAAAATATATACAGTTTGGCCAAAGTTCTGTTTCTAAAATAATTAAAACTTTTGGTCTTATTATACGAATAGAATTTCTTGATATAAAAAAATAATCTAAAGGAAAGATATAAGTTTCGTTGTGTAACTTCTTAGCAAAATTTTTTGCAGAAATAGTTGTGGTAGTTAACAAGATATTTTCTTTACTAATCTGCAACTTATTTTTTAACACATCAATTAATCTTAAAGCAATTTTTACTTCGCCTAAGGAAGCACAATGTATCCAATATTCATAATGCTTTAATATTTTGTCAAATTTATATCTTGTAAATAAAAAAGGCCCAAAGATAAGAATTAAAAAACTTAAAAAAAAATTGTAAATTATTATAGCCATATAGCTAATAACCTTAAAATAAAATTTGTTAATATTCCACAAATCACATCATCACTTACAACTCCAAAACCACCCGGTAATTTTTGAACACTTTTTATATACCCAATTTTAGAAATATCCAAAATTCTAAAGATAACAAAACCAATAAACAACAAATGAATTTTAGAAACGTCAATTCCAAACATTGCAACTAAAAATCCAGTTGTCTCATCAATAACAATTTTTCTATCATCTTTCCTTAAAAAAACAAGATTTTCTGCCAAAGAAGAAACAACTATACTAAAAGCAATAAAAAACAAGATAAAAATTATATTAAATAATATTGAAAATTTATTTAGTATCAAAATTAAAGGTAAGGTAGAAAAAGTAGCAAAAGTTCCACCAGCTGGTAAATATCCAATAAAAAATAATGTAGAAATTAATTCTATAATTAATTTCAATTTTTTTGTTCAAGATTTTCTATAATAAGTTTATTGTATCTTATGATATACAAAACTCCAGAAAACAATGTAAACAATGCAACAACTATCATCGCTGTTCTTGGGAACAAATTTATGATATATCTATCAACTCCAAGTTTTATAATTTGTTTTTTAAATGTTAAAATTAATAATATGCATATAATTACAACATTTTGCAATAAAGTTTTAAACTTAGCAGTTCTGTCTGCTGGCATTGATTTTTTATATTCTAAACTTCTTAACCAAGTTATAATATAATCACGAATGACTATGACTATAACTGTCCAAACAGGGATTCTTAATTCTTTAAATCCTAAAAAACTTATTAAAGCGGTGGTAATTAACAACTTATCAGCTAATGGATCTATACTACTTCCTATCTTTGTAACAATATTTTGTTTTCTTGCTATCATTCCATCTATGGTATCAGTAATTCCACCCAAAATAAAAATTGTTAACGCAATCAATCTTGTTTCCCAAATATCTATGAGTATACATACTAAAAATATTGGAACAAGTAGTATTCTTATAAAAGTAATTTTGGTTGGCAAATTCATACTTAGTCAAACTTTATAATCTTTGTATTTGAAGATTTTTCTATTTCAAACAAACTCTCATCAACTTCAAACTCTGTCTCATAATTTTTAAGTATTGTTTCAACCACATACTTCTCTGAAATCATATTGACCTTTTCAGGAAACAATGTTTCTTTATTTATCCACAAAATAAATCTTGTTTCTTTAGGTCTTAACCCTTCTTTTTTATCTTTATAAGTTTTACCTTTAGCATATCTTGTAGACAAAACATAAAAATTTTCTTCCTCATTGACAAACTTTAGACCTGTTTTTTTCACCAAATCTGAAAGTTTATATTTTTTATTTTTTGAAAATATTAATGGAAAGTAATTTTTTTGTTTAGAAAAATATTTATCCGAATCAGAATAATAAATCGTATCATTCAGAACATCTTTTACATAAATTGATTTATCATTTACAACTATAATCTGTTTAAAAGGTTCATCTATATCTATTCTTAACTTCTCAGGTGAAACATATATAAATCTTGCTTTTATAATATATGTTTCGTTGAGATCTAAAAAATTAATAAGTTGTATATAATCAGCTTTAAGTTTAGAAATCTTTTCATCTTTTTCTTCTAATTTTTTGACCAATTCTTGAAAAGATATACAATATAAACTATCAATTATTATTAGCATCGATATTAAAATTAACATTATTTTGTTTTTCATAGGATTTTAGCGCTTCCTCCACTCGATCAAAATTTATACTCCATCTATTTGTACCTTCAGGCTTATAAATAAATCCTTTTACTTCAAGCAAGCTTAAAATATCAGTAGCTTTAGAAGAAGATCTAAAGTGTGCTTTAAGTAGATCTTGTGAGACACGTCTTCTTTCTTTTATCAGTAATAATGCTGAATATAAATCTTCCTTTTGTTCTAATTCTCTTTCTTTTAAAATTTTTTCACTCCCAACACTTGATTTTACAATTGGCTCATAGTTAGGTTTTAAATTCTGAGATTTAATAAAGTTAACCACATTAATTATATCTTTATCAGAGACAAATGCACCTTGTAGTCTTATAGGTTTTGGTGCACCAGTTGGCAAGTACAACATATCTCCTCTACCAAGTAGCTCTTCTGCACCTGTAATATCAAGTATAACACGAGAATCTGTCTTTGATAAAACCTGAAATGCTATTCTTGAAGAAAAATTAGCTTTAATAACACCAGTGATAACATCAACTGATGGACGTTGAGTAGCTAAGATTAAATGTATCCCAACAGCACGTGCCATTTGAGCTAATCTTTGTATTGCCTCTTCAACTTCTTTAGGCACTGTCAATATTAAATCAGCAAATTCATCTATAATAACTACAATATAAAATTCCGGTGGTAAATTTTTAGATTTCATTAAATTGTTATAACCTTCTATATTTCGGACATTAGCAGAAGCAAATTTCTCATATCTCTGTTCCATTACTTTTACAAGTAAAGATAAAACCTTAGCAGCTTCTTTTGAAGAAGTAATAACCTTTACATTTTGTGGTTCAACTGAAGGATCATAAAGATGTGGGATACCATTATAATGCATCAACTCTAACCTTTTTGGATCTATTAAAACGAATTTTACATAGTCAGGATGACATCTGTAAAGCAAAGATACTATAATTGAATGAAGACAAACACTTTTTCCAGAACCTGTAGAACCCGCAATCAACAAATGTGGCATTGGGACAATATCATCAATATATGGTTTACCATCTACTGTTTTACCAAGAACAATCGGAAGTTCCATCTTCTTACTCAACTCTTTGTATCCCTCACTCTCTAATATTTCTCTTAACGAAACTATTTGTGGTCTTGGATTGGGAATTTCAATACCTATAGTCCCTTTTGAAGGAAGTGGTGCTATTATTCTTATACTGCTTGCTTTCATACCCAAAGCAATATTATCTCTCAAAGCTGAAACTGATTGAACTTTTATACCAGGTTCTAACTCAATTTCATACATAGTTACAACAGGGCCAACAGAGATGTTTACAACTTTCGCATCAATATCAAATTCTTTAAGGACTTCTTCTAATTTTTTTGCTTGTTGTTCTAAATTATAACTAATATCTTCTTTCTTATATAAAGTTAACAAATCTATTTGAGGAAAAATATACTGTGAAGTTTTTTGTTCAGCCACTTCTGATTTTTTTATTATAATATTAGATTTTTTTTCAGTTTCTGTCTCAACAGCTTCTGATACATTATCTTGAGGTAAAATTTTGTGTTGTTTTATACTAACTTCTTCTTTTTGCTTCTTTATTGTTTGTCCCTCAACTGTACTGTTAACAGAAGATATATTGTCCATCTTCTTCAATTTTCTTTCATACCTTGAAGCACTTATAACAACTTTTTTCTTTTGTTTTATTTCATTCAACCAATTAGATATGTCTTCAATGAGATTTTGATATACTCCATAAAATACTTCAGATAAAGAAATTTCAAATAGTAATGTTATGATATAAAAGAAACTCAATATCACAATAACACTACCAAAAATTTCGCCAAAAATTCTCTCTACAACATCAATAAAGAAATTACCAAGCCAACCAGAAAAATAATTTATCTTATCATTAGATAACTTTAGTATCCTTAGAATAATTTTTAACAAACCTGAAGAAATTAATGTAAGTAATAAAACTAAAGTTATCTTTGTTTTTATTTCATGTTTTTTTGACTCTAAGATATACCAAACCCAGTAGAATATTATGAAAGGGATAAAGAATTTGGTAAGACCAAAAACTTGCATCATTATAAAATTTATTGTCTTGCCTAAGATACCTGTATCTTGAGGTCTAATATAACAATATAGTAAAAAAACTCCAAAAAGTATTATTGCAATTACCAGCAATGTATTTTTTTTATCTTTGTTATTCTTTATCTTCGTATGCAAATATTTACTGTAAGATCCCATGTTATTTGAGCCTAACTTTTAAAACATTCTCTTCTTCCAAAAAAACAATTTTATCTTCTCTTGCGAGCCATCCTAAAGCAAGGTACAACTCTGTATTGGTAAGATTTAGTTGAAACTTTAATTCCAAAACAGATGCAAAATCGTTTTTATTACTTAAATAATTCCATATCTTACCTGCATTAATGCCGATATCTTCTGTTTTCATATTTTTTAAATAGGTTCAACTAAAAATAATTTAGTGCCTATTGAAACATTACTTCCATTTTCACATAAAATCTTTATTATTTTGCATTTCTTCTCTGCTTTTATTTCATTCATAACCTTCATTGCTTCAATTAAACACAAAACAGTGCCAGGTGATACTATATCTCCTTCATTAACATAAGGAGGAGCTCCTGGAGAAGGAGATCTATAAAACACACCATTCACTGGTGAAACTATCTCTTCTCCTACAATTGTTTCTTCTTTTTTTATACTTTCCTGTCTTTCAAAAATATTTATTGTCTGAGGAACAAAATTTCTCATTTCACCTACATCATTCTTTTTACTAAACCTCTTAACTCTAAAATTCACACCTCCTATAGAAATTTTTATCTCCTCAATATTAGCGTTACACATAGTTGAATAAATTTCTTTTATCTTTTCAATGCTAAAACTAACATTATCATTTTTACTCTCATTTTTCATCTTTTCTTCATTCCTTTCTATAAAGATTCTTCATATCTTCGACTAATATCCTCACCCTATAACCTTCATTTATATCCGTCCTTTATCGCCTCTTTCCTAGACAAAACGGGCCTTCCTTCTTCATCCACTTCTATTACTTTTACATAAACTTCATCGCCTTCAGATAACAAATTTTGGAGAGAATTAACTCTGTGGTCTGCAAACTGTGATACATGCAAAAGTCCTACTTTACCAGGCAAAACTTCTATAAATGCTCCATAGTTCACTACTTTTTTAACTTTGCCTAAATATACCTTACCCACTTCTACATCTTTTGTAAAAGCTTCAATTTTTGCTACAGCTTTTTTTAGCATCTCCTCATTCTCAGCTGATACAAAAACATTGCCATCTTCATCAATATCAATCTTGGATTGAGTTTCTTCAATGATTTGTTTTATATTTTTTCCTTTAGGTCCTATCAAATCTCCAATTTTATCTGATGGAATCTGAAGAACTTTTATTCTTGGTGCTAACGCTGAAATTTCGTCTCTAGGCTTTTCTATCACCAAATTCATTATTGACAAAATTTTTTCTCTTGCATATTTTGCCTTAATTAATGTCTCCCTTACAATGGTTAATGGTATCCCAGCAATTTTTAAATCAAGCTGAATTGCTGTAATTCCATCTTTTGTCCCTGCAACTTTAAAATCCATATCTCCAACATGATCCTCAATACCGGAAATATCTGTTAAAACAACATAATTTTCATTTTCTTTTACCAAACCCATAGCTACTCCTGCAACAGAATCTTTAATCTTTACACCTGCATCAAGCAATGCTAAGGTAGCTCCACATACAGATGCCATTGATGAAGAACCGTTTGATTCTAAAATATCAGATACAATTCTTATAGTATAAGGAAATTCTTCTTGAGAAGGTAGTACTGCTTCTAACGACTTCTTAGCTAATAATCCGTGTCCTAATTCTCTTCTTGAAACTCCTTTATCTGGTCTTATTTCTCCTGTAGCAAAACCTGGAAAATTATAGTGAAACATAAATCTTTCTTTATACTCACCTATTAACTCGTCCATTATTTGCATATCAGACAAAGTTCCTAAAGTAACTGTAACCAAAGCTTGCGTCTGTCCTCTTTGAAACAAAGCAGAACCATGGGTTCTCGGAAGAACTCCTACTTCGCATTTTATCTCTCTTATATCATCATACTTTCTATTATCTATCCTAAATTGTTCTTCTAATATCATCTTCCTTACTACATCTCGAAAAATAGTAAAAAATACTCTCTCTTTCAACTGAGTAATCAATTCCTCATTTTTTAAAATCTCTTCTTTACAGAACTCATTTTTTAAGACAATCTTTTCTGCAATTTCTTTATATTTATTACTTCTTTCTTTTTTGTCTTCAATTTTTAGTGCTTCTTTTATGAAATCTTTTATAGAATTATAATTGAGTTCAAATAATTTTTCTAAATCATAATTTTTTTCAAAATCCACTTTTTTCTTACCATAAGTAGAAACTATTTTCTGTTGAAATTCATCAAATAATATTGCATACTGTTGAAGATAAGAAATCATTTTAATAATTTCATCTTCACTTGCTTTATTAGCTTCTGTCTCTATCATTAAGATATTATCTTTATAAAAACTAACTATTAAATCAACTTCACTTAATTCCATTTCATTAAATGTTGGATTTACAATATACTCATCTTTTATTTTACAAAGTCTAAAACAACTACAATGTCCCTCAAACGGTATTTCAGATAAAGACAAGGCTAAAGATGTACCTAAAACTGATAAGATTGTTGGATCATTTTCAGGATCAAAGGAAAGGACTAAAACACTTACTTGAACATCATAATTAAAATCTTTTGGAAACAATGGACGAATTGTTCTATCTATTAAACGAGAAACATGTACCTCATGTTCTCTCGGCTTACCTTCTCTTTTAAAAAAACCACCTGGAATTTTCCCTGCAGCATATGTCCTTTCTCTATAGTCAACAATTAATGGAACTAATGGTTCTGAAGGGATGGTTTTATTCTCTTTGTCACCCATTACAACACAACACAAAACACTTGTTCCCCCAGAAGTGACCTTTACAGCGAAATTTGCTTGTTTTGCTAATTTGCCAAACTCAAATTCAATTTTCTTTTTAGTATTTTTAATTTCAAACACTTCTGATATTTGTTTATCAGATTTTATAACAGCATATTTTGTGTCATATTCGAAAATTTCTCTTACAAACTCCATATTTCTACCCTTTAAAATTTATTCTAAACCTATTTCTTTAACAATTGCTTGATATCTTTTTAAATCAATCTTTTTAAGATAATTTAAAAGTCTTCTTCTTTGACCTATAAGTTTAAGGAAGTTTCTTCTTGTTAAAAAGTCTTTTTTATGTGTTTCAAAGTGTTTTAATAGATTATTAATCCTTTCAGTAAGTAATAAAATCTGTACTTCAGGTGAACCAGTATCTTTTGGATGTTTACCATACTTTAATACTATGTCTTTAATTTTTTCTTTTGTTAGTGGTACCATAATCCCTCCTTATTAGTTGATAGTTAATAGTTCATAGTTAATAGTAATAGTTAATGGTTTAAAACTCAAAAACCTTATAAAAACAAATAAACTAAACTAATGGGCGTGAGAGGAGTTGAACCTCTGACCTCACGGATGTGAACCGTGCGTTCTAGCCAACTGAACTACACGCCCATTTGTGTGAATAAGTTAATGTGTGAATGAGTTGATGAGTTAATTAGTTCATAATTCATAGTTATTAATTCATAGTTCATAGTTGATAGTTCATAGTTTAAAACTCAATAAACCCTATAAACCCGTAAACTCGCAAACACAATAAACTCAACAAACCCGCAAACTCAATAAACTCATTAACCCACCCACACATCCACACATTTATTTCTCAAATATTTTTGCAATTGCTTTTTCTAACTGTTCTACTTTAGATTTCAATTTATTAAATTCAATTAATAATTTTGGCAATCTTCGTGAAGCAACTGAAATTCTTTTTTGTTCTTCAAATGGTATAGGAGGTGTACCCCAAACAACTTGATTATCATCAACATTTTGTACAATTCCTGTTCTAGGACCAGCTTTAACATTCTTACCAATCAATATATGATCAGTAACACCTGTTTGACCTGCTAAAACAGTATTATCTCCTACTTTACTACTTCCAGCAATACCAACTTGTGCTAATAATAAAACATTTTCTCCAACTAAAACATTATGTGCTATATGTACAAGATTATCAATTTTTGTACCTTTAGAAATTCTTGTTTCACTAATAGTAGCTCTATCAATTGTAACATTTGCTCCTATTTCAACATCATCTTCTATAACAACTTTACCAACTTGTGGTACTTTAACATGTTTTCCATCTTTCTGTATATATCCAAAACCATCACTACCTATAACCGTACCGCTGTGAATTATCACATTATTTCCTATTACAGTGTCCTCTAATATAGTAACATTTGGATATATTAAAACATTCTTCCCTATTTTAACATTATTACCTACAAAAACATTAGCAACTAATATGGAATTCTCTCCTATCTCAACTTTATCTCCTAAAACACAATAAGGTCCTATAGAAACATTATTCTCTAATTTAACACTTTCGCCTTTTAAAACACTTGGATGAATACCTTTATAAAAATTTTTACTTTTTTCAGAATAAATTATTTCAAGAATTTTAATAAAAGCTAAATAAGGCTCTTTAACAACAATATATGATGTTGGGATGGAAATATCTACTAAATCTTCGGGTATAATTACACATGAAGCTTTTGTATTTTTTAATAACCCAACATATTTTTTATCTCTTAAAAAAGTAATTTCTCTCTCTTGAGCTTTGTCTAATTCATTCACACCAACAATAATAACATCTTTATCACCATAAAGTTTACCATTTATAATTTCTGCTATTTCTTTCAATTTTTTTTTCATTATAATTTAATTTTTATAAAATCAAAAACAGTATTTCAATATATAGATTAATTAGAAAAGTAAGGAAGGGTTAAAAAGATGAGTTATTTTTTTCTTATTATTTTTTTCACTTCTTCTATAATATTTTTTGATTTCAACGAATATTTTTCCATAAGTTCACCAGCAGTTCCTGATTCTCCAAACTTATCTTTTATACCTATAAACGACTGTATTACAGGGTAGTTCTTAACCAAAACTTCAGCAACCGCTGAACCCAATCCACCATTAATCTGATGTTCTTCACAAGTTAAAATACAACCACATTTTTTTGCAGTTTCAATTATAATTTCTTCATCAATTGGTTTTATTGTATGCATATTCACCACTCTACATTTTATACCTTCTTTTTCTAAAATCTCAGCTGCAACTAAAGATTCGTATACCATTACACCACAGCAGATTATCCCACAATCATCACCTTCCTTTAAAACCTTTGCTTTACCTATTTGAAAGTCCTCCTTCTCCTCTGTAAAAACAGGTAGTTTCTCACGAGATAACCTTATATACACAGGTGAATTTAGCTCTAAAGAACTTATTACTGCTTTTTTTGCTTCATTTGCATCACAAGGTACTATTACTGTCATATTAGGAAGAATGCGCATCAAAGCTATATCTTCTAAAATTTGATGTGAAGCACCATCAGGACCAACTGTAATTCCTGCATGTGTACCTACAAGTTTTACATTTGCATAATTATAACAAACACTTTGTCTAATCTCCTCCCAACATCTTCCTGCAAGAAACATAGCATAAGTTGAAACAACAGGAAGTTTTCCAACCAAACTTAAACCAACAGCTATACCAACAGCATTTTGTTCAGCAATACCCACATTAATAAATTTATCAGGATATTTTTTGCCAAACTTTCCTAAGGAAGTAGATTGAGAAGTATCCGCACCTATACCTACGAGATTTGGATATTTTTCCGCTACTTCAAGTAATGCTTCACCCAATCCTTCTCTTGATGGTTTATTATCTAAAACTTTTACCATTTTATCCCTCTGCTTTCTCTATTTCTTCAACGGCTTTTTTAAATAAATCTTTATCCGGCGCTTTACCATGCCATTCAACATTACCTTCCATAAAAGATACACCTTTTCCCTTGACTGTATGTGCAATAATAACTTTTGGCTTACCTTTGGAATTTTTTGCTTGTTTTAATGCATTATCAATTTGTTCAATATTATGCCCATCAACTTCATAAACTTGCCAATTAAAAGCTAAATATTTATCTTTTAATGGCTCTAAATTTACACTATCTTCAATCCTGCTTTCCTGTTGAAGTTTGTTATAATCTAAAATTTCTATTAAATTGTCTAACTTTTTAGCTCCAGCAAACATTATCGCTTCCCACATAGATCCCTCTTGATGCTCTCCATCGCTACATATCGCATAAACAAAATTTTCTTTCCTATCCATTTTCAAACCTAACGCCATACCAACCGCAACTGACAAACCATAACCTAAAGAACCAGTTGAAACTTCTATTCCAGGGACAAAATTTATTTTATCTCCTCCATTATATACTCTTGCAGGATGTCCTTGTAAAATAGAACCTAATTTCCTTAAATTATATAATTCTTTCTTATCAAAATATCCAAGTTCTGCTAAGACAACATATAAAGCAGGACAACTGTGTCCTTTTGATAACACTACTCTCTCTCTTTCTTCCCAAAAAGGATTTTTAGGATCATGTTTTAAATGGAGGTAATACAAAGTCGTCAGAATTTCTACTAATGATAAAGAACCACCTGGATGCCCACTCCCTGCATTATAAATTATTTCCAGAATAGTTTTTCTAAACTGTTTACATAACTTGTTTAATTCTTGATAAGTTTTAGTCATAAAATTCCTTCAATAAATCTAAAATAGATAAAGAAAAATATTTTCTACTAACTTAAAAGATAAAAATCAACATTTATAAACTAAAAATTATTTTTTCCAAAAAATCTACAACAGACAAACCTGCCCTTGCACCTTCACCACAAGCACAAATAACCTGTTTTATAGAACCGCTTCTACAATCACCACATGCATATATTCCATCAACCGAAGTCTTGAAATTTTCATCTGTAACAACATATCCCTCAGTATCAAGTATAACTGTACAACTTGTAGAATCTCTTAAAAATTCAGTATTAGGTTGATAACCAATACAAACAAATACTCCATCACAATTTATCTCTTTAATTCCCTGAATTTCAACATTTTTTATAACAATACCTGAAACAATCTCTCTATTGTTTTCATCTATTTTAGTAAGAATTTTTTCTACAACAAAAGGAGTCAATATTTCAACATTGTCTTTTTCTAACAATCTCTTTTGTAAAATTTTTGTAGCACGAAATTGATTCCTTCTATGTACAAGATATAATTTCTTAACAAATTTTGTTAAATAAATGGCTTCAGTAAATGCTGTATCTCCTCCACCTATTACCGCTACTGTCTTATCTTTATAGAATCCTGCATCACATACTGCACAATAAGATATTCCTTTCCCAACAAGTAAATCTTCCTTAGGTAAACCTAACTTTTTGCTTCTTCTTCCTGAGGCAACAACAAGAGACTTTGAATCTATTTCACCATTTGAAAGATAAACAACAAAAATCTTTTCTTTTTTTTCAATTTTTAAAACATGGTCCGTAATTATTTTACAACCAAATTTCTCTGCTTGTTCTTTAAGATTTTCTACAAAATCAAATCCATTTATCCCGGATGGAAAACCAGGATAATTTTCAATTATATCTGTCAATACAGCTTGCGGCGGTTGAATTGCAGAAGATATAACTAATGTTTTAAGAAGAGCTCTTGAAGTATAAATACCAGCAGTAAGTCCTGCAGGACCTCCACCTATAACCACAACATCATACAAATTTTCTTCCATGATCTTTAAAAACCTCTGATATATAAAAACTTCCAACGAAAATTATTTTTTTATTTTTACAAAAATTCCTTAAATAATTCAACAAATTATCAATACTATTAAATTTTAAAGTTTTAAAATATCTTTTAGCTTCATTATATAAAATTTTTAAACTTTGAGCACGTTTCAAGTTAAGTTCAAAGACAATGAAAAATTCTAATTTTTCCTTAAGCTTTGATAAAATTTTTAAACATGACTTATAATCTTTATCCTTCATCATAGTAAAACATATAACTATATCTTTCCAAGGAGATTTTTTAATTGTTGAAACAAAATTTTTTATTGCAGATGGATTGTGTGCACCATCCACAATCAACTCTAAATTTTTAAACTTTAACTTTTGCATCCTCAATGGGATGACAAATTTTTTAAGTTTTTCTGAAATTTCTTCATAATTTATTTCTTTAACATAGCCTAGTTTATGAAGTTCTTCAACAATCTTTATTGACAAAAGAAGATTGTATGGTTGAACAAAAGAGCAAGTTGGGATAGTAAAGAGAAAATCTTTGTATCTAAATGAAGTTGTCCACAAATTAAAATCTAATTTTATATCTTTTATAGAGTTGCCAACATAAACAAATCGTGTACCTAAATCTTTACAAAGAGACTTTAAAAATTTTTTATATTTTCCCTTCATCTTTCCACAAATAAACAAAGAATTCTCTTTTATTATTCCAGATTTATCTTTAAGAATCTTAAACTCTGTATTACCTAATACTTCAGTGTGATCTAAAGAAATACTAGTAATACAAGAAATAGTACTTTTTTCAATTATATTTGTTGCATCAAGTTTTCCACCTAAACCTACTTCAAGAATAACGAACTCAAGTTGTTTTTCTGAAAAATATAAAAACATAATACAAGTTAAAATCTCAAAATATGTTAGAGAAAAAAATAAATCCTTAGGTAAATTTTGACAAATATTTTTTAGATACTTTTCAAGCAAAGAATAACTTATAGGTTTGTTATTAATTTGAATTCTTTCTGTTATATCATATATATGAGGAGAAATGTAAAGTCCTGTAGAATATCCTAAGGAAGAGAGTATAAAAGAAGTGTATATTGCAACCGAACCTTTGCCATTAGTCCCTGTAATATGTATAATATTTTTTATTTTATCCTGAGGATTGGAAAGAAAATTCAATGCTAACTGAAGATTATTGAGAGAATAATTTTTTTTAATGTATTCTTTTTTACCCAATGATTTCAAATATTTTATCAAATTTTTTTCCATATTAACAAAGTGATACAACTTGCACCGCTATAACTAACTATTATAAACTCATCACTTAAGTTTGCTCACCACCTCTACATCTTTATCTCCTCTACCTGAAAGACAAACAACAACAATATCTGAAGATTTAAAAAACTTTTTGTTTTTCACAATCCATCCTATAGCATGTGCAGGTTCTAACGCTGGAATAATACCTTCAAGTTTTGAAAGTATATCAAAACCTAATAATGCTGTATTATCATCCGCTGTAACATATTTTGCTCTATTAATTGACTTATAATAACTATGCTCAGGCCCTACAGCTGGATAATCTAATCCAGCAGAGATAGAATGTGTTGTCTGAATTTGTCCATTTTTATCAGTTAAAACATATGTCTTCATGCCGTGTAAAATCCCAACCTGACCTTTAGCGAGAGTCGCTGAATGTTTATTAGTATTTAATCCTTTCCCCGCTGCTTCAACACCTATCATCTTCACAGATTTATCATAAAAAAATGGAGAAAAAAGACCAAGAGAATTTGAGCCACCTCCAACACATGCAACCAAATAATCCGGAATTCTTTTCTCAAACTTCAATATTTGTCTTTTTGTTTCTTTACCAATAACTGACTGAAAATTCCTAACTATTAAAGGATAAGGGTGCGGACCTACAACAGAACCAATCACATAAAAAGTATCTTTAACATTTGTTACCCAATCTCGTAGACATTCATTTATTGCATCTTTTAATGTCTTAGAACCGGTTTTTACAGGAATAACATCTGCACCAAGTAATTTCATCCTATAAACATTAATCTCTTGTCTTTTTGTATCTTCTTCACCCATATAAACAATACATTTTATACCAAATAAGGCACAGGTTGTAGCAGTAGCAACACCATGTTGACCAGCACCTGTCTCTGCAATAACGCGTTTTTTACCCATAATTTTTGCCAACAAAACCTGACCTATTGTATTATTAATTTTGTGTGCTCCTGTATGACATAAATCTTCTCTTTTAAGATAAATTTTGAATCCACAATATGAAGAAAGATTTTTTGCTAAATAAAGTGGAGTAGGTCTTCCAGCATAATAAGTTAAATAATTATTTAAAAGAGATAAAAATTTTTTATCTTTAATATATCTAAAGTAATTTTTTTCTAACTCATCAAGACAAAAATAAAGTGTTTCCGGAACAAATCTTCCACCAAATTCTCCAAAAAACCAATTTCTTTTTATCATAGTTTTTAAAAACTTTTTATAATATATTCGCAGATAATTTCTGAAAGTTTCTTTAATGTATTTTGTTCTGCTTCTTTTTTTGTTCTACCAAAACCATTGATACCAATAAAAGATTTACTTAAAACTATACTATTGGTATGCAAATTCTTAAAATCTAAGGATGCACTACTTGTATATGTACAAACAACATTTTCTTTAGAAAAATTAACTTTATTAGTTATATCTTCAAGATTTATAGAAACTACTAAAATATAATTTACATCTTTTTCAACATTATCTGCAATATTAAAACCAAAATTTTTAAGCTGTGCAGTAATTTCATTTTTTACAAATTCTCTTTCATAACCTTCAAGATTTTTTATATCTAAATATATTTTTTCTTTCAAAATCTTATAGGCAATATTAAAAACAACTTTTAAATTTGAAAGAAATTCAAATTTTGAAGTATATTTTCTTATTTCTTCAATATTAGGCGAAATTTCAACAACATTTTCTTTTGAGTTAACTTTATAAACTCTAAACTTAGCAATACCGTCAGAATCAGTATGTACTATTTTATCTATTTCTCCGCTACCTTTTAAAAACTTACATATTAATGGAAAATTTTTAACAAAAATCTTTTTTCTTTCAAATTCCAACTCCACTCTAACATTTATCTCTAAATCAAGCTGCTGATTAATTGGCACTTCTATATTTGTAGGACTCAAGGAATATAATTTAAAAGAAGACAACAAATTATTTATTTTATTCTCAATTTCACTCTGAAGTGATATGTTATCAACATTATCCACAACGCATACACCTTTTATCTCACTAAGTTGTTTTATCGTCTGTTCTAATAAGTTAAAAGCGTTAAGTATATTACCAGAATAAATAATTTCATCAACATTTTTAACCATCAAAATAGAAGATTTCAAAATATTTGTATTTTTTATCTCCTGCTTTTCAAGTTCCTCCAAAATTGCTTGTTGTAAATCTTTTTTTGTTGTCCAAACATAAACCCAATATAGAGAATTTTTATAATCAATATATTCTTCAAAATATTTTCTACCTAAAGCTGTATCAAAAACAACTTCTGTTAGAGAATTTATTTTATCAAATGCTTGTTGTTCATATTTTTTGCCAAGATAACTAATTTTATCTTCCATTCTATGTTCTATCTCACCTCTTACTTGTATCTTAAGTTTTATTGCAAGATTTTTTATTGCTTCATTATAAGCAATCTCCCTTGCTGAAATTAATGAAGATTTATCTTTTTTATCAAACTTTGCAAAACCAAACCCTTCAATACCATCTTTTGAAAAACTTCTTTCACCAAAATCTTTCACCCATAGAGGAACTTTCTTAGTAGCACAACTAAACAAAAAAATTATTATTAATATTAATCTAATCATTTAGCATTTATACTAAATAAAACTTCTCACCGCAAGAAATGTTTTTTGTTTATTTTTTAAATTAACCCTGTTCATTATTGCTTTCTTAACAAAATTGTTATAACCATCATAAAAATTTATTTCAATATTATACTCACCTTCAGGTAAAGATACAACGCAAAGGTTTATCTCCTTAGGTAAGGTTTTCCAAGAACGTTTATCTGCTTGCTCTGTTGCTACTGAGGTAACCTGAAATGCTTTTTTAACCAACCATTTTGAAAATTCATCTGATTTTTCTATTAACCTTTGAGTAAACTCTTTTGATAATGCATACTTTATTGCAGCCCTTGCAATAGATTTTATTCTTATTCTTGTAATTTTATCTTCTAAATTTTTAATAGCGATTGTCTCTATATCTTCAACTTTAAAAGTTTTTTGTGATATAATTTTTTTACCACTAAAATCATAAAATTCAACAACAGCATATTTTACTTTATTTTCAGTTGGAACAAACTTTGGAAAAGCAACTAAAAATTGTTCATTGGAAGCAATACTTCTGGCAATCTGTCTTGCCTTCTGTAAAGTTGCTTCTTCTTCCGAAGAAACTTTTATACTACCTACATACCCCCATCCCTCTCCAAAAGAAACCTCTATATATTCATCTACTTTATACGGAGCAAAACCATTATAATGAAATAAAATAAGTTCTGCATTATTTTCTGAATCATACTTTATATCTTTCCAAGAAATATTCAAATTTAGATTTCTACAAATTTCTTCAAATTCTTCTCTAAAACCTAACTTTTTTGCAATTTTCAATGTTCTATATATCAAATCTTGTGGTATATCAAATGTGTAAATTTTTTTGTTATTTAAATACTCTATAATTGATTTCGTATATGAAATAAATGCATCATTTAATTCATTTTGACTTTCATAAATAAGTCCAGTAAGATATCTCATAAAAGCATCTTCTTTATAAACATTTTTCCCACCATAATTTACCTGTAATGTTTTAAGTTTATGGTCAACTTTTCTTGCTTCAACAAGAGCATCTTCATATTTTCTTAAAAATAAATAATTTAATGCTTGAAAGACATTAATAAACACTTGTTCAAAATCTTCTCCAGGATAGGACCGAAGATTGTCAGATATAAGAAGTGTTGTTATCTCTTCAGAAATACTTTTTGTATAAAGCTCCCATGCAAGTTTCTCCGCTTTTTCAAATGCTATCGTTGAATCTTCATATTTACTAGCATAATGTAAAACAATTGCTTTATCAAGCCAATACAACAATTCATCTTTTTCTTTATACTCTTTTAATTTATTTTCCTCAATAACTGATTCTGCTTTAGAATAGTCATCAATAGAAAGGAAATTCCTCAATGTAGAATAATAAGTAAATTGAGTAGCACAACTAAGGATAAAGAAAATAAGAAAAAAACAAAGATAAGGTTTTTTCATTAAAAAGAGAAAAAAACAAAATTTCAAAAAACTTAAAATTTAATCTTTGGTCTTTGGACAAGTTTCTTTATCTTTTTCTGACCAATCCAAACTTTTTCATTAGTTAAAATATTGACAAGTTCAAGTTCTACCTGATAGTATTTTAACTTTTTATTTTCTAATTCATCAAGTATAGTGTTAATTTGTCCCTGAAGTATAAAATCTGCTCCCCATTCTTCACCAAGTTGTTTCCTTGTAGATAAAGAAGCATTTGTCATCTGATCAAGTTTTTCTTCTCTAATTTCTTGCCTTTCTTCCTTAGAAGCTACAAAAACAACCCTTCCTGAATTAATAAGTTCTCTTTCAAGATCTTTAACGAATGTTTGAGTATTAATATGCTCATGAGAACGATTCTTAACAGTTCCAACTATAACTCTTGGTTTTTTTCCTGTCTTTGAAACAAACTCATCAATCCAAGGACGAGATAAAGCATCTTTTATCATCTCTGCTGAAACAAGTTGAGAATCAGTATCATTCCACTCACCACTTAAATCAATCTGCTCGCTTACATCTATACGAGAAACCTTTGTTGTAGCACAACCAAAGATCAAAAAAATACTTATTAAACCAACAAACATCATTATCTCTTTTTTCATATATTTTTCACCTCCATTAAAGATGATAAATTTGCTAAATGTAAATTAAAAACTAAATTTGTCTTACTCTTCTTGTTGTGATTTACTTTTTTGGTATTCATCAATTAATGGTTGTGCGAGATGTGGTGGTAGTTCTTCATAGTGACTCAACTTCATTGTATATCTTCCAGCACCTTTAGTTAAACTTCTTAAATCCATAGTATATCCATGCATCTCAGCAAGAGGTATCAAAGCTTTTACTTTCTGATACTTGCCCTCTTTCTCAAATCCAACAATTCTTCCTCTCCTACTATTAACATCTCCCATTACAGCACCTAAGTATTCTTCAGGAACCCTTATCTCCACATCCATAATCGGCTCTAAAATACAAGGATCTCCTTCAAGAACAGCTTTTTGTAATGCCATTCTTGCTGCAATTTTAAATGCCATATCAGATGAGTCAACTTCATGATATGAGCCATCATACAGTGTAACTTTTATATCTACAACAGGATATCCAGCAATTACTCCTTCAGCCATTTTTTCTAAAACACCTTTTTCTACAGAAGGAATATAATTTTTAGGTATAACTCCACCAAAAATTTGGTCAACAAACTCAAATCCTTTTCCTCTTTCTAAAGGCTCAACTTTGATAAAACAATGTCCATACTGTCCTCTACCACCAGATTGTCTTTTGTATTTACCTTCAGATTGTGTTGGTCTTCTTATTGTTTCTTTATATGGTATTCTTGGTTTTTGTAATTCAATATCTAGGTTATATCTTGATTTTATTCTTTTTACAATTACATCTAACTGTGTGAAACCTATACCGGATATAACCATCTGTCTTGTTTCAGTGTTATATTTAAACTTAATAGTTGGCTCTTCAATAATAACATTGTTCAAAGCATTTCCAACTTTTTCCTCTTCGCCTTTTGATTTAGATATAATAGCCATATCTGTCAACGGCTCAGGAAATTCTATCTTTTTAATCTTTTCACCAAATGAAGAATCTGCTGCAAGGATATCATTCGTCCTTGCTTCTTTTAGTTTTATCAAAACACCAATATCTCCTGCAATAATCTCGGGTGTTTCAATACGCTTTTTACCTTGAAGAAACGCCATCTGTCCTATACGTTCTGTTGTGTTCTTTGTAAGATTTTTTATATCTAACCCATTAGTAAACTTGCCACTATAAATTTTAACATAATTCATCTGTCCCATACCAGGTTCACTTGTGGTTTTGAAAACCAAACATGCAGGAGGTTGATCTATACCAAAAATTTTATCTAATTCAGCTGGAGTAATAAAATAACTATACATAAATTCTATTAATTCTTTTACACCTATATTTTTAATTGCAGAACCACAAAATGATGGTATAATTTGAAAAGATTTATATCCTGATTTTATAACAGATTGTAATTCAGCAAAATCTATTTTTTCATTATTTAGGTATTTCTCCATAAGTTTCTCATCACTACTTATAACATTTTCAAAAAATTTATCATACAATTTTCCTAACTTTTGTTGAGTTTGCTTTAAAAAATCTATTATACTTAAATCTGCACCTGTATTTTCAGCAACTGTGATTGGTGTTAAATTAAGTTCGAGTTGTTTCTCTATTTCTAAAAATTTTTCTTCAAAATTTACATTTTCTTTATCTAACTTGTTAATAAATATACTCAATGGCAAATTATACTGCTGTGTTACCATCTCTAACAAGTTTATCGTCTGAGCATCAACATTAGAATCACCACTAATTACTAAAATACAATTTTCTACCACAGATAATGCAGCATTTACCTCTCCTATAAAATCAGGGAAACCAGGTGTGTCTATTAGATTAATTTTTTTATCTTTATATTGAAAACTTATTACAGATAAACTTACTGAGATCTGTCTTTCTATTTCTTCAGGGAGATAGTCAGAGATAGTATTTCCATCTTGTACACTTCCCAACCTCGTAGTTATTCCTACATCATAAGCTATCGCTTCAACTAAGGAAGTTTTACCTGATGCTGAAGAACCTATAACTGCTACATTTATTATATCTTTAGAAGTTTTTGGTTGCATAAAACCTCCAAAATTTAAAATTTATGATGAAAAAATCTTCTTGAATATTCTATATCTTTAATTATTTGTTTTCTCATCTCATCAACAGAGCTAAATTTTTTTTCATTACGGATTTTTTTTATAGGACGAAATTTTATGTAATTTACTTTTTTATTAATAACTTTATCAATAATATGAATTTCACAAATGAAATTTCTATTTTCTTTTTCTACCGTAGGAGCAAATCCAAAATTAGCAACAGAATAAAACTTTTCATTATCAATTTCACTAATACCTAAGAATACCCCATGTGGTATAAGAAGATCTTTTTCGGGAGCAAAATTTATAGTTGGTATTCCAACTTTCTTTCCCAAACCCTTACCAGCAACCACAATCCCACCAAGCCAATACTCTCTTCCTAACAAAGCTTCAACTTCCTTAAAATTACATTTTAAGATATTTTCTCTTATTAGAGATGAAGATACAGCTTCTCTAATATTATTTATCTCAGCAAAGACATCAGAGATTACAAACAAACAAATATTATATGTTTTTGAAAGAACTTTTAGTTTTTTTATATCACCTAAAGCATCTTTACCAAATCTGAAATCTTCTCCAACTATTAAAATTGAAATCTTTGATTCCAAAATAAATTTTTTAAAAAATTCTTCTGGTGTGAAGTTTCTTATACTATTAAAATTCAATACTTTAATCTCATCTATATTAAAAGAGCTTAAAATTTTAATTTTTTCTTCTAAAGGATAAATCAAATTGTTTTTTATCTTTGCAACTGTATCAAAAGTTAAAACCAAACTTTTTAAATTATTAAGCTCTGCAGTTTTTGAAACCAAAGAAATTAATTTTTGATGTCCAACATGAACTCCATCAAAAAATCCTATGGTTGCGACATATAAAGATTTTATTTTTTTATCAATCATAAAACCTTTTTCAAATATCCTAAAACTTCCTTTTCAACCTCATCCATTTTTCCTTCAATAGTAGCACCACATGCATATTTGTGTCCACCACCATTCCAATGTCTAACAACCTCTTCCATATCTATTCCATCAGAACGAAAACTTACTTTCACAACTCCTGGTCTATCTTCTCTAAATAAAATTGCTATTTTTGTACCTAAAATATCCATTGGAAAATTTATAAAATCCTCGGTATCTATAGCAGATGTTTTTGTTGTTTGAAACATTCTATTAGAAATACTCATAATTCCTATTTGAATACCTTTTATTTTTAAAATTCTAATTCTTGAAAGTGTTTTACCTAATAATATCATACTATTATAAGATTTTCTTCTATATAAGTTTTTATAAATCTCATATGGTCTTAAACCATAGCCTACCAATTTATAAGCAGTAAAAAAACTGTGTTGAGTTGTATTTGACCATTGAAATCTTCCTGTATCTGTCACAACACCCACATATAAGCATTCTGCAATTTCATAGTTAATTTTAAAATTAAGGTTTTTAAAAATATCAAAAATTATCTCTGCACAAGAAGCATACTCAGGATAGATAAAATTTAATCTATTATTAATTCCACTGTGATTCAGATGATGATCTATATTTACTATAAAATTTAACTGATTTATATCTAAAACTCCTCCCATACGAGATATATCTGAACACTCTAAAATTATACCTAAATCGTATCTTTTAGACACATATTTACAAATTTTTATTTTTTCAATCTTGGGAAGAAATTTTAGCCATTCAGGATATTGGTCCCTAAAAATTATATCTACATTTTTATTTTTAAAAACTTTTTTAATAAAAAGATAAATAGCCAACGCACTTCCTATAACATCAGCATCAGGATGGATATGCCCTGTAATGAAAATATTTTTACTTAAAGATAAAATTTCAAAAAATCTTTTACAATCAGATTTACTTACTACTTTGTTCATCTTCTTTTATCTTATCTAACAAAAACAATACATTTGTTGCCCTATCTAAAAATTTGTCATATTCAAACCTTATATCAATAGCATTTTTTAAATTCAGTTTTTTAGCAATTTGACTTTTTATATATCCTTTTGCAGACTCAAACATAGATTTTACATTTTCAATATTATTCTTATCAACAACAGTATAATAAACTGTGGCATTACGTAAATCAGAAGAAAGTTTAACTTCGGTAATTGTTATAAACTCCGCCCTTGGATCTTTTAACTTTGACATCAAAACAGCTAATTCTCTATGCAAAATTTTTTTTATTCTGTCACTTCGAGCATATGGTAGTTTTTTCATTAAAGAAAAGAATTATTTTTCTATAATTTGAAAACATTCTATAACATCATTTTCTTTTATATCTTGAAAGTTTTCAAGACCTATACCACACTCATATCCTTGTTGAATTTCTTTTACATCTTCTTTAAAATGTTTTAAAGAATTTATTTTAGTCTCACTAATAATTACATTATCCCTTAAAACTCTCACCATCGCATTACGGACAATTTTACCTTCTTCTACAATACAACCAGCAACTTTACAAATTTTTGGTACATTAAAAACTTTTTTAACCCTTGCTCTTCCTAAAAATTCTTCTATCTTTTGTTTAATCTCTGCTCTTTGTAATATGTTTTTAATATCATCAAAAAGTTCATATATCAATCTATAAGTTCTTATTTCAATACCCTCTTGTTTAGCAGATTTTAATGCTTGTGTATTAGGTCTTACATTGAAACCAATAATTACTGCATCACTTGCAGAAGCTAACAAAACATCTGATTCTGTAATTTCACCTACATTTGAATGAATAATTTTTAACTCTGGTAAGTCAGGATTTTTTTTAACTTCTTCAATTAACGGTGCTAACATTTTTTGAATAGCTTCTATAGACCCTTGTGTATCCCCCTTCAAAACCACTGACAAAACATTACTCTTCCCAGAAATAATGTCTTGTATAGAAAGATGACGTCTTATTTTAGCTGCTTCTATCTTTTGTCTCTCTTGAATTTCTTCAAAAATTTTCTTTGCTTCTTTTTCATCCTTTACAACTTTTAAAATATCACCAGCTGTAGTTGGAAATTCAAAACCTAAAATTTCAGCAGGTTCACCTGGTAGAAGCTCCTGTAGTTTTTCCCCTTTATCATCAAACATAGCACGAACTTTACCATATGAATTTCCACATACGAAGCTGTCTCCAATTTTTAGTTTCCCTTTTGAAACAATTACAGTAGCAACATAACCTCTTTTCTTATCCACTTTTGTTTCTATAACAGTTGCTTCAGCAAGTACATTTATAGGTACATAAAGTTCCATTAGTTCTGCTTGTAGTAATATGGCATCCAATAACTTATCTATATTTATATTATTTCTGGCAGAAATATCTACAAATTCTGTGTGCCCTCCCCAATCAGACGGAATAAAACCAAGGTCAGAAAATTGTTGTTTTACCTTATTCACATTACACTGAGGTAAATCAATTTTATTAATTGCTACAATAATAGGCACACTTGCTGCTTTTGCATGATTGATTGATTCAATTGTCTGTGGCATCACTCCTTCATCACCAGCTACAACTATAACAACTATATCAGTAACTTTAGCTCCGCGTGCACGAATAGCAGAAAATGCTTCGTGTCCGGGTGTATCTATAAAAGTAATGTCACCATGTGGAGTTTTTACTTTATATGCTCCGATATGTTGGGTAATTGCACCATATTCTTTTGCCGCGATATTTGAGTTTCTTATAGTATCTAACAGAGTTGTTTTACCATGATCAACATGTCCCATTATTGTTACTACAGGAACTTTTTTAACATACCCTTCTGGGATAATTTTTTCTTCCAGTTTTTTTTCTACTACTTTTTTCTCAACAGTTATAGGTTTCTCATGTATTACTTCTTCAACAGTAGGTATAGTAGTTGTTGAAACAGAAGTTGTCTCTGTAAAAGAGGAAGGTTGTTGAGTTTCTTCAAACTCTATCTCATAGCCCAATTCTGAACAAACTAAAATTATCGCATCTTTATCAGTAACTTTTTGTGTAGCAGAAACAATCATTCCTAACTTCATAAATTCTGTTATTACTTTTGATACAGGCTGTTGAATGTTTTGAGCAATTTCTTGTGGAGTGATACCATCTTTCAACTGAAGTTTTATGGTGGGTTTCGTTATAACAACTTCTTTTTTGATTCTAACTTTCTTTTCTTTTTTTTCTTTTTGAATTGGAGCAACATGAGATACTTTGGTTTTTGTTTTACTTTTTACTAATTTTGTCTTTTTTTCAATAGTCTTTGCCTCAGCAGAATCTTTTTTCTTCTCACTTTTTTTAGTTTGAGAATGCTTAGTTTCAGCTTTTTTAATTTTTTCTTTATTTTTTTTCTGTTGTTTCATTTTCTTTCTTTAAATTTTCTTCAGAATTATCACTACTTGCAACTTCTAGATGTATATTCCAACCAGTAAGTTCTTTAGCTAAATTAATATTAATATTATTTTTCAAAGCTAAATCATAAATACTTTTTGACAAATAAACCTTTGCTTCTTTTTTATCATAATCTAAAATTTCAACTTTCAAAGGTTTCCATGGAGATAAAGAATAAGCTATAAATTTTGATATGTCTTCTGTATAAGGTATTAAATCAATCCTTTCTCCTTGTAATTCCTCAATAATAGGTTTTATCCTTACACCTCTAATGCCAACACAAGAACCTACAGGATCAACCTTAGGATTATTGGACTTCAACACAATCTTTGTCCTATATCCTGCTGCACGCACTATATTAACTATTTCAACAATACCATCTTTAATTTCAGGAATTTCTGATTCAAAAAGTTTTTTAATAAAGTTTTTATCAAACCTTGAAACAATTACTTTTACACCACTTTTAGTTTTTTCAACATCTTTTACTAAAACTTTTATATGTTGTCCAATCTTAAATTTTTCTTTAAAAACCTGTTCTCTTTGAGGAAGTATTCCCTCTGCATTGCCCAAATCTAAAATTATAGTCTTATCTCTTATAGCATACACAGATGCTGAAATAATCTCTCCTATTAGAGATTTATATTCTTCCAATACATTTTTTTTATAACTTTCTCGTATTTTCTGCACGATAATCTTTTTTGCAGACTGTGCAGCAATACGTAAAAAAGCATCATTATCTACTAAAACTTTTATTTCATCGCCTAACTTAGCTGAAGGATCTATACTTTTTGCTTCTTCTAAAGATATTTCTTTTTTATCATCTTCAACTTTTGAAACAACTTTTTTTAGAATATAAGTTTTTGCTTCTACATTGTTTATATCTATCTCTGTAATAATTTTGCATTCAGAACCAAAAAATTTTTTAGCAGCGTTAGTAATAGACATCTCTAAAAGTTTCAATATTTCTTCTTTAGAAACCTTGTGTAGTTGTTCTATCTGTTCCAAAGCAGGTAAAATTTCGCTTTTTATTTCTACCATATGATTACTTCTCCTTAAGACTAACATTTATTTAGTAAATCAGAAATATCTGGTTCTAAATTCGCTTTAGCAACTGTTTTCAAATCAAGTAAAAGTTCTTCACCACTATCCAAAACAATAGTTATAAAATTATCTTTATATTCTTTCAATATCCCAATAATTACTTTTTGACCTTTAAGTTGTGGTAAAGTTTGATAAAGTTTCACTTTAATTCTATGACCTTTATACCTAAGAAAATCTTTTTCTTTTTTTAATTCTCTATAAAGACCTGGGGACGAAACTTCTAAAAAATAATGTTCTTTAATCAAATCATATGTGTCAAGCACAGCAGACAAAACTATACTAACATCTTCACAATCTTTAAGTGACACCCCTCCATCTTTATCAATATAAATTCTTAACACCATACCTTCTGCAGATGATACATATTCTATATCCACTAAATCTAAATTTCTCGCCTCTATAATTGGTTTTACAATTTCTTCAATCCTTTTTATCAAATCTTCTTTATTCATTTATAAATTTATTATATTATTAAATCTTGCTTATTAATTCAATAGTATCAAATATTTTCTCAACTATTGTATCAATTTTAACCTCCTGTTTTTGTTTGGTTTTTCGTATATAAAGTTCAACTTTACCAGGCAACAATTTTTTACTCACTGTTAACCTCAAGGGAATTCCTATAAGATCAGCATCATTAAACTTTACACCTGGACGCTCATCCCTATCATCTAACAGTACATCTAATCTGCTTTCTATCAATAAGCTATATAGCTTATCAGCTACAACCCTTATCTCTTTATCATTGTAATCTATTGGCAAAATATAAACTAAAAATGGTGCAATATTAGGATGCCATATTATACCATCTTCATCATAAGATTGCTCAATAAATGCAGCAACAATTCTTGAAACGCCTATTCCATAGCATCCCATTACAAAATAATTTTCTTTATTCTCTTTGTCAAGGAAAGTTGCATTCATAGATTTTGAATATTTTATACCCAACTTGAACGTATGCCCCACTTCTATACCTTTTGAAAATCTTAATGTATTAGAACTTTTACATCTCGGACATAAATCATCAATAGTGATATTTCTTATATCACCAAATAAATCAGGTGTGTAATCCCTATTTAAATTTATATTCTTTAAATGATAATCTTTTTTGTTAGCTCCTGAGACAGCATTAGTAATAAATTTAACAGAGTTGTCAGCAACAATCTTTAACTTATATCTATCATCAATTACTTTTAAATTTACAGGTCCTAAAAAACCACAAGGTACTCCAAAAATCCCATCTATTTTTTCCGGTTCAACAAGTTGAATATTATTATCTCCTAAAATATCTTTAAGTTTCGTCTCATTAACCTCATAATCTCCTCTAATAAGTACAACATAAACCATATTTTCTTTTTCATTTATGTAGACTAATGTTTTTATAAATTTTTGAGCTGGGAGTGATAAAAATCTACTTACTTCTTCTACAGTTCTCATTTCAGGAGTATGAACTTCTTCTAATTTTTTTTGTTTCTCAGTAGTTTTCACTTCATCTTCAGTTTTATAGATACACTCTGCTTTTTCAATATTGGCAGCGTAGCTACAATTTGAGCAAAAAACTATCGTCTCTTCTCCAATAAATTTAGGATCATTTTCTTTTACTACCATAAATTCATGAGAAAACTTTCCACCAATTGCTCCAGTAGCCGCCTCAACTGCTACAAATTTTAACCCACAACGAGAAAAAATTTTGCAGTAAGCATCATAAACTTTTTTATAATATTCCTCTGCATCAGTTTCATCTACATGAAAGGAATATGCATCTTTCATATAAAATTCTCTGGCTCTAATAACACCAAACCTTGGTCTTATCTCATCTCTAAATTTCGTTCCAAACTGATAAAACATCTTTGGAAGTTGTTTATACGACCTAAGTTCATTTCTTACTAAATCAGTAATAACTTCCTCTGCAGTAGGAGATAAACAAAAATCAGCATCTTTTCTATCTTTTAATCTAAAAAGCTCCTTACCATACAAATTCCACCTACCTGTTTCTTCCCAGATTTCTCTTGGCAAAAGATGAGGTAACCAAACTTCAAGTCCTCCTATTTTGTCCATTTCTTCCCTTATTATCTGTTCAACTTTCTTTAATACACGCAATCCTAAAGGCAACCATTCATAAATACCGCTTGCAAGTTTTCTAATCATTCCTGCCCTAAACATCAACTTAGACGATATAGTATCACACTCTCCAGGCGCTTCTCTTAAAGTTGGTAAGTAGAAATTTGATAATTTCATATTCTATAAATAGATATAATTTGTTAAAATAATTCAATATTTGAGAAAAAATTGTTTTTATCTTGCAATTTAAATTCTGCTTTTATATAAATATAAAAAATTTTAAAATAACTAAACCCATGAAACAACTCTCTGTTGTCCTTCCTTGTCTAAATGAAGAAAATTCTATTGAAATTTGTATTAAAAAAATAAAAGATGTTTTTGAAAAAGAAAAAATTGATGGTGAAATAATCGTCGTTGATAATGGTTCTACTGACAGAAGTGTTGAGATAGTTAAAAAATATAAAGATGTAAAACTATTATTTGAACCACAAAAAGGTTATGGTTCTGCATTAAGATGTGGGATAGAAAATGCACAAGGTGAATATATAATAATGGGCGATGCTGATAACACATACGATTTTTATGAAATACCAAAATTTTTAGAGAGACTTAAAGAAGGTTATGATTTAGTAATTGGTTCAAGATTTAAAGGGAAAATTTTGAAGGGCGCAATGAGTTTTTCTCATAGATACATTGGTAATCCAATTCTTACAGAAATGTTAAGATTTTTTTTTGGTGGTAATATTTCTGATGCACATTGTGGACTAAGAGGGTTTACAAAACAAGCATATCAAAAAATGGCTTTAAGAACAACTGGTATGGAGTTTGCATCTGAAATGGTAATCCATGCATTAAAGAAAAAACTAAAAATTGCAGAAATACCAATAACATATTATCCTCGTATTGGTGAGTCAAAACTTTCTTCATTTCGTGATGCATGGCGTCATATAAGATTTATGCTTCTTTATAGTCCGGATTATTTATTTTTACTTCCGGGCATAATTCTGTTTCTTGTTGGATTTATTATCTCATTTGGAATATTAGCTAAAGGATACATCTCTTTATTTGGCAGGATGTGGGGTGTACATGTTTTATTTTTTAGTTCAGTTATAACCCTTGTCGGCTGGCAAATACTAAACATCTGGTTTTCAGCAAAAGTTTATACACATATGATAGGATTAGAAGAAAGTAATTTTATAAAAAAACTTATGAATTTTTTAACATTAGAAAAAACTTTAGTTTTCGGTTTAATAATATTTTTTACAGGACTAATCGGTCTATTATACATTGTCTATATTTGGGCAAAAACAAATTTTGGTCCGTTAGAAGAACTTAGATTAGGTATATTTTCTACAATGTTAGCAGCTATGGGAATACAAACAATTTTTA
>Ga0078972_1001194_pt1 | contig 100084 bp, 90 predicted proteins | sample YelNatPaOPGAMG01_FD_67568 | JGI IMG/M metagenome (GOLD analysis project Ga0078972, IMG submission 67568) | Hot spring thermophilic microbial communities from Obsidian Pool, Yellowstone National Park, USA - OP-RAMG-01 (SPADES assembly) (version 2) | ecosystem: Environmental > Aquatic > Thermal... | reverse complement strand
AGGGGAAGGCTACCCTTCATTTTCAGTCCGACCGGGTTGAACGGTTCGAAAACCGGGGGATAATGCGTGTTCGGGGACTTCGTTTTGAAAAATTTGATACGGATGGAAAAAGGGTTTCCGCCTCGGGACTCGCGAATCTTGGGGAAATCAATTTAAACTCCAAGGATGTACAGCTCAACCAATCGATACGACTACAAATTCCCCAGGAGAATCTTTCGTTGGAAACCAATTCCCTCTTTTGGACCAACGCCAACCGTCTCCTTTCCGGGAGCCCGGAGGAGCCGGTACTACTAAAACGATCCGATGGAACCATCATCCAGGGACGCGGTTTTTCCGGTTCCGCGAAGGATCGGACTTTTGAATTTTCCAACGGGGTCTCCGGGATCTACCGCACGGAAAAGGAAAATCCATGAAAATTCCCCTTCCAAACCCCCGCATCCTGCTTTTTCCTTTCCTTTTTTCCTTGGGCACTCTGCCGACCCTGTGGGGCGATGAAGCCCAGGTGTTTCAATTTCGGGCCGATCGTATGAGCGGGAGCAGGACCACGGGGCAAGAACACACCGTGCTGGAGGGAAACGTACAGCTCCATTCGGACAACCTGGTCCTTAGGGCCGATAGAATCGAAATCTCCGGGGATAACAACCGTTATCTAGAATGTACGGGTACCGTAACGGGTACGGATTCCGAAAAGGGGGTCAGTTTTCAAACCCAATCGTTAAAATACGATAGAAAATTAAAGATTGCCCACATGGAAGGGGATTCGGTTCTGGAGGATAAAAAAAACAAAGTGGTGGCTAAAGCCCGGTACATCGAGTACGACGACCCCAAGGAAACGGCGGTTTTAGAAATTTCTGTGCGTATTTTTAAAGAAAAACTGGTCTGCCGCTCCCAATACGCCCTGTACCAGCGGGCGGAAAAGAACCTTTTCCTTTCGGGCTTTCCGGTGGTGTACAAGGATCAGGATGAATTTCGAGCCAATACTATGAAGGTTAACCTGGATACGGAGGATATCATTATGGATGGTTCCGTTTCCGGGACTATTAAGGGAAAAAAGGCCGATGACACCGCCACAAAACCATGAATTGACCGTTCGGGAACTCCACAAACGCTTTGGCCGGAAGGAAGTCGTCCGGGGGGTGAATTTTTCCATGCACAGCGGCGAAGTCGCCGGCCTTTTGGGCCCCAACGGAGCGGGAAAAACCACGGTCTTTTATATGATCGTGGGCTTCTATCGGCCTAACCGGGGAACCGTAATTCTGAACGGCGAAGATATTACCCACAAGCCCATGTACCGTCGTTCCCGATTAGGCATAGCGTACCTGCCCCAGGAATCTTCCATTTTCCGAAAACTTACGGTGGAACAGAATCTCTGGGCTATTATGGAAACCCGCAGGGATATCGATCAAAGGGAGAAGAAGTTGCGGGTCGAAAACCTCATGGTCGAATTCGGTATCGACAAAATCCGTAAACAGTACGGGTATACCCTATCGGGGGGCGAACGCCGGCGGACAGAAATCGCCCGATCCCTTACCACGGAACCAAAATTTCTTCTGTTGGACGAACCCTTCGCCGGTATCGACCCCATCGCGGTATTCGAAATTAAAAGCATGGTCCGTTCCTTGGCGAGCAAAGGCATAGGAGTTCTGATTACGGACCACAACGTCCGTGATATTTTGGATATCACCACCCATTCGTTCATCATCAACGATGGAACCATCGTCGCCCAGGGGAACCGGGATGCTATTTTAAACGACGAAATGGCCCGCCGGGTGTATCTGGGTACCGAATTCCGTATGTAGCAACCCCAGTACCCCCCACTATACCCCATTAAAACCCAACCCAGGGGGTGAAACATCTATTTGCTTGACAATTGTTTCCGCTTAGTTATAATAAATGGATATTGTTATAAAAACGGTAAGGGGTGTACCATGGGACTTTTAACGGTAATACTCCCTCTTGCCGGGTTGACCTTAGGCTGGACGATTAGATGGCTGTACGCCAGATTCCAACTTACGGCGTCGGAACAACGCGCCGAACGCATTAGACAGGATGCGATAAAAGAAGCTGAAGCTAAGAAGAAGGAGATCCTTCTTGAAGCAAAAGAACAACTTATTCGCGAACGGAACCAGCAGGAGAGGGAAACTCGGGAACGTAGGGTAGAACTGCAACGATACGAACGTCGTGTCATGCAAAAGGAAGAGGCGATCGACAAAAAGGTCGCCCAGATCGAGAAGACCGAAGAAGAACTGGAACAACGAAAGGTCGTAATCGCCAGTCGGGAAGAAGCTCTTACCCAAGAGGAAGAGAAGTATCGGCTGGAGTTACAGAGAATTTCGGGATTGACCGCCGAAGAAGCCAAGGCGATCATCATTCAGAGCCTGGAAAACGACGCTAAACACGACGCCCAAGCGCTGATCAACAAAATCGAGCAGGAAGCGAACCTGGCCTCGGAAAAAAAGGCCCGGGATATCCTCATCACGACGATCCAACGGCTGGCTACCGAGGTGACTGGCGAGGTTACGGTTACGACGGTAACCCTTCCCAACGACGAAATGAAGGGTCGGATTATCGGCCGGGAAGGTCGCAATATCCGTACGCTGGAAACGCTGACCGGGGTGGACATCATCATCGACGATACACCCGAAGCGGTGGTGATATCCTGTTTTGATCCCGTCCGTCGAGAAATCGCCAAGCTTTCGCTGGAACGGCTCATCACCGATGGGCGTATCCATCCGGCCCGGATCGAAGAAATCGTCCAAAAGGTGACCAAGGAGATATCCCAGAAAATATTTGAGGAGGGCGAAAAGGTCCTCTTCGATCTGGGACTCCACAACATGAACCAGGACGCTATCCGAACCCTGGGACGGCTGTATTTTCGTACCAGCTACGGACAGAACGTTCTTTTCCACTCCAAGGAAGTGGCGATTATCGCGGGGATGCTGGCGGCGGAAATCGGCGCCAACCGGGAAATTGCCAAACGGGGAGCCCTTTTGCACGATATCGGCAAGGGGGTGGAGTCGGATTCGGACCTTAACCACGCGGAAATCGGTATGGACCTGGCCCGTAAGCTGGGGGAAGACCCCCGGGTTATCAACGCTATTGGGAGTCACCACAACGACGTGGAACCCTCGTGTATCGAATCGGTTATTGTCCAAATCGCCGACGCTATTTCCGCGGCCCGCCCCGGAGCCCGTCGGGAAACCCTGGACAACTACATTAAGCGGTTGGAAAACCTGGAAACCATCGCCGAAAGTTTCAGCGGGGTAGATAAGGCCTACGCGATTCAGGCGGGCCGGGAACTCCGGATCATCGTGAATAACGATGCGGTGAACGACGATCAATCTAAAGAATTGGCTAAACAGATAGCAAAAAAAATAGAATCGGACCTTCGATATCCCGGTAGGATTAAGGTCACCATCATCCGAGAAACCAGAATCGTGGAATACGCACGGTAACGCAGGGGTCATGGCGATTCGACGGGTACTGATGATCGGCGATGTGGTGGGAGACCCGGGGTTAGCGGCGCTAACCACGGGTCTTGGCCCCCTGCGGAGCGAATATTCTGCGGATTTGGTCATCGTAAATGGGGAAAACGCCGCCAACGGGTTCGGCCTGACGGAGGCCAACTACCGAACAATTCGAAAAGCGGGGGCGGATGTGGTGACCACGGGGAACCACGTATGGGAAAAGCGGGACCTGTGGCCCTTCCTGGACTCGGAAACGCGGCTCCTGCGGCCCATCAATTATCCGTCCGCGGTCGGCGGCCATGGTTGGATTACCGTCACGGAACAGGGGATCCCCTGGACCGTGGTAAACGCCCAGGGCCGGGAAGACCTGTACCCCATCGATTGCCCCTTTCAAACCCTGGACCGATTGTTAAAGGATCCTTCACTTCGACTAAGGGGAGAAGTTCCAGGGGGCTCAGAAGGACCGTCTGGGACTTTTATTGTGGTGGATTTCCATGCCGAAGCACCCCAGGAGAAGGAAGCCCTGGCCTTTTACTTGGACGGTCGAATCTCCGTCCTCGTGGGAACCCATACCCATGTACAGACCGCCGACGAACGGATCCTTCCCCACGGAACGGCGTATATCACCGATCTGGGAATGACCGGTGTGACCACGGGCATTATTGGAATGGACACGGCGATCTGCGTTAACCGAAATAAAACCCAAATCCCTATTCGGATGGAGGGGGCCCAGGGTCCCACGGCGATTCAAGGGGTGGCTATCACGCTGGATGACACGACGGGCAGGGCTCTGGCCATTGAACGGATACATCGGTCAACGGTGAACCCCTAATCGTTAGGGGTTCCGACAGGTTCCTAGAGCGTATCCCGGCTAAGGGGAGTACCGATCCAAATGCCGTCGCCCCCTAAATAGTCCAGGTGTCGGCCATCGATTAAAATCTGAACGTTTTGAATAGTAGGAAACTCTGTGGCGGTCCACACTATCTGCCGCAGTTGGGCCGCGTACCCTTCCACCCCGTAGGTATTAAACTGAAACTCATCGCTAAAGCTCAAATAGGCGGTAGAACCCCGTACGGTAGCCGAAAGAAGCCGCGTACCCGCTGGGATCAGGGAGTCCAGGCCCCGCTTCTTTTCATCCGCTGTAGGGCCTTTTATAAGGGCCGACAACGCATCGGTCATAGGAGAATCCGACTCCGGCAAGGACCGGACCACCGGGGTTCGCACCAGGGTCCCGTCGTTGTCAATTTTTATAAAATAGAGGGTCCTTTTTTTGAGCACCCGGGGAACGTTTTCATTTTTCACCGTCCCTGGGGTGGTAGATTTAACCGTGGTCTGGGGAGCCTGGGGGGTGGTCCCGGGGGCCGCCGAACCGGGGGTAGCTCCCCCGGCTGTGGTGGCGCTTGGGGTTCCCGATCCAGGGGCCGTTTGGTTTGATGGGGCCGTTTGGTTTGATGGGGCCATCGGGTTTGAGGGGGCCGTCGAGCCTGGGACCGGGGAAGCCGATGGTTCCGTCTTTCCGGGTTTTACCGGGCTAGGCTGGGGGGGATTCTTTTGGTCCACCCCAGGACCCGCGGGATTATCCTGTGTTTTTGGGAACACCCTTTCTAAAAAATGAGTGTTTTCCAAGGTGGTTTTTATAACATTTCTGTTCACTAAAAAAAGACCTAGAACAACAATGACAAAGGCGATCCAAAAAAGACAGCCCAGGGACGGGCGGTTTGGTTGATTTTTTTTGGTTGCGGTTTTTCGCTGGGCCACCATAGAATGATACGGTGAAACGGGCCTTGGGTCAACGGCTTCTCTGGACTATTAGGACTTTCGGCCTTATACTGATACCGTGAACGTGGTTACAAAAATAGGACAATCGGTACGGTACCGATTCCAAGAGTCATTGTACGCCCTAGGCTTTGTGGGAAGTATCCTTTCGGAAACCGTGTTTTTTTTCCGACGTCGGCAGGTAGCCTACAAGGTCCTGGTTATGCAGATCCTCTTTACCGGGTTTGAGGCCCTTAGTATTTCCACGGTTCTAGCAGTGGGTATCGGGGCGATCATCAATATCATCGGTTCATCCATCCTGCCCCAATTTGGCCAAGGCAAGTTGATGTACACCATCCTTATAGCGATTATCAGCCGGGAACTGGGCCCCCTTTTGACGGCCTTTATTATCACTGCCCGGTCGGGAACCGCCATCGCCACCGAATTGGGCGGGATGGTGGTTTCCCACGAAATTGAGGCCTACATTTCCGTGGGAATCGATCCTATTTCGTACTTGGCGGTACCCCGCTTTTTGGGTGTTACCATCTCCTCGTTTCTCCTAAACATCTATTTCAATATTTTTGGCCTTATCGGGTCCTACGCAGTTTTAAGCTTCATAGCTCCCGTCCCCTTTAGTGAGTATTACCAGGGCCTACTGGAGGCCCTGCGTTTAGTCGATGTGGGAACCGGGCTCTTTAAAAGTATCGTGTTCGGAGCCATTATTTCCTTAGTTTCCCTGTACCAAGGATTTTCTGTCCTCCGGGCTTCGACGGAGATCCCCCAAGCGGGAATCCGCGCGGTGGGTCAAACCCTGGTCGCCCTTGTTTTAGCCGATGGAATCATCACGGTGTTGTCGTACATAATATGAGCGATATAATTGAACTTAAAAAAATCACCGTCATGGTGATGGACTACACGGTCCTTTCGGAACTTTCGGTGGCCTTTCCCGAAGGGGAGGTAACCTGTATCGTCGGTAAAGCGGGGTCCGGCAAAAGCACCCTCCTAAAAGCCGCCGCAGGGTTGGTTATTCCCCAATGGGGCCAGGTTTTTTTCCGGGGTAAGGATCTAGGTCGGATGAACAGCGTCGAGGAACTGAACTTCCGAAAAAAAGCGGCCTTTGGATTCCAGGACGCGGCTCTCTGGGCAAACCAGTCAATTTACAACAACCTTTCGCTCCCCATGGTTCTGCACAATCCGGGGCTATCCAAAACCGAATCGGATCGAAGAATTAAAATGGCAGTACAAACGGTGGGGTACAACGAGGGTTTGGCTTTTCGTCCTGCGGACCTTTCTATGGGGGAACAAAAACTCATTTCCCTAGCCCGGGCCCTTATTTTAGAGCCCGAACTGCTCTTCCTGGACGAACCAACCGCCTCGTTGGACGAAGATTCGGTGGATCGGCTTATCAATATTCTAAAAAATCTTAAAACCCAAGGCCGATCCATGATCATAGTCAGCCACGACGGTCGACTTATCGCGGAATTAGCGGATCGGCTTTGCGTTGTTGCCCAGGGCTCCATAGCCGGTTTTGGGACGGTCGATCAGGTGGCCCCCCTTTTGGGTGGCGATTTGATGCGCCGTATTCGGCAGGCCCGTTCCCGTGCCGATGGTATTGACGATTCAAAGGGTGGGACATAAAGTGGTAGTAGTATGAAATTTCGAATCAAGTACGCGGACCAGGTGGTGGGAGTTTTTGTCATCCTCGCATTTGTCCTTTTGGCGCTTATTCTCGTGGCCATGGGGGGACGACAACGGTGGTTTGCCCGGGATTACAAGTACCTATCCCAGTTTCCTTCCAGCACGGGAGTTCCCGTGGGAACCCCGATATTATATAAGGGTTTTCAAATCGGAAGGATTAACAAGGTTAGGCTGACAGCCAACAACAACGTGGACGTGGTGTTCATTGTCTACGACACCTTCATCGATCGGGTTCGAAAAAACTCAATTTTGGAACTCGTGGTCAGTCCTATCGGGCTGGGAAATCAGCTTCTCTTTCACCCTGGCAAGGCCACGGAACTTCTGCCCGAAGGGTCCCTGGTGCCCTCCTTTGATACACCGGAGGGTAAACGGCTCGTGGATGAGGGGCTGGTAGACCGCCCCCCCAAGGACGATACGATTACCCGACTTATCTCCAACATTAACCCCCTGGTGGAAAATATCAACGCCACGGTGGTTCAATTGGACAGGGCCCTCATTCAAGTAAACGGGGCCATGTCGGGGAAGGGCACCGGACCGGTCGCGGAGGCCATTCAAAACGCCGCCGATTCGGTGGTTAAGGTTAAACAACTGTTAACCCAGGTTAACCAAACCCTGGGTAACACCTCGCCCCGGTTAGACGCAATCTTGGCGGATGTACAAACCAGTGTCGATTCGGTCAAGCAATTGGCCAATTCGGCCACCGTAATTGGAAAAAACTTAGAACAGACCAGCGAATCCTTAAAGGACCCCACGGGCTTAATTCCTAAACTTTTGGATCCCAAGGGTTCTATAAAAACATTCCTGGACGATGGTAACGTGCTCTTTAATCGGGTGGATAATTCCCTTGCCCAGGTAGAAAAATCCCTAACCAACCTGGAAAATACCACCGCAACCTTGGCGAACCAGATGCCCCAGATAGCCGCCACCATCGACGAAGCCCGGTCCGCCATCGTCTCGGCCCAGGATGTCATGGAGGGTTTAAAAAACAACCCCCTTTTACGGGGCGGAATCCCGGAAAAAGTGGCCCCCCAAGCGGCGCCCACGGGGCTCCGGACCACGGACTTTTAATATGCGTAAAATTAACCGGTTATGTATAGGACTCATAAGTTCTATTTTACTGTTTTCCTGCTCCTCCGCCCCTAAGGTTCCCCCGGAGATCGTGGTTACCCGCAACGAGGGGGGAAGACTCGTGCAACTGGGGGCCAAGGCCCTCCGCGAAGGAGCCCAAGACGCCGCCCGGGATTATTATACCGAGGCGTACCGCCTATTCACCCTGGTGGATGAACCGGAAGGAAGAATCCGGGCTCTGGATGGGCTCAGCCGTTTTGCCCCCAACGGGGAAGAATTACGGGTCCAAGCCGAGCGGATAGCCCAAGAGTCGGGGAAGGATGATCTGGTGGCCCTGGCGTCCCTCCTTACGGCAGAATATGACCTCCATAGTACCGATAAAGCCCTGGTCGAAAAGGCCGCAGAAATCGCCTTCCGGGGGGCCAACGGGCTTTCCAAGCGGCCCATGGATAAGGCTCGGGCCCTTCGAATCTACGCTTCGGCCCTTAAAACCCTGGGACGGTATCCGGAGGCGTTAAAAGTCCTGGACGAAGCGGCGGGAATTGATAAGGGAAAACGGGCGTACATCGAATACGCCTCGGATAAATACCTTTCCGCTTCCATCTACTCCAAAACGGACCGTTATCCCGAAGCCTGGACAAATCTGTGGGAGGCCCTGGACTACGACCGTCGGGCGGAAAACGCCGGAGGTATCGGAGCCGACTATCTGGCTATGGCGTTGGTATCGGAAAAACAAGGAAACCGAGAAGACGCAAAAAAATTTCTCCAACGATCTTTGGATGTTTACACCGCCGCGCGGATGAAAGCCCAAATCGAGGATATCCAAAATCGTTTAAAGAACTATTAGGGTACCCTTATAATGTTTAAATTTATTATCGAAAAATTTGAAGAGATTGGGCGCTACTTCGAGTTTGTCGGTCAGACCTTACGGTGCGCGGTAAAAAAACCCTTCCGTATCGGCTTGTACTTTTATGAAATGGAGCACCTGGGGGTAAACTCCACCCATATCATCGTACTTTCGGGTTTAGCCATTGGGATGATTTTTTCCCTTCAAATGGTATCCCTTCTACAGCCCTTCCAAGCGGAACTGGCTACGGGAGCGGCCGTGGCCGTCGCTATGGGTCGCGAGTTCGCGCCGGTTATAACGACCCTCATGTTGATAGCGAAAAACGGTTCCGCCATGGCGGCGGAACTGGGGACCATGAGGGTTACCGAACAGATCGATGCGCTGGAGTCCATGTCCGTGGACCCGATCCACTACCTGGTCCTTCCTCGGGTAGTAGCTTCGGTGGTGGTATACCCCGCGCTGACCATGCTGTCCAACCTGGTAGGGGTCTTTGGCGCCTATTTTATAGCCACCGCTTTGTACGGTATCGATAACGCGAGTTATTTGGACTACATGTTCGATGTTTTAAAACCGAAGGATATTTATATAGGGCTGATAAAATCCGCCATCATGGGTTTTATCGTGGCCACGATAAGTTGCTTTTTTGGCCTGAAGGCGACCCAGGGGGCCAAGGGGGTTGGGGATGGGGCTACCAAAGCGGTGGTCGCGTCGTCCGTATCGATTCTGTTGGCCGACTATGTCCTGGCCACCTTGATGATGAGTATTATTTTTAAATGAGTGTTATAATTAGGATAGAAAGTTTATACAAATCCTTTGGGGTTAATAAGGTTTTACGGGGTGTGAACCTGGAATTGGAAGAGGGTTCCATCGTGGCTATCGTGGGCCAAAGCGGAACCGGGAAGAGCGTCCTCTTTAAAACCATTATGGGGATGCTCGACCCTGATTCGGGGAAAATTTGGTACCGAAACATTGAATTAACGGCCCTTTCTCGGTCTGAGCATATCAAGGCTCGCCGAAATTTCGGCTATTCCTTTCAAAACGCGGCCCTTTTCGATTCCATGACCGTGGGCGAGAATATAGCCTTTCCCCTTCGGGAGGTCCTTCAAATCCGGGATAAAAACGAAATTAATAAAAGGGTAGCCCAGATGCTTGAATGGATAGAACTCCCTGGAATACAATCCATGCAACCCAGTGAACTTTCGGGGGGCATGCGAAAACGGGTAGGCCTGGCTCGATCCTTGGTGATGCGTCCCCAGGTACAGTTTTTTGACGAACCCACAACGGGCCTGGACCCCGTTCTTTCGGAGACCATAAACAACCTCGTGGTCCGGGTAAACAAGGAGTTAGGCATTACCTGCGTGTTTATCACCCACGATATCCCCGCGGCCTTTCGAATCTCCGACCAAATCGCCTTTCTCCACCAGGGGCAAATCGTCGCTCAGGGGAGTCCAAAGGTGGTAGCCCAATCGGATCATGAAATGGTAAAAGATTTTATACGAATATCCTTTAGCGAGTTAAAAGTATGAACCTATCCCGATACCTAAAAATAGGAATTTTTTTCATCGTTCTGGGCACTGCGGGAACGGTGTACGTCATTATGTCCACCGATGGATTTAATAATTTCAATACAAAAACCTACGAAGTGTTAATGGACGACGCCACTGGGCTCACCACCAATTCCAAGGTATTCATGGCCGGTGTACCGGTAGGAAAAATCCAAAGCATCGATTTTGATAACGGGAAGGCCCTGCTTAAGGTAGCTTTTTTACGGGACGTCCAGATCAGAGCGGACGCCACCTTGGCCCGGCGTTCCTCCTCCCTTTTGGGAAACTCCATGCTCATGCTCACCCCGGGGACGGAGTTAACGCCCCTGGTCAAAGAAGGGGGCAGAATAAAATCCCAAGCGGGCATAGGGGATATGAGCGCGGTCCTTGGTTCCGCCCAAGGCTTAAGCGAACAGCTATCATCGCTCATTAAGGAATTCCAAAGCCGTCAAATGGAACTTATGGCGGTTTCGCTTCAAACCTTTAATTCCATCGCCCAGAAGCTGGACCAACGGTCCAACGCCGAATTGGATAGGGTTACCCGTATCTTGGAATCCTCCGCCCAAATCACCGAACGGGTGAATAAAATCCTTCAGGATCGGGAAGGCGACGTAGCGGCCTCCACCGTAGAAGTTCGAGCCGCGCTGGAAAACCTTCGGGCCGCCACCGACGAGATCCGTAAAGGGAACGGAACTATAGGCAAGGCTATTTACGATGATCAGTTATACGCCACCTTGCTTTCCACGGTACAAAAGACCGACGAGGCGGCCCTCAAACTCCAGACTGCCCTGGATAATATCAGCCACCTGGCGACCAACGCGGACAAGGTGGTAAGCGACGCGGGAACCATCGTATCCAAAGCCTCGGGGCTCGGAGTCCAGGTGGATACCCAAACCCGTTATGATTTTCTCTCTTCCAATTTTCGAGCCGGCGCATCCCTTATCTTAGAACCCCAGTCCAAGGACCGTTGGTACCGCATCGGCGTCAGCGGCGCCCCCAACGGGGTTTCCTCCCGGACGGTAACCGAAACATCCTCCGGCGGTACGACCACCCGGACCGATACGACCACTACCAACTACGGGGTCGCCGTGGACGCCGAATTGGCCCGTCGTTTTGGACCTTTCACTCTCCATGGGGGACTCCTGGAAAGTACCGCCGGCCTGGGTCTGGATTACCGCGTCCTGGATCAGCTCCAAGTTTCGGGGGAACTCTTTAATTTCCAAGCCAACGCCTTGCCCAACCTCCGGGGAACCGTGACGTACCTCCCCTTCTTTAACCCCACATCGAATAAACCCTGGAACTGGCTCTATTTTCGAGGGGGTATAAACAATGCCCTCAATCCCGACCGAGACTTTTTTCTCGGCGCGGGGCTTCGGTTCGCCGACGAGGAAGTCCGCGGCCTGGTGGGTTTGGTCCCCCTGGCGGGGAAATAACGATGAGACAATTCTAAAAACGATTGGTTTTTAGAGGGGACTCAGGGATGTTTTACTGACGAGGCCCCAGGGTTTCAAGGCGACATTTTTTTAAATAATCCAGGGCTCGCTTTTGCCCCTCCAATTCCCGTTCCCCCGACCACTGGGCATCGTTCCACCCCTCCACATCCACCGTGCCCCCATAGGCTCTTTTCTTTAAAATTGAAAAAATCCGTACCCAATCCGTATCCCCGTTACCGGGAAAACAGGAGGCGTACCAATGCTGGGGACCGTAAACGCCCCGGAGGGCTAGCAGGGTTCTATCGATCCGGGCGTCCTTACCGTGGATATGGTATATCCTATCAACCCAGGCGTCTAATTGGACTAGCGGGTCCGCCAGGGCTTCTACCTGGTGGCAGGGTTCCCATTCCAGGCCCCAAATGCGGGACGGCATGGCCGCGTCCATCAACTCCCACGCGTCGACGTTAATGGCGATGTTCCATTTCCCCGTTTTCCACGTATCCCCGAGTCGGCAATTCTCAAAGGCCAGGGACAGGCCCCTTCCCTCCGCCCGTTCCAACAGGGGCGTAAAAATTCTTTTCCAGGGTTCTATGGAATCCTTCACCGACGCCCCCAGGGTTCGACCGGCGAAGGTGCTGATCAGCGGACTGCCAAAGGAGGGAGCGTGATCGATTAAAAGCTCCAAACTCCGACGCGTCTCGGCCCCCGTTTCATCGTCCCGCAGGGGGTTACCGTATACCGATAGGGAACTGAGCAGGGTTCCCGTGTCCGCAAGGGCGGCCCGCACGCCGTCGGCGAGGGACGATAAATCCACCGCCCCCAGGGTTTCCCAAAAGGTAATAGAAAAGTCTTCAAAACCCAAAGTCGAGAGTTCTCGAATCCGCTGGACCGGATCCTCCGAACCCTTTATAAGGGTACCAATCGCAGGGGCTTTGTTCATGCAATGCCTCCCGGAACAAGGGTATCCAAGATCCGCTGTATGCGCAGGGCGTGGTCAAAATTTAGATCCCCGACTACCCTACTGGTAGGGGAAGAGCAAAGATCGATAAAAGTTTCGTAGGTAGACCGAACCGCCTTTCCCCGGAGGAACCGTATTCGATGGTCCAAAGCCGACTCGTATTCGATTCCTTCTCTCGATTTTGAAAGGTCTAAACAGGCGGTCCCCCGTTCAAAATTGACGGTTATCCGGAAATCGTCCAGGGCTCCCGGTTCTACCCAACTGACCCGGAAAGCCACCGGGGTCCCATCCCCCAGGACGAACGAAGCCCTCCGGTCCACGCAAACCGTGTTACCCCAATTCACAAAATCCCCGGAAAAACGCCGCCCCAGCGCGTACTCCAGGGAAACGAGGCTCCCCGGATCATCTTCGGCTATTCTTAGATCCCCAAACAAATACACCAGGGCGTCCACCAGGTGGCTTCCTAGATCTCCGATCACCCCGGCGGTACTTTCCTTCGGCGAGAGCCGCCATTTCCACCGCGGTACGGTCTCCCAATCCCCCCAAACCTTCGTAATCACCCAACTTTGAAGGTACTCCGCCTCCACCGAAACCAGGGCCCCCGTATCGCCCTGATCTATCAGATCCTTAAGGGCTCCCAGCGCCGGGGCGTTCCGTTTGGAAAAGTTAACCATCGTGGGGACCCCCTTCTTCCGTGCCAAATCAGCCAAAAATTGGCTATCCCCCACCGTCCGGGTCAGGGGTTTTTCGCAAAACACCGGGAGCCCGTATTCCAGAACCGCTTGGCACAACTCCCGATGGTGACTATCGATAACCGCGCAGGAGAAGGCGGAGCAGACCTGGGATGCCAATAGATCGTCGATGGAGGTGAAAAACCAGGGAATTTTAAACCTTTGGGAAAAGGCTTCCGCGTGGTCCCAGTTCCGGTCCTTGCACGCCGCAATGGTTACCCCCTCCAGGGCCCTAAATTTTTTTACGTGGTACTCCGCCATACCTCCGGTTCCCGCTACCCCAAGGGCTACCATCTCCCTTATGCCTCCCTATCTACGGACAAATAGACGTGGATTCCCGGACAATAAAGTCCGTATCCAACCATTCCTGCACCCCTTCGATCCGATTACCCTCTAAAATATCAATCAACAGCCGCGTCGCCCTACGGGCTAATTCGGTTACTCTATGATCTATCGTGGAAAGCGGCGGATTTATATCCTGGACCGGGGGTAGATTATCGTACCCAATCACGCTGACATCCTCGGGAACCCGAAGGCCCTGGGCCGTCGCGTACTGCAAAACCCCAAAGGCGCACCGATCCGAACTGGTCATAATAAGGGTAGGCGCTCCAGCCTGGTGTAACAGCTTACCCGCCCCGGAGTATCCCGAGGTTTTAGAAAAATCTCCCTCTACGATATGGTATTCCACACCGAATTCCTGGGCTAGATTCTTAAACACCTCTAAACGATCCACCGCGTTACGGTAGCGAATGTCACCGGTAATATACCCAAATCGGCGATGCCCCAAGTTATAACCGTGGGAAAAGGCCTTGCGCATCCCCGTTTCGGGTAGGGCATCCACGCTGTTTAGTCCTTCGTGGTAGTTGTTGATCAACACAAAGGGTACGCCCCTATCTTTGAGCCCCTGGAAGGGTCTAAAATCCGACCGAGTCACGGCGAACAATAGCCCATCCACGGTTTTTGAATGAATAAGGGCGTAATAGTCCTCCGTATTCGTGTTTTGTTTATCCAAGATAATAGTGGACGAGTAACCGCTTTCGTCGGACTCCAAAACCACCCCATCCAACAGGGCGGGAAAGTAGGACCGAGAAAAGGGAGGAAAGGATCGATACGAGGGAACCACAAACCCCAGGATATTCGTTTTTTTTCGGGCAAAGAGAGCGGCCTGCCGGGAAGGAATGTATCCCAGTTCCTTTGCCGCCAACCGGACCTTTTCTTTAATCGGTTCGGTGATAAGGGAAGAATCGTTCAAGGCTCGGGATACGGTCGATTCGGCGACCCCCGCCAGGCGGGCCACGTCGGCCCGGCTTACATGATAACGCATATACGGTGTACCGCCGATCATTGTACCATAGGATAACTGAGTCCCCTCTAAAAACCAATTGTTTTTAGAATTGTCTCATAATTAAAAAGGACGCGGAAAATACCGCGTCCTTCCTGACTTTTTAAACTTCCATTTTTATATCCCACCCCTTTTTAATAGATCGATTCGGGTTCGTAGTATTTGGCCACGTTGGACTTATCGACCAGCACCGAAGGAATAACAACGGTGGTCGGCGCTTTAGCGGTATGGAAATCCGAGCTCTTAGCCCCGGTCGCCACATCCACCGCGTAATGGATCGCGTCGGAGATCATCGAAGGATGGTAGGTAACCGTGGCTTTTACTAACGGATCCCCGTCCATAATCATCTTATACACCACCTTGGAACCCGCACCGCCCAAAGCAACCTTTATATCCTTTCGGCCCGACTCTTTAATGGCCTGCAGAACTCCCTGGAGGACGTCGTCATCCTGGCAGAACACCGCGTCGATTTTAGGATACTTTTGCAGGAAGGTTTCCATCAAGGAAAGGCCCTTCTGGGTGGACCAATCGGCAAATTCGTACTTATCCTTACCCAACAGATCAACCAGACTGCTTTCCTTGTCCATTTCCGCAAAGAAGGCATTCATCCGTTCCGTATCGATGGTTACCGGGAGACCTCCCATGGCAACGTAGGACGTTAGCCCATTGGCCTTCATGGTCTTGGCCAACCACTCGCCGCTTAAGCGACCCATGGCGGTATTATCCCCCGCCAGGTTTACGTAACCAAAGCTCGTGTCCGTCAATCCCCGGTCTACCACGATAACCTTAACACCCTTGGATTGGGCTTCTTTCACGATCGGCGTAAGAGGAGCGGATTCGTAGGGAAGGATTACCAGGTACTGCATACCCCACACCATCAGGTCTTCGATGTTCCGAACCTGGGAAGAAGGGCTATCTGCGGTAACCACCCGGAATTGGAATTTTCCAGCCTGGGCCGCGTCAATATCCTTTACCGCCTTGTTGGCCCACCATACGATACCACCGGTCCAACCATGGTCCGCGCTCGGAATGGAGATACCAATTTTCGGCGCCTTCGCTGGTCCCGCGTCCTTTGCCCCATTGGCAAAGATACCCACCGTCACGGTCATCGCACAGAGAAGAAGAATCGCTAGTTTCTTCATGTCAAACCTCCGATCAGTTCCTTTTATTGTATTGCAGCAATACAGCCGCAATGATAACCAAACCCTTAGCCGCCTGTTGGAGGTACGATGAGACACCCCCTAGAACAAGCATATTATTGATCATCCCCAGCATAATCGCCCCCAGGACCGTTCCGATCACCGTCCCCTTACCGCCGGACATGGAGGTTCCCCCAATGACCGCCGCGGCGATGGCGTCCAATTCGTAGTACACGCAATCGCTGGAATTGATCGAATTAAGCCGGGATGACCACAACAAAGCCGTCATACCCACCGTGGCACCGGTGATCACGTAGGGGATAAGCCGGATAAACGATACGTTTATCGCCGAATATCGGGCCACCTGCTCGTTGGCGCCCACCGCGCAGACGTAGCGTCCAAACTGGGTGTTATTGAGAACGATATGCAGTATCGCCGCGACGATAAGGAAAACCCACACGGGAACCGGAATCGCCAAAAACATTCCCGCCCCTATTTCCGGGTACACCGTATTGGCAGACATGATATTGCCCGCTCCGGAAAAGTATTGAATGAGGGAACGAAAAATGGACATGGTACCCAGGGTCGCGATGAACGGCGCTATTCTTCCCTTGGTAACCAGAAACCCGTTAAACAAACCGCAGAAGGCCCCAAACACGATGGCAAAAAGCACCGAAAGAAGCACCGCCAACTGGGAATTGCCGGGAAATAGGTTGAGAAAAAATATCGTAATACCCCCGGTAAACGCCGCCATGGAGCCCACCGAAAGATCGATACCACCGGAAATAATGACTAAGGTCATCCCCAACGCGATGATTCCCGTGTAGGATATTTGCCGTAAAATATTTAATAGATTACGGATCTGCAAAAAATTCGGCCATCCCACTATCGCCGCTAGAATAAAGAGAAGGATAAAGCCGATACCCGTCGAATGGTTGCTGAGCCTAAAATCCTTAAAATACCGTAAACCGGCATTCATTTGTTTCGTTTCGGCCATTAGTTTTTCTTCCCCTTAATGCCCGTGGCATAGAACATAATTTCCTCCTCCGTAATTCGATCTCCCTCCAAACTTCCCGCGATCGAACCTTCCCGCATCACGTACACCCGATTACAAAGCCCAATGACCTCTTCCATCTCCGAGGAAATAACCACACAGGAAATACCCCGGTCCGATAGGTTATGGATAAACTCATAGATCTCCCGTTTGGCGTTCACATCGATGCCCCGGGTAGGCTCGTCGAGGATTAGAATTTTCGGGTCCGTATCCAGCCAGCGGGCCAAGTACACCTTCTGTTGATTTCCCCCGCTCAAAAATCGGAGGGCTAACTTCTTAGAAGCCGCTACGATATTGAAGGTCTTCACGTACTCTTCAGCCCTTTCCAGCTCCTTTGCCTTATCGATCAAGGGTCCCTGAATGTATCTTTTAAGCGAAATAAGGGAGATGTTTTCCGGAATAGTAAAATCTTGCACTATTCCTTTGCCCTGCCGATCCTCGCTCAGATACCCAATACCCAAATTGACTGCGTCCCGGGATGTTTTGATCGTCACCGGCTGACCATGGATTTTTATGGTCCCCGAATCTATACGCCGCAGGCCCATCACCGCTTCCGCCAATTCGGTCCGCCCCGCTCCAACGAGGCCCGCAAAACCCAGAATTTCTCCGTGCCGTAGGTCAAAGGATATATCCTTTAAAAGGCCCCGTATTGATAATCCCCGCACCTCCAAAACCACATCCGAAGGGTTGGAAGATCGTTTAGGCGGAAACACTTGGGTAAAATCCCGGCCTATCATTCGCCGAGCGATATCCCGTTCGTCCACGTCCTCTATCCGATCTATTCCAATCAGCACCCCGTCCCGAAGTACCGTGACCCGATCGCAAATCGTTTTAATTTCGTGGAGCTTGTGGGACACAAAAAGGATCGTTACCCCCTGGCTCTTCAACTGATCCATAAGGTTGAACAGTATTTCCACCTCGTGGCTCGTTAGCGTTGTGGTAGGTTCATCCATAATCAAGAACCGGGCCTTTAACATCAGGGCCTTGGTAATCTCCACCATCTGCTTTTCCGCCACACTCAGGGAGCTGACCAGTTTATCCACCCGAATCGGCATCCTCAGTTCTTCCAGTTGCCGTGCCGCCAGTTCCTTCATCTTTGCCTTATCCAACAGCATCGAAGGAAGACGGATCTCGTTTCCTAAAAAAATATTTTCATACACCGTCAACGGGTTGATAAGGTTAAATTCCTGGGGGACAATCGCAATGCCTAATTTTTTAGCGCTTATATAATCAGGAATGGCCACCGGCTTACCCTGGAATCGCAAAGATCCCCGGGTAGGCTGATAAATCCCCGCGATAATTTTGATAAAGGTGGATTTACCGGCCCCGTTTTCCCCGATTAGACCCATTATTTCCCCCGGTTGAATATCCAGGGAAATCTGATCCAACACCCGTACCCCCGAGAACTCCTTTGTAATACCCTCGGCGGTAAGAATCGGTACCACGGAACCGGCAGAGGCTGTCATGTCCATTACTTCTTCATCGCCTCGTCAAAGGCCAACGTGGAGGGGGCAAAATCCACCCGCCGAACAAACGCGCAGGCTTCTTTAGCTCCATATTCCCGTTCCATCCCCGAATCCTCCCATTCCACCGAAAGGGGACCCTGGTAGCCAGCCACGTTCAATTCCCGAATAATGTTTTCAAAATCCACATCCCCGTGCCCCAGGGAACGGAAATTCCAACCCCGTCGGGTATCTCCAAAGGCAAAGTGGGAACCCAATACCCCCGCTTTGCCATCATGGTTCACCGCCGCGTCCTTCATGTGGACATGGAACACCCGTTTGCTAAAGTCCCGCAGGAATACGTGGGGTGTGACCCCCTGCCAAATTAGATGGGAGGGATCAAAGTTAAAGCCCAGAGTAGGACGATCCTTAAATTCCTTTAAAAGCCGTTCCGCGGTATAATAATCAAAGGCAATTTCCGTCGGATGCACCTCCAGGGCGAACTTGACACCCTGCTTATCAAATTCATCTAAAATGGGTGACCAAAGCTTAACAATTTCCTTAAACGCCCCATCGATCATCTCGTCCGAAGTCTGGGGAAAGGAATACCAATATTTCCACACCGGACTTCCCATAAAGCCGGTTACCACCGAACAACCCATATTTTTGGCCGCCTGGGCGGTGTACTTCATCTCCTGGATAGCCCAAGCGCGGATCTTTTCCGGGTTTCCCTTGCAATCCGCCGGGGCAAAACCGTCCAACCGGGGATCCCACAGATCCCCCACGCATTGACCCGCCAGGTGCGCCCCCAGGGCCCACACCTTAAGACCATGTTTCGCGAGAATCCCCTTGCGGTTTTCCACGTACTTTGGATCCGTCGCCGCCCGTTTTACATCCATGTGATCGCCCCAGCAGGCGATCTCCACCCCATCGTACCCAAAGGCTTTAGCCTTTTCGCAGAGGGTTTCAAAGGGTAAATCGGCCCATTGGCCGGTGAATAACGTAACAGGTCGTCCCATCGTTTTCTCCTTCCTTAAAAATCGATCCAAACCGCTCCCTTCTGGGAACTTTCCACGCACTTACCGATAAATCGTACCCCATCGATACCCATTTCAACGGTCGGAAAATCCATCTCCTCCGCCGTCGGCTGTTGGCCCGCCTTTATCTTTGCCAATGCGCCGATATAGGTTTTGTAGATATTCGCGAAGGCCTCAAAGTACCCCTCCGGGTGTCCCGAAGGAATTCGGCTGTAGGATTGGGCGTGGCTATAGAAACCATCCCTTCCCCGAGAAAGCGTTTCCGTGGGCTTACCCAACCGGGAAACCACCAGGTAATTCGGGTTCTCCTGGGACCATTGAATCGTCCCTTTTGTCCCAAAAATCCGCACCCGAAGTCCGTTGTCGTACCCGATGGCCACTTGGCTTGTCCAGTAAACCCCCTTGGCTCCCCCTTGGTACTCCACCATGATTGTCGCGTTATCGTCCAAAACCCGCCCCGGTACAAAGGTATCCAGCCGAGCGCAGAGCGATTTGATCCGAAGCCCCGTCATATAGGACACCATGTTTTCCACGTGGCTTCCGATATCCCCCACGCAGTTGGACTTTCCCGTCTGTTTCGGATCGGTTCGCCAGGATGCCTGTTTAGACCCCTCTTTTTCCGCCGGTGTAGCCAGCCATTCCTGGGGATATTCGGCGTTTACAAAGCGAAGCTCCCCGATATCTCCCCGTTTTATCATTTCCCGAGCCTGCTTTACCGTCGGATACCCCGTGTACGTATAGGTTACCGCAAATAGGGCCCTATTTTTTTTTGCCAATTCCGCTAATTCTTGGGCTTCCGCCACCTCAAAGGTCAAGGGCTTATCGCATACCACCGAAAAACCTCGGCTTAAAAACGCCTTGGCCACGGAATAATGTTCATAGTTAGGGGTTACAATCACCACAAAGTCAATTTTATCCGACCGTTTGGCCTCCCGTTCCGCCATTTCTTCGTAGGTTTCGTACAAACGATCCTCTGAAACGCCCAAAGATCGACCCGTACTTTTTGTGTTATCGAAGGAACGGGAAAAACACCCCGCCACCAACGTTGCCATTCCATCCAGATTGATAGCTTTCCGGTGTACATCCCCGATAAAAGCCCCCTGTCCGCCGCCGACCATACCGTACCGTAGCGTGCCCAAGGTTTTAGAATTCGCGCTTCCTTCTATCATGCCACCTCCTTCTAATGCACGCGCGTGCATTGATAATGGTATAGTACACCCTCTTTTTTTGGTTGTCAACAAAAAAATCATATATTGGGAGGACATCGAATATTGAGGATGGTGGGTATCTTAACAAGGGGTACCGTACAAGGGGCCCCGTTCCCGTAAAGCCCAAGCTATCGATTCAGATAGCCTTATCGTCGGGGAAAGCTCTAAGGTGGATCACCAATCGGATCAAACGTTGGTGACGATAACTAACGAGTTTAGCTCGAAAAAACTTTCTAAAAAGGTCAAAGTCCTTTTCAATGAACGAAAAGGATCCTTCACGGTTCAGGGAAAAGCATCCATCAAACTTCCCGACGAAATCCGTAAAGATCCCCTCCCGCTGGATTTTACCGAAGGGGGGACCTTTACCATCAAATAGACCGCTGTTCGTCCGTGTGCTGAGCCGTACGCCTAGGAATACCTGTGATAGTACGCCTAGGTGTAGGTTCGAGTTTTGTCCATTTTACTTTTTCAACGGTTTCGATTCCAAGTAGGCCCGCCATCCACCAAAGGCTGAAATTTCCTTTTTACCTTCGCACAGATAGGGTTCTCCCAAAATCCCCAGGGCTTGTTTGCCATCGTTTAATTTTACCATTCCCAAACAAAGCCCCGGCGGTTCTTGCTGAAATACCATAAAAAGACCAAGGACGGGAAGTTCCCAAACCTCTACGGTTACCGAAACGCCCCCCTCTTTTATTCTGATCATGGCGGGATATTCATCGTCAATAGACCATAACCGGTACTCCGGCGCGGTTAGGGTCTCGTATAAAAATCGGGCGCCCACGCGGAGCAAATTTTTATTTAAAGCCAGGCCCCGCATCAGGGTTCCGTTCACTACCAATTCAACCGTATCTGTCATTTTTTTTACCCCTTGAAGCACCGCGATGTATGGGCTTGGAAAAACAAACGGGTCTTTCCAAACTTCCAATTGAGGCTGTCCCGTAACTTCCTAAGTTATGGGACAGTCTCAATTATAGAGCCCTTAAGGAAGCCAGTAGGAGTTCCGAAGAGGAAACCCACCCAAAAATACCGCCCTGGGCTTTAATCATCTCTAGCCCTACCCGTTGAAATTCAGGGAAGTAGGAAGCCACGCAATCCTCCAAAACCAAACATTCGTAACCCCGATCGTTCGCTTCCCGTACGGTGGTATGAACACAAACCTCCGTTGTAACTCCCGTAACGATCAGAGAACGGATATTCCAATTTTTTAAAATCAAGTTAAGTTCCGTGGCGTAGAAAGCCCCCTTTCCGCTCTTATCGATAATAGGCTCCCCCGACGCGGGTTGTAATTCCTCCACGATGTCATGGCCCGGTTCACCCCGTACGAGAATTCGTCCCATGGGGCCAGGATCCCCAATGCCGGTCGTTAGCTTTCCCCGAGCCCGCTTGGTTGGGGGACAATCGGAAAGATCGGGCCGATGTCCTTCCCGCGTGTGGATAACGTGAAGTCCCAGCTTTCGGAATGTATCAAGAACCCTTCGGGTCGGTTCAATAGCGTGGGATAGCAGGGATACGTCATTGCCCAACTTTTCCCCAAAGCCCCCAGGTTTTACAAAGTCCCTTTGCATATCGATGATCAATAGCGCCGTGGTCTGGGGATTCATTTCAAAGGCGTAGGGATCGGCCTTAATGGTTATCAAAGGATTCATTTTTTACGCCTCCTCTTCTTTAGAGGCCCCACCGTCGACCATGGCTGGCGCTGGTACATCCGCAGGCTTAACAATAATCATCAGGGCAAAAATCGCCGCAAGGATAAGATAGCCAATGGCTACCTCCCAAGCACCGGCAATCATAATTTGAGAACTATGAATTAAAGATATACCGACAGCGGGAATTATCTTTCCGAACACAATCGCCGGGGGCATTTTAATTACCCCTAACATCAAACCGCTTAAAACCAATACATTGGTTAATACGTTGCTAAAAAGACCGAAAAACGCGTTCCAGTCCCCCGGTACCCAGAGCTTTACATGAAATTCCTTATCCATGACGAACCTCCTAAAAGCTAACGTTCCCGCATATCCCCTAAGGTTGAATAATTTATATAATACCCTAGTGTATACCGTAATGTCAACAATAAAATATACAATAAAGTACTTATTTTGATATTAACAAAGGACCGGGAATGTAGTAGTATTTCGAAGCAGGGTGAAATATGAGTAAGAAAAAAAATCCCGAGACCTTACACGTAGGCCTTGCCGCGACCTTACGACAGCGGATTGTCCGGTGGTATTATACCCCCGGATCATACCTTTTAGAGACCGATCTTTGCGCGGAATTCAACGTCAGCCGCAGTCCCGTTCGAGAAGCCTTAAAAATGTTATCAGCCACAGGCTTTTTAGAAAATGCGGGTCGTCGCGGGTATAAGGTTGTACAACCTGATACGGAAGGGACCCTCCAAATTTACGAAGCCCGATTAGCCATCGAGCTTTTTACCATTCAAAGGGTTACTCGGGGTCACGGGGATCCGCAGATTATCGAACAGCTCCGCAAACAATGGAACAACGTGACGGAACTCCAAACAAAAACAACGGAACAATTGGCGGAAGCGGACCGTACGTTTCATGAAAGGCTTACCGGCCTTTTAAAAAACGCCGTTTTGTCGGAACTTCTTGAAAAAATCGATGAACGCATTGAAATATTTAGGGAAATTGAATTCTCGAACCCCGATATCCTGGAGCAAACCTCGTTGCAACATCTTCGCATCCTCGACGCGGTAGAATCGGGCGACGCTGTAGGGGCCGTCAAAGCGATAGAGGACAATATTTCTACCGCCATGCAAAACGTGGAACATAACATGAAGGAAATTTTGGCCCGCGCATTCGCACCCAAAGGAAAAGGTTCGGCCTAATATTTGCAAATCTACAGCCTAAACCGTACCACCAGGTTTTCCAAATTCTTAATCGAATCCCTATTTTTGCCCGTAAGCTTGGAAATATGCTCCATTGCCTGGGCTATTTCTTGGGCCCCCTGGGAATTTTCACTGGAAGCGGTCTCGATATCCTGGGTACCGTTCATTATCCTGCCCATCTCTTCGAGTATGGTTTGACTGCCAACCCTAATTTCCTCGGAACCGGAACGAATTTCCTGGGTAATTTGATTTAGTTCCTTCATGGCCACCAATACTTGCTGGGAACCCTGACGTTGCTCTTCCATCGCGTTTTTCACTTCCAGTTCCTGGTTTTCTACCCGCTTAATTCCCGTAAACAGGTTGTCAAACTTAGACTGGGCCTCAGCGGTTTCAGCGACCGTTTCTTCAACCAACTTTTTAACATTTTGCAGAACCCCGGCGATCGTCTTGCTCTGTTCGTTGGCGTTTTCGGCTAATTTTCGAATTTCATCGGCCACCACGGCAAAGCCCTTCCCCGCGTCCCCCGCGTGGGCCGCTTCGATGGCCGCGTTCATGGAAAGGAGGTTTGTTTGGCTGGCTATATGGGCGATGATGGAATTCGCCTCCAACATGCCCTCGCTGGCCTGATCAATTTGATGGATCAACGACTCCACCCCATTAAGCCGCTCTTTTCCCACGTCCGCGTCCCGCATCAATAGGTCTATAGTTTCCTGGTTACGGACCGTAATCTTAGCCACCGAATTTATATTAGCGACCATCTCTTCAATCGAAGCGGAAGATTGGGTTAGGTTCGCCGCCTGGGTTTCGATTAAATTAAGAAACGATTGGATATTACGATTGATCTGTTCGGTGGTGGCTAGGGTTTCGCTAAGGCCCGCCGATTGGTTTAACAATTTTTCCTGAATCTGTTTAGTATTACCAGAAATTTGCTGGGCCGAAGCGGAAGATTGGGTCGTATTCGTTTGCAGTTCGTCCCCCAACAGCCGCATCTGATCGACAATTTGACGGACCGAGCTGACGATAGAATGGATAAGTTCTAAGAATTGGTTGATATTCTTTCCCATCTCGCCCAGCTCATCCTGGCTTCGAACGGTAATTCGCTTCGTTAAGTCACCTTCGCCCTTGGCAAGTTCGGCCACCGCGTTTTTCGTTTCCCCCACGGATCGGCTGATCATCCGGCTGACAAAAAACACTAAAAGCCCCAGAAGCAACCCCAAGGCGACAAACGATACGATAATACCCAAAATTATGCCCAGAGCTGGCCGTTCAAGATCCGTCTCCGGGACCGCTACGCAAAAACTCCACCCCTGAACCGAAGGCAGGGGATTAAAAAATAGATGTTCCGTTATTCCCTTTGGATTTTTAATTACCGCTTCGCCCTTTTGTCCGCCGATCATTCGTTTTCCCGCGGTATCCAAGCCCTGGTAGCCTGAATTTTTTGAATCCAGAACATTCAAAGTCATGCGGACCGCGCTGTCTGGATGGGCCACCACGAGCCCCTTATTATCCACGATAAAGCCGAAACCAGCGTTACCCACGGTAATATTAGCCAAAGAACTTAGACGAACCAGGTCAATCGCCATTCCCACCAGCCCGTGGGCAGGACTTCCGGGGTATTTAACAGCGGAAACGATATCGATACTCGCTTTTCCAGTGATAGGAGATACCAGGGCGTTGCTCACCGCGTAATCCTTACCACCTTGCAGAATTAACTTGAAAAATTCGTCATGGGCAATATTCCGTTCGGTCATATTCGTATTGGGGGCCCTCCCATCGGGGAACCCTAAAAAGAAAAAGTCCACGTTGTTATTGTAGGTTTTTTCTTCGTCTAAGGTGTTTTTCGCCAAGTCCCATACCATCGAGGTAATCGTGTTTTCTCGAGCTACCTGTTGAATATAGCTGATATTTGTAGAGAAAAAACTATCGATGTTTTTAGCCGCGTAGGCGCTTATGTCGGAGGTGTAATTTTTAATAAGCGATCCCGTGGTTTTTTTGGCGTTGGCATAGGTTATAAAGCCCACCAGGATAAACAACACCGCGATGGGAGCCAAAAGAAGGGCGAACATTTTCCGTTGTATCGATAACTTCATAAACCGTTCCTATCCGTAAAATAGTTGTGCTTTTTTAAAAATAGATTGAAAATATACACCAACCGCATCTATTATAGAATATACCCCTGGAGGTCCCATGAATCTTTCTCTCTCCCCAGTTATAGAAGTAATAGAGGATAAGTGCGTCAATTGTCATACCTGCATTTCCGTTTGTCCGGTAAAATATTGTATCGACGGTTCGGGGGATAAGGTCCGCGTCATAGCCGATCTTTGCATAGGGTGCGGCGCCTGTATAACCGCCTGTACCCACGGGGCCCGGCGGGGGATCGATGATTTTTCCGCCTTCCACAGGGCTATCCAAGGGGGTGAAAAGATGTTTGCTATCGTCGCACCCGCGGTAGCCGCCCGGTACGACGAAAATCGATTGCGCTTTAACGGTTGGCTTAAAAGTCTGGGGGTCCAAGCGATATTCGACGTGGCCTTCGGGGCTGAATTAACGGTCCAGTCGTATCTCCATCACATTAAAACAAACAAGCCCCCCTTCGTCATCGCCCAACCCTGTCCCGCCATCGTCTCGTATATCGAAATTTATCAAACCGAACTTCTTCCATACCTGGCCCCCGCAGACAGTCCCATGCTCCACATCATTAAAATGATTCGGGAAGAATACCCTGAATTACGGAATTCCAAGATTGTTATTATTTCTCCCTGCGTGGCAAAACGGCGAGAATTCGACGAAACGGGTTTAGGGGATTACAACGTTACGTTGGAACGGATCGGCGAATACTTGGAAGAACAACATATCGATCTAAAATCATTTCCAGAACTAGATTTCGACGGACCTACGGGGGAACGGGCAGTCCTTTTCAGTACCCCCGGGGGCCTCAAAGCCACGGTCGAACGGGAACGACCGGACTTGGGACAGGCGATTAAAAAGATGGAAGGCCCCACGGTAATCTATCCCTACTTAAAAGAAATTCCCGAATCGATCAAAAAACAGGCCAACCCCCTTATTTTAGATTGTCTTAACTGTGAAAAAGGGTGCAACGGCGGGACCGGAACGGGTTCCCAAAAAACACCCGTCGATATACTTGAATCGGCGGTTCAAAGGAGAAGACAGACCGAGGAGACAAAACTTTCCCATTCTGGAAAAATCATAAAAGGTACCTCGAAAAAGGCTATTCAAAAATCGATTCGAAGCCATTGGAAGGCCGATCTTTTCACTCGATCCTACATAAATCGAAGCTCATCCCTAAACCTCCGCTTACCAAATAGCGCGGAACTCCAGGAAATTTACCGAAAAATGTTAAAAATCGAGGAAAAGGACTTTCTTAATTGTTCCGCCTGCGGCTACGGCACCTGCGAGACCATGGCCATTGCCATCTTTAACGGTCTGAACAAACCAGAAAACTGTCAGCATTATCGGGAACTTGTGTTAGCCCAGCATCGGGATACGATCTCCCAAATGGCCATAGACTTGGATAAGGAAATTGGTTCGTCCATTGAAAACGTAAGCGACGTAACCAAGTTGCTTCCCGATCTGTCCCGGTTTACCCAAGCGCAAGCCGCGTCCCTGAACGATTCAAAGCGACGGATAGAAGATCTTTTAACCGCCATCTCCCAGTCTTCGGAGCTCTCTTCCGTCAGGAGCGAAGAACTTTCGGCCCTATTGGAAATGGCCGCCTCGGTACAAACCGAGCTGGGCTCTTCCCTGTCGGCCATCTTGACCCTAAAAGAGCAGATACACGCGGTTCACGGATTAGTTGGGGGAATCAACAAGATCGCGTCCCAAACGAACCTGCTATCCATGAATGCCGCCATCGAAGCGGCCCACGCAGGGGCCTCCGGGGCAGGCTTCGCCGTGGTCGCCGAAGAAATTCGAAACCTGGCCGACCAAGCGGGCATCAACGCCACACAAATCGCTAAGACCATCGCCTCCATGACCCGGGACATGGACGCCGCTACCTCCATCACCGAACGTTCGGGGAGAAACATCCGTTTAGTCCTAGAAAAGCTAAACCAAAGCGCCGCTGGGATGAAGGAAATCTTTACCTCCATGCGGGCCCTCTCTTCCGAAACCGGAGGCATCGGCACTTCGCTGGAAACCCTGACGTCCACCACCCAGGGGCTCAACGAAATATCCCAGCGGATGGAGACTTCCCTTCAACACGTTGCTGGGGAAATTGAAACCATCGCGGATATCAGCCATAACAACCTAAAGCAGGTGCAATAGAAAGGGGCCGATACTATCCCACTATTAATTCTGGGAAAGTGTCTACAATACTAATTCACAATTCCTCTTGACTTTTATTCGATATTTCGATAATATTCAAAATATCGAAACACATACAAGGGGAGGGATATTCTTGGAGTCGTTGTTTAAAGCTCTGGCCGATCCAACCAGACGGCGGATTCTTGAGCTCTTAAAGAATGGATCTATGACCGCGGGGGATATTGCCGACGCCTTTGACATCGGAAAACCTTCAATCAGCCACCACTTGAATATCCTAAAAGCGGCGGATCTGGTCCAATCGGAACGGGATGGCCAAAACATCGTGTACACCCTTAATACCTCGGTTTTTCAGGAACTCGTCGCCTGGGTTTATGGCTTAAAAAAGGAGGACAAGCCCGAATGAAAGCGAAAAAAAGCGATATTTTGATCCTACTGGTCAACCTAGCATCTTTTGTCGGCTTAGCACTTCTGCTTCCCCGCTTACCCGAAACCATCCCCATTCATTGGAACTTTAAAAGTCAAGCGGATAACTGGGGACCCCGTTGGATGGTTCTCTTGGTGGGCGCCCTCCCCCTGGGAATCTTCCTCATGATGAAGATTCTACCCCTCATCGATCCACGGAAAGAATCCTATCGGATCCACGCTAAAGCCTACTCCGTCATGACGATCGCCGTATCCCTTGTTTTTATTCCCATCGCGTGGGTAGTAGCCCTGGCGGGACTCCAAGTCCAGCTGGATGTGGGAATAATCACCCGTCTTTTTATCGGCCTTCTCTTTATCATCCTGGGTAATTATATGGGAAAACTACGACCCAATTTCTTTGTCGGGATCCGTACCCCCTGGACCCTTTCCAACGCGGAGGTCTGGCAAAAAACGCACCGCCGGGGAGCGTGGATCTTTGTGTTACTGGGGCTCATCTTTTGGGCTTCCCTTATCCAACCCCATAATCCCTTTTTAGCCGGCCTGGCCATCGGCGCGGTAATCCTGGGAACCCTCTATATCATCCTTTATTCGTATATTTTATTTTACAAGCTTGATAAGGGAGGCCGGTCGGGTTATCATTGAAACATGAAACATCGACATCATATCCTGTACGGGAGCTTGTTTTTTCTTTTAGTATCCCTCTTTTTTTCCTGTTCCACGGTTCCTCCATCCAGAAATCCCCATAGGGTTGGGAGCTTGATACGGGAGCTCAATACGGCCAGTGAGGATCGTCTGGTGGAGCTTTCGTCCTTGCCGTTCCTGCTGGACGGGGAAATTATACTTCGGGAGCAGGATCTGCGGACCCTGTGGCACAACCTTCGGAGCGCGGGCTTTACCTTCGCCGAAGCGGACGTAGGGGCCGTAACGCCGGTGGATCCTTCCAGCTACCTTAAGTTTGGGGATAACAAGGAAGTCCAGGCCTTCTTTAAAAAATACGTGGCTAAGGACGGCGCGGTAGCGGAAATCCAGACCAAATACGGAACCTTTTTGATAATCACCGGGGGAAGAAACTGGTTTATTCCCAAAATCTTCGGTTTTACCGGACCCCAGGGGCGTTGATATGAAACATTGGAACCTCCGTTATCTAATACTCGGCTCGTCCTTGACCCTCGTTTCGGCTTTCGCCTTCGCCCAGAACACCGAGGTCACCTATATGGAAGGGAACCCGAAACTCCGAAACAACTCCGGCGCCCTTTCGGCCCTGGATTACGGTTCCCAGCTTCGGACCGGCGAATCGGTTATTACCGGCAAGGCGGACCTGGCGGAACTGTCCCAGGGGGACCTGGCGACAATCCGGGTGCGGCCCAACACCGTCTTCACGATCCGTGAAGTGGAACAGGGAGGCCAGAAGGAACAGGTGCTGACCACCACCGTCGGGGCCGTGGCCATGCGCTTTAACCGCCTGGCGGGCAAGGAACCCCGGATCGGCACCATCAGCACGGTCGCGGGAATCCGGGGTACCGAGGTAACCGTCTTCGCCGGCCCCGACGGTAGCGCCCTCTTCCTCGTGGACAGCGGGCAGGTGGACGTCAGCTCCGCCGGCAAAACCGTCTCCCTGACGGAAAAGGAAGCCGTCGAAGTCCCCGCCGGCGGTCCCCCCGGAGAGAAATATTCGGTGATCGGCAAGGAACAGAATTTTTCCACCTGGGCCGATGATAAAACGAAAGCCCTTCTGGCTGACCCTGTTTCTTCACTGGATAAAATCAGCGCCATGATGAGCCAATTTAAGGCGGGCTTGGACGAATGGGTCGCCAAATATAACACCGCCAAGGTTGATTCCGACGCGGCGGTAGAAAAGATGAATAGCATAGCCGACAAGGAACAACAAAAAAAGTATCGGGACGAGGTTTGGTTCCCCCTGGCCATGCAGACAGGAAACGCGATCCTAAATTATCGGTACTACACCGTATCGGCCCTTTCCCTCCGCCGCTTCGTCATGGGACCCCTGTACATGCAACTGCGGACCCGGAACATCCTCAAGGCCGACGATCAATACCGTATTTTTATGGATAAATACAATAAGGTACTGACCGATTTCCGTTCGGTATTTGAACCCTACACCAACATCGCCGACTATTAAATCGTATTCTAAAGGAGGATAAGCATGCGCAAAAGCAGAAAAATCACCCTGGGCCTTTTCGGATTGGGTCTCCTAATAACCCTGACCTTCGCTTCCCTCTCCAGCTGTACCCCTGCGGGAGAAACCATTCGGGATCGGATCAATGCGTTTACCACTGCGGTAAACAATCACGATGAATTGGGAATTAAAGATTGCCTAGATCCAAGTGCCACTTTATATGGTATTGCTAATTATACTTTTTGGAACACAGTATTTGTAAATAAAGATCCTGGTACTATAAGTGACTTTTCAACCAGTGGGAATACCGCAACGGTGACATACACAGCATCCGGTGGACCCTATATATTTGAAATGACGGAAAATAAGGGGACCTTTCTATCCGGAACAACGTATAAAATCAGAAAGGTTTCTACAAGTGGAACAGCGGTCTTTTATTAAATGTAGCTTTTAAAAGTCCCTGTTGCTTTTCTATACCCGCAAATTTGTAGGGTCTGTTTCTTTTACGCGGGGCCCGATTCCATCGGGCCCCGCCTTCCCCCAAACCTACCACAGCTCTTCCCTACAGTTTAAGGGCATTGTAGGCCATGATAAGCGCGGCGGCGATGGTTAGAAGGCCGGAAATAGTTTTTAGGCTTTTGGGCTTGGTTTTTAGGGCTATTTTACCGCCTATCCAGCCGCCGATGATGGCTACCGCCCCGGAGGGGATGGCTAGCGCCGCGTCGAAGCCCCCGTGGAGGGCGTTGCCGGCAAAGCCGGTAAGGGCGGTAGCGGCAAGCATGGCGGTGGCGGTACCGACGGCGGTCCGCATGGGTACACCGCACCCCACGACCATTAGGGGAACTAAAAAGGATCCCCCGGATATTCCCACCATCCCCGCAAAAAAGCCCGTAGCCATGGTTAGGGGAACGGCAAGCCACAGGTTTATAACGTAGGTGTTCTCTCCTTCCCGGATATTCCAAAACCCAAAGGCATATTTTGCCTCTTTTTTAGATTGCCTTTCCGGGAAAAGCATGGCGACTCCGGCGACGACTAAAAGGACGGCTAAAACGATCTCCAGGGTTTTACCTCCAAAGGCTCGGGCCTCAAAGCCTCCGACAAAGGCCATGGAAGCGTTTAATCCACCAAAAAATATCACCAGGGGCCAGGACAGGGTTTTTGCCTTTCCGTAGACCAAAGCTCCTATCAAGGAACTGCAAAGTAGAATAAACTGACTCGTGGTGGAGGCGGTGTGCATAGCCACCCCCGCAAGTACGAGGGTGGCGACATAAAAGTTACCACCACCTCGACCGCTCATTATCATAACCACGGTTAACGCGAAAATTATAGCGACTATAAGTACCGTATTCATGGATCCACTGTACCGTATTAGATGGGGGGTATCAAGTGGTCATATGCTCAAAATCTGGAATAATTTTTCATTATACTCCTGACCCAGGAGACCAGTTGTCCAAATGATCCGTATCACTCTGGTTTATTCATCGAATTTATACTATATTTGAAGTCAGGAGGACCCTATGGAAACGGCGGCCACTTTGAACGATTCTGGTATCGCCTTGACCGAGGCGAACCGACCGAATGACGCGATTCCTCTATTTCGAAAAGCCCTTACCTTGGATCCAGAAAATCCCCTGTTATGGCTTAATTTAGGTATAGCGTTACAAAAAACGGGGGAATACGACGACGCGGTTCTCTGCTTTGACCGGGTTCGTTCCATCGACGATCAGAACGCGGAAGCCTGGGCGTCCTTGGGACTTATCTACTACGAGCTTGAACGTTTTGAGGAAGCGGAGGCCCTGTACCGGGAGGCCCTGCAGTTGGATCCCCGTTCCCCCAAGTGTTGGAACAACCTAGGGGTTTTGTATTTTACGGAGGGCGATTACGAAAGCGCCCGGGAGTGTTTTGAACAGGCGGTAGGGCTCGCGCCGATGTACTACGACGGGCTGTTCAATTTACGGGATGTGTGCGAAGAATTAAAGGATTATCGCGCCGCTTCCGAATTTGGAAGACGGCTTTCGGAGTTGGGCCTTCAGGATAAGACCCACCTTCGATCCCTTACTTCTTTATAAAAATTGGGATGAGAAAACACTAGGGGTTCTCGTAAAACCATCGACCTTTACGGGCCCCATGGGAGTGATTTTTTTGAAGGTTCTCTACGTGGCAGAAATCGTTGGCAAGGCGGGGGTATACGCGTTTAAAACCGCCCTCCCATCGGTTAAAAGAGAAAAAAATATAGACTTCGTTATAGCCTGCGCCGATGGGGCAACCGGCGGGAGCGGCCTTGGCCGTAACCACGCGGGGTATATCCGCAAACTGGGGGCCGATGTAATTACCACGGGGGACTGTTGTTTTTATAAGAAAGATTTAGTACAAAATCTTGATAAACTGCCCTACGTCCTGCGACCGGCCAATATAAGCGTCTTTGCCCCCGGATTGGGTTCTAGAACCTATACGGTGGGAACCGAAAAGGTGGCCGTGGCGGTTCTGCTGGGGCAGAGTGGGTTCGGGCGACTCCACGCCGACAGCCCCTTTACTCGGCTGGCCGAACTGCTGGAACGTCTGCGTCGGGAAACGCCCTATGTGATCCTGGACGTCCATGCCTCGGCTACGGCAGAAAAATTGGGCCTTTTCGCCCAGGCAGATGGGCTTTGCTCCGCCGTCATCGGGTCCCACGGACGGGTCCAAACCGCCGACGAGCGGGTTTTGCCCGGAGGAACAGCGGTCATCTGCGACGCGGGTCGGACCGGAAGCGTCAATTCGGTGGGGGGAACGGATATTCAGAGCCGGATTCAGGAATATCTGACAGGGATCCCCGACTGGACCCGGGACGCCTGGGACAAAGTCGAACTGCAGGGTGTTGTGATCGAAATTGGAAGAAACGGCCTGGCCGTTTCCATAGATAGAATAGGTATTCCATGCCCGGAGGTACAGCATGAAAGAAATAGGAACAGTCCTCTCGATCGAGGGGGAGACGATAACCTTTAAAGGCGGAAGCCCGGGAGCCTGCGTGGCCTGCTCGAACCATTCCTGCCAATCCAACGGAAATATCCTTACCGCCCGTAACGACAGGGGCCTAGAGTTTTCGGTGGGAGACACGGTGGAGATAGAAAATCCCCTGGCGACCAGCGTGGGGCAGGGACTGGTGGTTCTTTTGCCCCCCTTCGTGGTTGCCGCGTTGGGGTATATCCTTACCATGATTCTGGTCCCCACCTCCTCCGATCCCCTGCGGGCCGCCGTGGCCATGGGGGGTCTTATCGCGACCTTTTTTGCCATTTATTGGATTAGAAAACTGATCCCCACTAAAGCGGCGCCCCAGGTTATCCAGGTACTCCCCCAAAACGATTTTTCCTTTTTATCCGCATCCATGGAACCGATCAAGCACATGGAAGTGGAGTCCTAGAAACCTGGTATTGGGCCTTCGGGCTGTCTGATAACTAACAGAGTTATCAGACAGCCTCAATTCCTTACAGGAATTGCGATTTCAGCGGAACAATTCTAAAAACTGATGTTTTTAGAATTGTGTTAATATTGCTTTACCATATATTTAAGGGTATATTCAAAGTAAAGGGATGGCTACAAGCTGTCCCTTTGGATCGCTCCTTGGGAGGATCCAGCAAGGCCGGGCCTTAGGGCCGGTGAAATAGGAGCCTTATATGAGAGGCAACAAAGTGTACACGGATCTGGGAACCATTTTCGATGAAATTTTCGAAGCGGCCCAGGATTTTCACGAAGAGTTCAGCAAGAACTTTAATCCCTACGACGCTCATTTTAGACCGGGGGGCCCCTTTGGGGACCGGGGCGAGCGCGGTCCCTTTTCGTTTACCCAGGACGAAAATATCGATTACTATCCCAACTATTCCTACCCCCCAATGAACGTGTTCATGACCGCCGATCGGACCTTGGTCTTTGAATTTGCCCTGGCGGGCTTTGACGAAAAGAACATTGACCTTTCGTTCCAGGGAGACTATATGATCTTCTCCGCCCGAATAATGGTGGATCAGCCGGTGGAAGAAAACGTTCGGTTCTTTAAACGGCGGCTTAAATTGAAGGACATCGACAAGCAAAAATATTTTGTTCCGGCGGATAAGTTTGACCAGGAAAAGGTTAAAGCGGTGTTTCGCAACGGTATTTTACGGATCACCGTCCCTCCCAAAGAGGACACCACGGTGAACGAAGGAATCAAAATAGAAATTATCAAGGAAGGCGAGTAACATAGGAACCAAAGGCCGTTCGGGAAGTTAAAACCTTCCAGGACGGCTTTTTTTTAACTTCCCGACCTAACCCTTTTCGGCACCCACCGTAAGCCCCGAGATAAAGTACCTTTGGAAAAGCAGGAACACCGCCAGGGGAGCGGCGGCGGCGATAATTGACCCCGCGGCGATCATGTTGTAGTTGGAAATAAACTCGCCCTGCATATTCGCGAGCCCCAGGGTAACGGGTTTTAGTTTATCCTCCTGTAACAGAATAAGGGACCATAGCAGGTCGTTCCAAATCCACGTGAACTCCAACACCGCCAAAGCGGCCATGGAAGAAATGGAAAGGGGCAGGATAATTTTTCTATAAATAAAGAAATCCGAAGCCCCGTCTATCCGGGGGGCTTCAACCAGACTAAAGGGGATCTGTTTCATAAAGTTGCGTAAAAAGAAGGTACAAAAACCTAATTGAAAGGCGATATGAAACAGAATAATTCCGGGATACGTGTTGATCAGGCCCATGGCGTCGGAAAATCGATACACGGGAATCAACAACATTTGAAAGGGAATCAGCATCCCGGTGATAAAGATGATAAGAACCGTTTTGTTCAGGCGAAACCGATAAAACGCCAAGGCGAAGGCCCCTAGGCTGGAGATTAGCAACGCCCCGACCACCGAGGGGATGGTAATGATAAACGTATTAAGCACATAATGGGCCATTCCAACCTTGGTCCACACCTCGGCGAAATTGGAAAACAGCGCTACCTTCGGGGGAGCCCACATGCGGTTACTACCCATTATTTCATCCATCGACTTGAGGGACGTAAATACGGCTATCAGTATGGGCACGAGCCAAAGGGCAACCAGAAGGGTACCTATCGTATAAAACGCGGTTCTAAAGAGAATGCGCTTCGAGTTAGACATGGATTTCATCGCGTCCCCCTATCGTTGTATTTCGTTCTTCAAGGTATTGGATACGTATACCACGATGAAGGCGAAGGTAATTAAAAATTGTACCACCGCGATGGCCGATCCGTATCCGTAATCCTGGTACGCGAAGGCCGATGAGTACATGTAGCTAGCCAGTACCTCCGCCGCTCGGGCTTTCGTATTGGTCATCACGTAAACGATATCGAAGGACCGCAACGAATCGATAATAGAAATGGTCACCGCCACCACCGTCGCCGGCGCCAGCATAGGAATGATCACATGACGGAACCGCTGTCCCCAGTTGGCCCCGTCCACCGTGGCCGCCTCCACCAGCTCTTCCGGTACGTTCTTCAAACCCGCCAAATAGAGGATCATCACGTAGGGGACCTGACGCCAAATCCCCACCACCACGAGGGCCAAGGTCATATAGCGTTTATCCCCCAACCATTGGACCGCGTACTGTTGTAAACCTATCGCCCGCAGAAGGGTATTCAGAACCCCAAAGTCAGGGTGATAGATCCAGGCCCAAATGGTGCCGATAACCGCAAACGAAAGGGTCATGGGTATATAAAAAAGGGTCTTATAAAGTCGAGCCCCACCGTATTCCTGATTAAAAAGCATCGCCACGCCCAAACCCAGGGGAATGGGAATGCCCACAAAGGCGATAAGCCAGATAAAATTATTCCACAGGGCTAGATGAAACTGGGGATCCTGCACGAGGCGGACAAAGTTACCAAAACCGATAAATTTCCGACCGTACATGATCGTGTCCCTGAAGGTCAGACTAAATAATAGGCTCTGAAAAACCGGGATGATGACCCAGATTAAATACATCGTCAGCGGAAGAGCAAGGAAAGCCCAGGGTAACAGGGTGTTTTTATTAAGTTTGACGGTCATCAAGCCGCTCCTCGGAATAGGTAATCTATAGTAGATGAGGGTCTTGCAAAAGTCGATTCCCTTTGCAAGACCCCTTTGCGGTATTTATTTACTTCGCGTAGATCCGAACCCGTTCTTTGTCCAGGTTCGTAAGGATGGTATCAATCTGGCCGGGGTTGGAAATAAGATCCACGATAGCGTTCATGCCCTTGGCGGCCATTTCTTCCGGCGCGTCCCGGTCGTAGAACTGCATAGCGGTCTTGGCACCTAGAACCATGTCCAGACCCCGCTGGGCATCGGCGTTCGGTACCGCTACTTTCTTGTTAGCCGCTAGGCGTCCCAGGGGTTTGCAGAACATTTCCTGGGCTTCGGCGGTGGCAAGGTAGGCCATAAACTTCTTGGCGGCCGCTTTATTTTTCGCGTTCTTGGGAATCATAAAGCCGTCGGTGGGAGTATCCACGGAGTATTCGGTTCGGCCTTCAAAAACGGGGAACTTGAAGAAATCAATCTTATCCTTCACCTCGGCGGGAGCTACGTCCTTGATGAACTGGCCCATGAGGTACATACCGGCCTTGCCCTGGAAGAGGACGTTGGCCGCTTCTTGCCAAGAATAGCTGGAAGCGTTGGGCATAAAGTATCCGCGGCGGGCAAGTTCGGCGATATAACCAAAGCTCTTCTTAACCGCCGGGTCGGTGTAGGCCACATCACCCTTGGTCAGCTTAACGTGGAAATCTCCGCCGTTAACCGCACTGTCCATATAGTCAAACCAACCGCCGGCAGTCCAAGTGTCCTTGGCGCCAATAGCGATAGGATCGATACCTGCGGCTTTAAGTTTGTCACATACCGCCAGGAATTCATCGGCGGTTTTGGGAATGGACAGGTTCAGTTTGGCAAATACGTCCTTGTTGTAATACACGGCCCACCAGTACCAGCTTTGGGGCATAAAGTAGACGTTCCCGTTGTAGCTGGCGGAGGATTTAAACGCGGCGGGGAACTCGGATTCGAAAGAACCACCGGGGAATACGTCGTTAATCGGTTCCAAGAGCCCCTTTTCGGCAAAGGCTTGCATCCGGTATCCGGCAAACCAGGTTACCACATCGGGCGCCTGTTTAGAGGTAAGCCAGCTGGGGAGCAGGGTTTTAAATTGTTCGTGGGCGGTCGTATTTACCGTCACCTTAATGTCGGGATTTTTCTTCTGGAAATCATCCACCAATTTTTGAAATACATCCTTCGGTGCTTGATCGGACATGTACGAATTGATAACCAATTCGTTGGAGCCCGACGCGAACGCGGCTGCGGCGATCGAGAGCGCGGCCAAAACGGCAAGCGACTTTTTCATACCCTATGCCTCCTTCTGAGATAGGTCAACGTAGATTACAGCGGGCGCAACGCCCCTGTGTGTCCTTTAAAATACGCCCCCTTTTTCCATCCTGGAAGGGATTTTTGTCCCGCAAGGAGGAATTCTACGTGGTATAAATGTACTATTAACTGCCATAAGTTATCATGTTTGAGACAATTCTAAAAACATCAGTTTTTAGAGAGGACTTATGTTTCTTTCTGATAAAGACAAAAGAGCATAAATAGTGTAAAGTAACATCAATGTAGTAGGTACCAGAATGGATAAAGACGCGCAGGGTAATTGGAAACGATATATTCCTCTAGATATTATTGAAAAATATGAAATACATGACTATAAACATGCCGCAGCTATTCTATATAACGAATTTCGTCAACAGTTTGATGAAATAATCCATGTTCTTAGACAATTTTATATTACAAAGGAAGATATTACTGCACGGGGCGGTAATGAAAGTACAATTCCCAAAAAGTTTTCTGAGATATTGAGACCCTTAGGCTGGGAAGAGAAGCAATTGCATGCAAAACTTATTGTTGATGATTACGAAATTAGTCACGACACTCACTGGGTTGATTATATTAAAGGTAGAATTGCATTTGATCTAGAGTGGAATTCAAAGGATCAAACCTATGATAGAGACTTATATGCCTTTAAGTCTTTTTTTGACTACAACAAAATAAGTTTAGCTATTTTAGTAACGAGAAGTACCGACCTGGATACATATTTTGAAAGTCTTGGTACATACATTGATGAAACCGGGAAATCAAGAAGATATAAAGATAAATATGGGGCAAGCACAACGCAAATGGGTAAACTGATTCCCAGAATTGAATCTGGTCGAAATGGGGGTTGTCCTATCTTAGTTTTCGGCATTACCAGAAAATCGATCGAGGGTTATAGCTATGAAAACGTTTGATGCTTTTCAGATGTTCAAATCAGAATTATATGGTAAAAAGTTCTCAACAGTACTTGCTGATCCACCGTGGCAATTCCAGAATAGAACAGGAAAAATGGCGCCAGAGCACAAAAGGTTAAATAGATACCCTACCATGTCCTTACAAGAGATTTTGGAACTTCCAGTTTCAAATGTTCTGTCTGATACTGCACATTTATACCTGTGGGTTCCAAATGCGCTGTTACCTGATGGTTTATCGGTTCTTAAAGCATGGGGATTTGAATATAAATCAAACCTAATTTGGTACAAGATTAGAAAAGATGGGGGCCCAGATAGAAGAGGCGTTGGTTTCTATTTTAGGAATGTGACTGAAGTTATTTTATTTGGAGTAAAGGGAAAAAACGCACGAACCTTAGATGCCGGTCGAAGGCAAGAGAATATTATTGTTTCTCAAAAAAGAGAGCATAGCCGTAAACCTGATGAACAGTATAAAATAATTGAATCTTGTAGCCCTGGGCCCTACCTTGAACTTTTTGCGCGAGGTTCTAGGCCAAATTGGACTTGTTGGGGAAATCAAGCAGAAGAATATTTCCCTGATTGGGAAACTTATAAAAATCATTCACAAAAAAAAGTTATCTAAAGTAGAGACAATTCTAAAAACATCAGTTTTTAGAATTGTTCCGCTGAAATCGCAATTCCTGTAAGGAATTGCTTAAGTTCCCTCTAAAAACAATTGGTTTTTAGAGGGAACTCAAAGTAGTACAACATAATATCTAATTGAGGCTGTCCCATAACGTAGGAACTTCTACAGACATTTATTTCAAAATCGTGTATAGTGATTTATTCGATTTTTACAAGAAGGACCTATTGAAACCAAACTATAACGCGGAGAAACGACGGAAAGAGCTGGATAGGAAGAAGAAAAAAGAAGAAAAGGAACTAAAAAAGAAGCTTCGTCGGGAGGCGATCGCCCGGGGTGAAACGGTGGAAGACGAAATACCGGAGGATGACAATTCCGAAGAGGAAGGCGATTCTCCAGCGGAAGATACGCCGGAGAACCAAAGCTAGGATGTAACGGCTTTTAGGTCCGTTGTCGCAGGGCTTCGTAGAGTAAAACCCCCGCGGCTACGGATACGTTTAACGAATCGATACGGCCCTTAGAAGGGATGGCGATCATGACGTCGCAGGTTTCCCGCAGGAGCCGCGAAAGACCCGCACCTTCACTCCCTAAAATTATGGCGGTCCGCCCCTTCAAGTCCACGTCGTACACCGGTTTTCCCGCCATATCGGCGCCGTAGAGCCAAAACCCCGCCTCTTTAAGCTGTTCCGCCGCCCTGGTAAGGTTGGAAACCCCGGCAATGGGCACCCACGCCACGGCGCCGGCGCTTGTTTTGGACACCACTTCCGCGTCCTTGGCCGAACGACGGTTTCCCACCACCACCAGGTTCACCCCGAACTGATCGCAGGACCGAAGGATGGCCCCGTAATTGTGGGGATCCGTGATCCCGTCCAGCAGGACGACCAACGCCCCCTCTCCCTCCTCCAACTCCCCAAGAAATTGTTCCACCGTAGTTTCGTTAACCGGTCCCTTGGATTCGACAAAAAGGGCTATCCCCCGATGGTCCGGGGCCAGGCGGTCCAGCTCGTGCTCCCCCACCCGATCGGTCCGAATCGCATGGTCCACCGCCAGGGACATGATAGATCGCGCCCTGGGACCCGCGTTGGCCACCAACAGGGGCCCCTGGGCCTTACCCGATTTAATCATCTCCTCGATGGCATGAAATCCCGTTATATACGCCACGGTCACTCCAAGCCGTAGGTGGCGCCGTATTTTACCACCTCCACGTTCGTGTAACCCCGGTCCGCCAGGTACAGCTTAAAAGCCCTTTGGGCCTCCTTTTCACCGTGGACCATAAATATCTTTTTTAGCCGGGACGTATCCAACGAATCGAGCCATTCGGTCGCCTCCACGTAATCCGCGTGGGCGCTGAAGGCTTCTATGGATTCCACCTGGGCTCGAACCGGAAACCACTGCCCGTATATTTTTACTTCCTTTTCTCGATCCTTAATTCGTCGGCCCAGGGTGTTTTCCGCCATATACCCCACGATAAGAATGGTAGTATCCGGGTCCCCGATATGTTGTACCAAATGATGCTGAATTCTTCCCGCTTCGCACATACCGTCCGCAGAGATGATAACTGCGGGACCCTTAAGGTCGTTCAGGGCCTTAGATTCTTCCACACTGGAAGTAAAGTGGAGGGAGTTAAAACCAAAGGGATTGGCGTGGTGCTTGGTAAAGGCGTCGTAGGTCTGTTGGTCGTAGCATTCCGGGTGCAGTTGGAAGATCGTGGTCGCGTTGGTGGCCATCGGAGAATCCACGTAGATGGGGATGGGGGGAATAAGGCCCCGGTCCACCAACAGGTGGAAGTAGTAGACCAGCTCTTGGGTCCGCTCCACCGCAAAGGCGGGTATCAAAATTTTCCCTCGGTTTTTTACGGTCCTATTCACCACCTCTGCCAAGCGAACCATGACATCGTCGGAGGAATCGTGCTGTCTATCCCCGTAGGTGCTTTCCAGCACCAGATAATCCGGAGCGGGAACCACTTCCGGGTCCCGGATTATCGGCTTGTTTTTGCGGCCTAGATCGCCCGTAAAGGCTATTCGGGTCTCCTTCCCATCCTGGGTAACCGTAATAAAGGCCATGGCGGACCCCAAAATGTGCCCCGCGTCGTAAAATTCTAATTTCACCCCCTCGCCAATCCAAATCGGCCGATGGTAGGATAGGGAAATCATCTGTCCCGACGCTTTAACCACGTCCTGCTCTTCGTACAGGGGCTTCCAGTCAAATTTTTCGCCCTTTTTTGCGGCCTGTTTTTGCAAATATTCCGCGTCCCGAGCTTGAATCCGGGCGGAATCCATCATCACCAGGCCCGCGATATCCCGGGTGGCCGGGGTGGAGTAGATATTCCCCCGATAGCCCCGCTTTGGAAGCAGGGGCAGTAACCCGCAATGGTCAAAATGGCCATGGGTAAGGACTACCGATTCGATACGATCGCTTTCGATACCGAATTCCCTGTTTTTACGATCCGCTTCGGCGCGTTTTCCCTGAAACGCCCCGCAATCGACCATGTAGGATCGCCCGTCCACTTCCAAAACGTGTTTGGAACCCGTCACTTCCTCGGCCGCGCCGAGGGAATATAATGTTATTGCCATACCTTTTACCATACACTATTTTTTCTTTAAGGTGTATACTGAAACCTATGGAAAAGATCGCGTTTATCGGTACGGGGGTCATGGGTAAAAGCATGGCTACCCATCTTTTAACCGCCGGTTATAAGCTAACGGTGTACAATAGAACAAAACGGAAAGCGGCGGAATTGTTGGATCGGGGAGCTTCTTGGGCCGATAGTCCGGAACAGGCGGTTCGGGATGCCGATGGGGTAATCACGATCGTAGGGTACCCCAAGGATGTGGAAGAGATTTACCTGGGCCCCCGGGGGATCGTGGAATCCGCGAAAAAAGGGGCCCTGTTAATCGATATGACCACCTCAAGTCCCCGTTTAGCCCAAAAAATTGGCGAAATCGCTAAAGAACGGGGGCTTTCGGCGCTGGATGCCCCAGTATCCGGCGGAGACCTGGGGGCAAAAAATGGTACCCTCAGTATCATGGTAGGGGGCGAAGAAGGGGCCTTTGAACGGGCATTGCCTGTCTTTTTAAAGATGGGGAAAAACGTGGTCCTCCAGGGTAAAAACGGGGCGGGACAGTACTGCAAAATGGCGAACCAGATCGTCATCGCGTCCACCATGCTCGCCGTAAGCGAGGCGCTGGTGTACGGAAATGCGGCGGGGCTGAATCCCCGAACCATGCTCAAGAGCATTGAAAGCGGCGCCGCGGGAAGCTGGTCCCTTTCCAATTTGGTCCCCCGGATGCTGGATGGGAACGTGTCCCCGGGGTTTTATATTAAACATTTTATCAAAGACATGGGCATAGCCCTGGATTCGGCGAAGGAACTTTCCCTCTCGTTGCCGGGCCTCGAGCTGGCGCGAAAACTGTACGAAACCCTGGCGGCCATGGATAGATCGGCCTTAGAACGGGCCGCGGAGAAAGCGGTGGCCCAGCTTTCCCCAAACACCATGACCAAAGCGACCATACCCCTCGAAGCGGCCACCGGCGCTGACCTGGGTACCCAAGCCATTTTCCTCTTATACGCCTTGGAAAGGGTCTGATGTACCAGCGGGACCTGCAAAGTTCCAAGCCCAGCCCCATCGAAAAGGGGAGTCCCATTTTTGGAACCTGGGCCCGGGCATTTGACGATGTGGATCTTCTCTCTATTCATCGGCCGTACCGCCTTCCCCTTCCTAAATGGATGCGAAATTACCGCATTAAGGAATGGCAATCCTTTCAGATTCAGGACGATCGGTATTATCTGGTAGCGGCGTTGACCAACGAAAAATTTTATCGGATCGCCCAGGTCTTCCTTTGGGATAAGGAAACCAAAGAAAAATTGATATTCCGAAAATCTCTCCCCCTCGGTTCCTGGCACCTTCCCCGAAGCCTGTACAATTCCGCAGTAACCAGCCGAAGCTACGGTTTTTATTTTCGTATCCACGACTGGCTGGACGCGGACATAATCGAACTGGATCTGGACGTGGAGCCCACGAGAAAACGGCCCTCCTTTACCGCCCACGTGGAGTTGGATCTGAGCAGGTCTAAAGCGAGTCCCTTGGTAACCTGTCTCCCCTTTTCGGATCAGCGCTGTATGTACTCGTTTAAGGTTATGGCTCCGGTTCGGGGGGACATGGTTTTTGGGGGACGCCATATCTCCTTTAATCCGGAAAACGCCTCGGGGTTTGTCTTTGATTACAAGGGCTTTTACCCCTATCGCATGAGGAATATTTGGTGTACCGGTTTTGGGTTTGACCCGTCTAACCGGTCCTTTGGCTTTAGCATCGCGGAAAATCAGGCTAAGGATACCTTTAAAAACAACGAAAACGGCCTTTGGTTCGACGGTCGACCTACGGCCCTTCCACCGGTAAAAATCACCATGCCCGAAGGGCCCGAGGGTAATTGGATCATTCAGGACCTGGAGGGGATGGTGGATTTAACCTTTACCCCCCGGGAACCGGCCCATTTTTCCTTTGATTTTCTCCTTACCCGTAGTGAGTACTTCGCCCCCCTGGGGTATTTTAACGGTATGCTCCTGACGTCGGAGGGAGAAAAAATTGCTGTCCACAACCTAACGGGGTTTGGGGAGCAAATTTATCTACGGGTATAGCTATGGCAAAACGAGTAAAGGCTATCTATAAACCAGGGGAATTGGACGAAGTTCGAAAAAAACTAGGGGATATCGATCCCAACGAAGCTCGCCGGATGGCCCAAGTTTTGGGGGGCGAAGTGGGGATAGAAAAAGCTCCCGGTTCCCCTGAACCAGAGCGGAGACAAAGGCCCCGACACGAAACGGTGGAGGTTAGCCTTGACCGACCCGGTTTAAAAAAGGCGGCTCCCACCCATCGAGTAGAAATCCGCCCCCAGGAGGGTGAGAGGTCGAAGCGCCCCAAGCGGACGACGATTCTAGACCCGGGAGACGATCCATCGGTCCCCCTCAAGACCTCTTACCGGGAACGGTTAAAGATGGATCGTTACGCCGCCCAGGTGGAGTTTGAAATAAAAAACCCCACCCAGGTCTTTTATTCCATGCTATCCCTCTTTGGGGAACCTCCGGACTTCGTTAACCCGGACTTTGTCAGCCGGAGAATGAACGAGTATTACCAGCGGATCGAAACCCTCGTTACAATTACCCGATCCCTGCTCCCCCGAAACAACCCCCAACGGAACGATCGCTTTAAAAACATGGATCCCTTTGGTTTCGCGGCGATTAACGCTATTCGATACTGGAACATTGAAAAAATCACCTCGGATCTGGGCAAAATTCAAGCCCACCCTCGGAATGTCAAGGTTTCCGATTTTTCGGATATTATCAAAGCTATTTACCGTCCCCTGTTTATCCTTGAAAAAATCGATCCAGAAACGGACCTTCATAGGGCTTATAAAAACCTTCTTTCGTTGGTACAGAACGAAAACCCCACGGAAGCGAAGGAAAAGCACCAAGATTCGGTTCGTGTGGCCCTGGGCGCCTATATGATAGTAAAAAAGAGCGTTCGGTTCCTCCTGTACCCCCTGTTCCTCAAGCTGGTCTCCGACCGTTGGTTTTCCTACGAGGAATTTTTTTCAGCCCGTCGGCATCGGATCATGGCATTTCTCGGGGTATCCGAATCGGATAGGGTTTTGCCGGCGCCGATCGAAATTTCCAAGGCCCCCGCCGCTCCGGAACAAAAAAAAGAAGCACCGAAAGAGGAAGCCGAATTTCCTCCCAAAACTGCTGATGAAAATACCCAAGCGGTAAACGTCGAGGATCGTGACCCCACGCAGACCATCATCGATCGGGCCTTGACCAGGGGCTTGGCGACCATGGAAAATCTTTTTCCCCAGGCGGGCTGGAATCGTCTCGGTCAATTTCCCGATCTGTACCCCTATTTTTTTGATGTTTTTAATCTAAAACGGGGATACGAACTTATAGCCCCCCAGGATCCTATGCTCCAGGTTTCCATTTTAATCCATATCTTGGAGGAACTTTTTTACGGACTCCGCTATGTTTCCTTTGGAACCATGCCAAAAGGGGAAAACGAAGCCGAAAGAATCGACGAGGGGATAAACAGCATTATTTCCAGCTGGCATGACTTTATTGAAAGAATTTTGGAAAAGGAATACATCCCCCGGTTAGCGGAATACTGCAGGGTCATCGATGGCTCTCCGGAGGCTCGGATTTCATCCTACGCCAAACGGATTCAAATGGAACTCCTCTGGATTAAACGCCTCTATTTCTTGCCCTACTTCAAATTTGAATCCGTTTCTCCGCCCCCCTTCCGCAAGCAGGATATCAGCCCCCTGTATACGGAGGTAAGGAAACTTCGTCGCCTTTTAACTGTCGTAGCGGCGGGTATAGAACGGGGTTCCAAGCTGGGGGGCGCGGAAAAGAAGGCCCTTTGCGATGGGATCGATAACCCCTGGGAACCCTACATTTTTCAAGTTCCCAACCCCCTTTCTATTCGAATGGACGCCCTTTTAGGGGGTAAAAACTCAAAACAAAAAACCAACGCCGCCCTGGTGTATTATACCCTGGCGGTGGTTGTGGTCTTAGATAACCTGGTAAACAACGAAAACAGCTGGGCCTACACGGATATGGACGTCCCGCTTTTTAGGAGTTTAAACGGCGAAGGCCAAAAACCTATCTTTGGGGTAGATGAAAAAATCGACGCCCAGACGATCTTTAAGCAAGCCCTGCAAAATAAAAACAAGGGATAGACGGATCAATACCCCGAAAACTTATCATAAAGCCTATCAAAGCCTCCCGCTTCGTTTTTTTGCTTCCTCTAGACTTATCCCCTTCCGTTGGGCCCAATCCTCCAATTGATCGTCCCCCGGAGATCCCACACCAAAGTAATAGCTGGCGGGATGGGCAAAGTAGAGCCCGCATACCGACGCGGAGGGGATCATCATGGCCGATTCGGTCAAGCGTAGACCGATGCGTTCTTCCGCCCCCAGGATAGAAAAGGCTATCCGTTTATCCGTGTGATCCGGGCAAGCGGGGTAGCCAAAGGCGGGTCGGATTCCTCGGTATTTGGCGTTGAATATATCCGATAGGGGCAAGTTTTCATCCGGCGCGTAGGCCCACAATTCCCGCCGTAGGCGCAGGTGGGTCTCCTCGGCAAAGGCCTCGGCCAAGCGGTCCGCTAGGGAAGAAAGGAGCAGGGCCCCATAATCGTCCCCCCGTTTCCGTAGGTCCGACACCGCACGGTCCAGACCAAATCCTGCGGAAAGGGCGAACACTCCGATCCAATCGTGGCGTCCGCTATCCTTGGGGGCTATAAGGTCCGCGAGACAGGGGTTGGGGCCCCCGCCCCGTTTCCGTTCCTGGTTCCGCAAAAAGGAAAACCGCTCCTGGCGATCGGCCACCTGAACCACCACATCGTCCCCCTCCGCGTAGGCGGGGAACAACCCCACCACGGCACGGGCCTTAAGAAGGCCCTGGGAAACAATGGTGTCCAACAGGTTCCGTGCATCCTCGTAGAGTTTTTTCGCGGCGCTTCCCTTTTCTGGATCGGCTAGCAAGCTTTCAAAGCCGTGGCCCATATCCCAGGAGTAGAAAAAGTAGGACCAATCGATATAGGGAACGATTTTTTCCAGGGGATACTCGTCCCACTGTAGAAGGCCCTGTACCCGGGGAATCTTAATTTCCACGGTGTCCCAATCCGTTTTTAGGGGATTTGCCCGGGCCTCCTCCAGGGTTAACCGGTCTATTTTTTGGGTGATCCGTTCGTGCCGTTCTATGGCTTCCCGGTACACCCCGTCCAGGTGTTCTAAAAATTTGGGGCGTTCGGTGGGGGAGCTCAAGGCCCGTACAACCCCCGCGGCCCGGCTGGCGTCTTTAACGTACACCGTGGGTCCACCGTAATGGGGGGCTATTTTTAAGGCCGTATGGATATCGCTGGTGGTAGCCCCGCCGATTAGAAGGGGAACCGTAAAGCCCCGTAGTTGCATTTCCTTGGCCACGTTGACCATTTCGTCCAACGACGGGGTTATGAGCCCCGAAAGACCGATCATATCCGCCCGTTCTCGTACCGCAGTTTCCAAAATTTCATCCACCGGGACCATGACCCCCAGATCGATGACCCGGTAACCGTTACAACCCAGGACCACGGCGACGATGCTCTTGCCGATATCGTGTACGTCCCCCTTTACCGTGGCCAACAGGATAGTGGGGTTTCGCCCCGAAGATACCTTTGACACCTGGGGAGAGGAAGATTCGGCCGCCCCGTTTTGGGCCTCCAAATCCGCCGCTTTCTCCGCCTGAATAAAGGGCTCCAGCACCGCCACCGCCCGTTTCATTACCCGGGCGCTCCTGATCACCTGGGGCAAAAACATTTTCCCCGCACCGAAGCGATCGCCTACCTCGTTCATTCCTCGCATAAGGGGTCCCTCGATAACCTCCAGGGCTCGCTTAAACCGGGGCCGAATTTCCAGCACATCCGCTTCGATATACTCATCGATGCCCCGTATAAGGGCATGAACGATCCTATCCTCCGGATCCAGGGAACGCCAACTGGAAGCGTCGGAGCTGGCCTTCCCTGGAACCACAGCGGTTCCCGACTCAACCCGCTCCTTCAGTTCCAACGCCAATTCCAAAAGCTCCTGGGAGGCGCTGGGCCGCCGCGCCAAGATGACATCCTCCACCGTTTTCCGAAGAACATCCTCGATATCATCGTAGGAAACGAGCCCCCCGGGGTTTACAATGGCCATGGAAAGACCCGCGGCGATCGCGTGTTTTAAAAAGACCGCATGCATAGCCTCCCGAACCGTATCGTTTCCCCGAAAGCTAAAGGAAAGGTTGGATACCCCTCCAGAAATTTTAGCGTAGGGACAGTGTTCCCGAATCCAGGCGCAGGCCCGAATAAAGTCCAGGGCATAACGGTCGTGCTCCGGAATTCCCGTGGCAACGGCCAAAACGTTGGGATCAAAGATGATGTCCTCCGGCGGGATTCCCGCTTCGGTCAAAAGGCGGTACGACCGTTCGGCGGTTTCAATTTTTCGTTCGTAGGTATCCGCCTGGCCCCTTTCGTCAAAAAGCATCACCACCATCGCCGCCCCGTACCGATGGGCTAACCGGGCACGCCGCAGAAATTCCGCCTCCCCCTCCTTCAGGCTGATGGAGTTAACGATCCCCTTTCCTTGCAAACAACGGAGCCCCGCCTCGATGGCCTCCCAGCGGGAACTATCGATCATAAAGGGAAGCCGGGCAATATCCGGATCCGATAGGGCTAGATTGAGAAATCGGACCATTGAACGGGGAGCGTCAAGGAGGGCGTCGTCCATACAAAGGTCGATAATACGGGCCCCCGCATCCACCATGTCCCGGGCGATCGAAAGGGCCTCGTTAAACTTTTCTTCGTTTATAAGCCGTAGGAATTTTCGGCTCCCGGCCACGTTGGTCCGCTCCCCCACGTCCACAAAGCCGATAGCCGGATCCACCGTCAGAACCTCCAGCCCCGAAAGGACCGTTTTAGGGGGAAATTCGGGGATTAGACGGGGGAGGTACGAGGGGGCCAGCCGGGCAATGGCGGCAATATGGGCGGGGGTGGAACCGCAACAACCGCCCACGATATTCACCAGACCCTCTTTTAAAAAGGACTCCACAAACCGGGCCATCGTTTCCGCCGATTCGTCGTATTCCCCAAACTGGTTGGGTAATCCGGCATTCGGGTGGGTGCTCACCAAACAAGGAGCCTGGGAGGAGAGGACCGCCACGTGGGGCCGGAGCCGTTCGGCTCCTAGGGAACAGTTCAGACCCACGGACCAAGGTTTGTAGGGAAGGATGGAGGTTAAGAAGGCGTCCACCGTTTGTCCCGACAGGGTTCTACCCGCGGCGTCCACGATGGTGCCCGATACCATAATCGGTACATCCAGGGGTTTACCCCCCTCTCCCCGTTCGTCCAAAAGGCGCCGGATAGCGAATAGAGCCGCCTTGGCGTTCAGGGTATCGAATACGGTCTCCACCATCAAAATATCCGCGCCCCCATCCAAAAGTCCCCGGGCATTATCGTAATACGCCTTCTCTAAATCTTCCCAGGTGACACTTCTCTTACCCGGATCTTCCACATCGGGAGAAATACTGGCAGTTTTTGAGGTGGGCCCCAAAATTCCAACCACAAACCGCCGTTGATCCTCCGTATCGTACAGATCCGCCGATTCCCGGGCGACACGGGCAGAGGCAAAGCTTATTTCATAGGCCAAATCCTGCAGACCGTAGTCCGCCAGGGAGATGGCGTTGGCGTTAAAGGAACAGGTTTCCACCAAATCGGCACCGGAACGAAGGTACGCCTGGTGGATAGAAGCGACCACAGCGGGCTGGGTAAGACAGAGGAGGTCGTTACACCCCTTAAGGGGTATAGGGTGCCGGGCAAACCGTTCTCCCCGGAAGTCCTCTTCCGTCAAGTTGAACCGTTGAATCATCGTCCCCATGGCCCCATCGAGTATCAGAATCCGTTCTTTGGCTATAGCGTCCAAGCGGTCTCGCGTTGTCATAACCCTAATTCTACTATAAAGCCCCCTTTACGTCAGCATAAAAAGTCCCCACGTCTTGACGGAATTCGTCATACTATTCACCATGGGGCCATGATACTTAACGATTGGTCCGAGATTTTTAAGGTACGTACCTGGGATGTGGATAGGGCGGATCGGCTTACCCTGGCGGCGGCTTTTAATTTCTTTCAAGAAGTAGCGGGGAACCACGCGGAGGCCATTGGCATAGGCCGGAACAGGCTGATGGAGAAAAATCAAGCCTGGGTACTGTCCCGAATGTCTGCCCTCCTCCTCCGTCGGCCCGCCTGGGGTGAGGAAATCACCGTCCGAACCTGGCCCCGGGGCACCGATCGGCTTTTTGCCCTACGGGATTACGATATGGTCGACCCTTCAAACACCGTCATCGCCCGGGGCCGAAGCGCCTGGATTGTCCTGGACCTGACCAAAATGCGCCCCCTGCGGCCCCATTCGGTCATGGAGTCCATACCCCAAAACGAAGGTCGGGACGCCTTACGGGATGGGATTCCGGCCCTACGGGAACCGGTAGGTTGTTCCAAAGTTTCGTCCCGTCAGGCGGCTTATTCGGATATCGACTATAATGGCCACGTGAATAACGCCCGTTACGTCCAGTGGATACAGGATATTCTCCCCCCCCGGGACTTGGAGGGGGCCCAGTCCCTTCGTTTGGACATCAACTACCTGACCGAGGTTAGAGAAGATGAACCCATAGACCTCTACCAAGGGTCCCAGAACCTTCTAGCGCCCCTGGAGGGTCCCCGGGCGTTTTCGATAGCCCTGGAGGGTCGGCACCGGGATACGGATCAAAGCGCCTTCAGGGCCGAATTACGGTGGGAATAGGGTCTATGGAAATAGCCTTAGAAATAGTACCCCGATCACCCGAAAACCTCCTCCTTGGAGCCCAAGAAGCGGCCGCATTTTCATCGATCACCATCGTGAACATTCCGGATCTTCTCCGCTTCCCCATCCGTTCCTGGGAAGCCTGCGCCCTTCTTTCCAAAGAGGGACCAGAAACCTTATCGTACATTCCCCACCTTAGGGCCATCGATTTTGACCTCCACAAGCCCTTTCCCCATACGGAACTTTTTATCTCCCACGGAATACAAAAGGTGCTGGTCGTGGCTGGGGACCCGCCGCAGGATATGCGCCGCCGGGTTTATCCCACGGGAACGGTGGAATTTATAAAAAAGTTGAAGGATGAGATCCCCCATCTAAGGGTGTACGGAGCCTTTGACCCCTATCGATCCAATATCCGCTACGAATTGGACTACCTAAAGGCCAAAAGTGATGCGGGGGCCGACGGCTTTATGAGCCAACCCTTCTTTGACCTCCGCCTTTTGGAAATTTACGCCGAGTATTTGGAGGGTCGGACCGTATTTTGGGGCCTTTCCCCCGTAGTTTCCGAATCCAGCCGAAATTATTGGGAGGCCCGCAATCGGGCGATTTTCCCCAAACAATTCCGAGCGGATTTGGGGTGGAACGTGGACTTTGGGCGCCGGGTCCTCTCCTTCTGCGGTACCCACAACTTTAACCTCTACCTGATGCCCATAAAGATCGATGTACACCCCTATCTTCGCGCCCTCTTTTCGGGAGGGCCATCCATGCAGACAAAGGAGTTCCCCGTATGAACAAATCCATCGTATCCACCAAAAACGCTCCCGCCGCCCTGGGTCCCTATTCGCAGGCCATCAAGACCCCGTCCTTTCTCTTCTGTTCAGGACAGCTGGGTTTAGACCCGGCAACCGGGGACTTGGCCGAAGGCGTACGAGCCCAAGCCGAGCGGTCGATGAACAACCTAAAAGCGGTGATCGAAGCCGCCGGGGCTTCCTTGGAGGGGATCGTAAAAACTACCATTTTTTTAAAGGATATGAACGATTTTGCCGTGGTAAACGAGGTGTACGGTTCCTTTTTTAAGGCCGATAAGCCCGCCCGTTCCACCGTCGCTGTGGCAGGTTTACCGAAGGGGGGCCTCGTGGAGATCGAAGCGATCGTCGCCCTGTAGCCGCCGTTTGACGATTTCCATTAAAGCGGAGCGCAGGTCCCCGCGGTCGATACCCCAACTCTTACCGAATCGCCGTAAAAGGCCCTCGGAAATGCGCATAAAGTTCCCAAAGGCATCGTCGCTTAAAAAAGAAGGTACCAGATCGTCAAAGTTTCCCCGGTTTACGATTAGCTCCCAAAACCGGGCAAAATTTTTAATCCTGTCCAAATCGGCGGCACACCAGGTTCCGGTCTCTAAAACATCGTAGGGAGCTTCGTCGGAGTACCGCATGCCGTACCGGCTGTCGTGCTGAACCAAGGGCGTTCCGGGGAGTTTTTTTAAAATTCCCACCTGAATTTCCGTTGGACGGGCAGTCCAGAGTCGGTTAAAGCCCTGGGCAAAGGATTCCATCGTTTCACCGGGCAAGCCGGCGATCAGATCCGCGTGTACAATGGCCTTTGTTCCCCGACGCAGAAACTCCAGGGTTTCCAATTCCTTCTCTGGGTCGCTGGGCCTTCCAATGGTTTGGGCCACCTGGGGGTTAAGGGTCTGGATTCCCACCTCCAACCGGAGCGTCCCCGGGGGAAAACGGGTTAAAAGGCTCCGCAAAGCTTCGGGGAAGCGGGAGGGGACCATCTCAAAATGGACAAACATTCCGGGCCGCAGGCGCTGAAGAAAAAACTCCATGATGTCCCGGGCCCGATCTATATCTAAATTAAAGGTCCGGTCTAAAAATTTAAAGGATCTGGCCCCCCGGTCCATCAATCCCTGTAGCTGGTTTAAAAAATCCTCCAGCGGTACGGTCCGCACGGTTCGATCCAACGAGCTGAGGCAAAAATGGCACCCAAAGGGACAACCCCGGGAGGCCTCCACGTAGGTTAACTTTTTCTCCAGATCTTCCTGGGTATACAAGCGATACGCCGGATCGATGCTCCCCAAATCCACAGGAACGCCCCGGATCCATCGGGTCTTTGGCCCCTGGCCCCCCAGAATCGCCGCGCAAAGGGGACCAAAAACTCCTTCTCCCTCCCCTTGGACCACGTAATCCGCCATTTGAATCAGCTCCGCGTCGTCCTTCAAAAATGAAACTTCGGGACCCCCTAAAATAATCGTTGGAAAGGGATTCCCATTGGTCCCGCCGGAGGGGGCCCAACGACGGCGCAGTTCGGCCAACCACTCTACCGTAGCCCGGTGGTTCCAAATATACACCGAAAGGGCCAGAATCCGGGGCCGCCGTTCAAGAATGGGGCGGATCTTTTCTTCCAAGGGTTGACGCAGGGCGAACTCGAGGATTTCGCAATGGTCCTCCAGTTCCCCCAAATTGGCCTTGAGGAGACGAAGGGCGTAGGAGGGATGGATCCATTTGGCGTTGATGGTTCCCAGGACTATCTTAGGCATTGCATTATCTCAGGCGTTAAAATTGGAGGCTCCAAACAGACCCAGGGTACCGGTTCTCCACTCGTCGTAGGCCTCCAGGACCAGCCGTTCTACCTCCTCCCAGGTATTAGCCCGGGGACCTCCCAGGTGACGGTTCGTGGAGTTGGAAAAGACGATGGTTCTACACCCTTGGGCCCGAAGTTTTTCCACGTTTTCCGGAGAATCGTCGATATATACGTGGGCTCCCACGGCGCCCTTATCTTTCATAAAGCAAAGGTCCCAGTAGGGAATATCGTGCCTATCGAGCCATTCCACCGTTTGGGTAATGGAAGCTCGGTGAAAATACTTTAAAAACAAGCGGTGGGTAATAATACGGATCCGAATCCCCCGTATGGAAAGCCGTCGCAGGGTAGCCGGCGCACCGTGAATGGGCTCCATGACGTTAAAAAGATCCCGTTGGGTAACCGCGAACCGATGGAGCCGCTCGTAGCCCCCGTACTCCTGGAGTCCCCACTCCTTCAACCCGTAGGAAACCTCTTCGCTCAGGGACTCCACGGGTTTATCGATCCATTCGGCGGCTATGGTTCGCAGGGCTCCATAAAAGTCCCCCACCACCCCATCCAAATCAACCCCAAAAATAAAACTGCTCTCGTCCATGATTATATTGTAGCATGAAGCCCCTTCGTATCCTATACTTAAGGGGGAGCGTACCGATTATGGCCTTTCTACGGAATTTCCAGAGGCTTTTTCTTTTCCTATCCATCGGTTTTACGGTGGTCGCCTGCTCTCGGTCCATACCCGTGGCCCTGATGACAAAACTCGCTTCCGGTTCCCTCGTGGGGGTCAGCGAAGTGGGGGCCGCAAAAATCTATAAGCAGGACCACCCCGATAGTCCCATGGTGGTAGAGACTTTTGACGACGGCTGGAACCCGGAAAAAACAAAGGAAGCCTTTAAAACGGTCAATTCCCGGGGCTATCGATTCCTCATAACCAGCCATACCTCCTCTTGCGCTGTCGCCATCGCCGACGATATCGACCGCGCGGGGATATTAACCATCATTACCGGAGCCACGACCAACGCCCTGACGGGAAAGGACGACTGGATAATCCGTATTGTCCCGGACGTGGAGGAAGAACAGAAAGCCGTCGCCCATATCGTTACTACCCTACCGGTTCATTCCATCCTCGTCCTACGGGATCGGGATAACGACGCCTATACGGGCCCCGCGTACGCCACCTTTAGCCGATCCCTGGGTTCCCTGACTGGCTATACGCTCCGGGATTTTGATATTTCCACCGTCAATCCCGATCTGCCGGGGCTAACCAAAATCCTTACCCAGGAGAATTACGATCTATTGTACCTTTTAATCGGGGGCTACCAGAGCGTGGCGGGCAACTTTGCCCAGCTATCCTTTCATATCCATCCCCAATCGATCATTCTATTTTCTCCCTGGATGCACAACCCGGATCTTCTGTCCACCGCGGGGCCCGCCTTAGCTCAAGGAATTATACTCTCCCATTTTCCTCCCCGGTCCACCAGTCCGGCCATCGACGCTTACATTAAACGGGTGGAGGGGGCCTTTAAGGTTTCCCCCACCTATATCAGTCTACAGGTCTACCAGGCCTTGGAACTGCTGGACCGGGCGTTTAAGGCGGGAAAGCGAACTCCCCAGGAAGTAAAAACGTGGATACTCGGTCAAGGGCGCTTTACCTTGGCCTTTAACTCCTTTGAGATCGATCGGTTTGGGGATGCCCATTCACAATTTTACCCCATCTACCACATCGAGGAGGAATTTTAATGGCCCTCCTCCGGCGATCTTTCCGTTCTATTTTGCTCACCCTGGATATTTTCGCAATCCTCGCCACGGTTCTTATCCTCTTTGGGGCCTACAACGCCATTCAGACTAAATTACAGTCCGATTTTACCCAACGCCGGAGCGCGGAGGTGGCCGCCATCGAACAGCTTTTCGCGAACCGGCTGACCCATTACGCGGATAGTCTTACGGACCTTGCTCGACTTCCTCTTCCTCAAACCGCCGCCTCCTTCCTCGATTACTTCTCGGATATCTATACCATTACACCCGCCGGTACGGTAACCCAAATTCTTAAGGCCCTTCCCCACTCGGGGGTCTTTTTAGGCTTCCAATTCCACCACGAAATAGGGGAATTTATTTCCGGCGCCTACTTTTCCACCGTCCGCCGATCACCCATCGTCCGGGCTCCGGAAAACGAACGGCCCAGCATCTATTTTGTAGCCCCCACCATCTCGGGACTTTTACTGGCCCGGCTTGATTTGGCCACCCTCAGGGACGACCTGGCACGGCTGGTTCGCTACGACGGGACCATCGTTATGTTGGTGAATCGGGAGGGAATTCCCCTGACCAACATCGGGGGCGATCTTCCAACCCTTATAATCGGTCAGAGGGATGGGGAAAAAATCAAGCTTTCCAATAAAACCTTTCTGGTTAACCGGGCTTTTACCCCTTGGATGGGCGTGGATATTGTCCTTTTAACCCCCACGGAAAACCTGGACCGTTTTTATCAGCAGATAACATCCTTTTTTGGCGCTACCCTGGTAACCTTTTTACTTTTTTTGTTATTCCGTTTAGCCTTTTTAACCAGTATGATTCTGTACCCCATGGATAGCTTTGTTACCGCCCTTTCCAAATGGAAGGCCGAGGCCCCTCCGCCTCAGATCCCCGCGATAATGCGGGGGGTCAGCGAAATAGAAAGCCTCTTTCAAACCTTTTCCGAACGGGCCGAATCGATTCAGCGCGCTTATCTGGAGATAAAAGAAAAGGAGAGGGAAATCCTTGACCTCAATAGGTCCCTTGAAACCCAGGTGGAAGAACGGACCCAAGAACTGACCCGCGCGTTGGACAAGGTCATCCTCTCCGAAAAATTAGCCCTCCTAGGTCGAACATCCGCCGGGATAGCCCATGAACTTAACACGCCCCTGGCGGCCATCGTTTCTTCCGCCGCCAACCTAAGGGAATCCAACGATACCCTCAAGGAACGGATGAATACCCTCCTGTCCTGCCAGGACCCCCAGGAATTGGAATTATTCCGATACCTCATTCTTAAGCGGTCTCCCACGGAAATTACGCGAAAGGATATCCGCGCTTTGACCGACCGGCTGGAACAGCGGGGAATCCCCTCCGCCCGAGAAATCTGCGATAATTTACGGGATATTGGCGTCCCCTTGGAGGATCCGGAACTCTTTGACCTCCTCGTTTCCGTCCCCCACGCGGAGGAAACGATAAAAACCGCCTATTCATTTTCCCTTCTGGGAAAAACAGCGACCATCGTTCAAACGGCGGCGGAAAAAGCCAGCCTTACCATCCGGGCCATGCGAATGTGGATCTACGAGGACGCGGGGAATGATAATCCTATTTCTATACGTTCCGAACTGGAAACGATCCTGGTCCTCTATTACAACCAAACCAAACATAATATCCGAATTATCCGAGATTATAAGGACGAGGGGATCGTTCGCCTTAACGCGGATCGACTGAACGGGGTTTGGGTGAATTTGATAAACAACGCGATCCAAGCCATGCCCCAGGGGGGAGACCTCACCGTTCGAATTGAACGGATCGTGGACGATAAACCCTCTGTCCAGGTTTCCGTTTCCGATACGGGAATCGGGATCCCGGAAGAAAATAAACCCAAAATATTTACACCCTTTTTTACCACCAAACCCAAGGGAGTGGGTTCGGGTATAGGCCTCGACTTAAGTAAACGAATCGTGGAAGGATTCGGCGGATCTATCACCTTTGAAAGCCGAGAAGGCCTAACGACCTTTACCGTACGGCTACCCCAATGATTAGAGAAATTAGATTTTATTATTTTTTTTTGAACCTTGACATTGTTCTATTCGAAGAAGAGAATATCCACCTAACGGGGGATGACCAATCGGTACCCCACGTTAGGAGGTTTTTATGGTTTTCATTTATACCCTCATCGGTTCTATTCTAGCCCTCGTTTTTGCGTACCTGATGGCTAATTTTGTCCTAAAATTAGACTCGGGAACCGACCAAATGAAGGAAATTTCCGAAGCTATCCAAAAGGGCGCCCGTGCGTACCTTGGACAGCAGTACAAGGTGGTAGCCCTCATTTTCGTGGGGCTCTTTGTACTTTTAGGACTTCTAGCCTTCGTATTTAACCTTATTTCACCCTTTGTGCCCTTCGCGTTTTTAACCGGAGGATTTTTTTCCGGGCTCGCCGGCTTTATCGGTATGTCCGTGGCCACGAGGGCGAACGCGAAAACCACCTGGGCCGCCAAAACCAGCCTGAACTCGGGACTCCGGGTCGCCTTTTCAACCGGCACGGTAATGGGTATGACGGTGGTGGGACTAGGCCTGTTGGATATCTCCCTATGGTACGCTATTTTAAAGTTAGGCTTTCATCTAAACGACACCGATATTCCTCCTATTATGATCACCTTTGGAATGGGCGCCTCTACTATGGCTCTATTTGCCCGTGTCGGAGGCGGTATCTTTACAAAGGCCGCCGACGTGGGCGCCGACCTGGTGGGCAAGGTCGAAGCGGGTATACCGGAAGATGACCCCCGAAACCCCGCGGTTATCGCGGATAACGTGGGCGATAACGTGGGCGACGTGGCAGGCATGGGGGCGGATCTTTACGAATCCTATGTTGGTTCCATTGTGGCAACCATGGCCCTCGGTTCTGCGGCCGCTATAGCGTCCAACGGCGTAATGGGGGTCCTTCAGCTTATCGGCTTACCCATGTCCGTCGCCGCGATAGGCGTTATTCTTTCGATTGTGGGTACTTTTTTCGTTCAAGCAAAGGAAGACGCCTCCCAGTCGGTGCTCCTTTCGGCCCTCCGAAAGGGGGTTTGGTTTTCCACGATAGGCATCGCGGTCTTCAGTTTCCTGTACATCGAATTCTTCCCCGGTTTCGGAACGAAGTATCTGGGAATTTGGGGCGCCATGATCGCGGGTCTCGTGGCGGGAAACGTCATCGCCTTTTTCACGGAATACTACACTTCGGACACCTATCGACCTACGAAAGAGTTAGCCGATACGACTCTTACCGGCCCCGCCACGGTTATCATCGGAGGCCTGGCCGTGGGGATGCAATCCACGGTTATTCCGGTGGTTACGGTGGCCCTATCCATTTTGGCGGCCTATTTTGTCGCCGGGGGGATTAACAACCCGGTCCTGGGTCTATACGGAATAGGTATTTCTGCGGTGGGTATGCTGGCCACCCTGGGGATTACCCTGGCCACCGATGCCTACGGCCCCGTGGCCGATAACGCCGGCGGTATCGCCGAAATGGCGGGCATGGACCCGGAGGTTCGCCGAAGAACCGACGCCCTGGATTCCCTGGGAAATACCACCGCCGCCACGGGAAAAGGCTTTGCTATCGGTTCTGCGGCCCTCACGGCCCTGGCGCTGATCGCCGAATACCACGAAAAAATCGGTGACGCGGCCAATAACATACTCCCCAAAATCAGCCCTCTTTTTGCCAATTATTCAAAGGCTTTTCAGGGGAATTTTGATATAGGCCTTACGAATCCCTTCGTCATCGCCTGTCTGTTTGTCGGGGCCATGCTCCCCTTCCTTTTCGCGTCCATGGCCATGAAAGCCGTGGGCCGGGCCGCTGGTGATATGGTCCAAGAAGTCCGCCGGCAGTTCAAAGCTGATCCCGGTATCATGGCGGGTACGTCCAAGCCAGATTATGCCACCTGCGTGCAGATTTCCACCAAGGGGGCCCAGCGGGCCATGGTTCTGCCCTCTATGCTCGCTATTTTCACACCCCTGTTGGTCGGTATCTTTGTTGGGCCCGTGGGAGTCATGTCTACCCTGGCGGGAGCCCTCGCTTCCGGTTTCGTTTTGGCGATTATGATGGCCAACGCGGGCGGGGCCTGGGACAACGCGAAGAAGTTCGTGGAAAAGGGCAACCACGGCGGAAAAAAGTCCGATGCCCACAAGGCGGCGGTGGTTGGCGATACGGTGGGGGATCCCTTCAAGGACACCGCGGGTCCCGCGATGAATATTCTGCTTAAGCTGATGAGCATGGTTTCGATCGTATTCGTTTCCGTAACCATGGTGCTTAACGCCCTGTTCCTATCGCTTTTTTAAAAGTCCGGAGTAACGGTCCGCCCCATCGTTACCTTGAAGGGTGGCGATGGGGTTTTTAAATTTTCTTACTCAACAGGACCACCACACTCCGTTCCCGAACAAAGTACTCACCCTGGGTTGGCAAAGGTATTTCGTTGCCACTTTCGACGATATCCTCCGGGGATTCCAGACTGGTATCAACGCTTCGAAACCATTTTTTCCCCTCCAAGGGCGGGGCGATGATAAAGAGGGTCCCCTCGGCGGAGGCGTTAAACATGATGAAAAAATCGTTATCGTCCCGGTCCGCGAAGGTGTCCGCCTTACTACCATCAAGCCGAAGGGCAAGTCGTTTATCCGCCTTTGCCCAGTCCGGACTTTCACCTTTTTCGTCGAACCACGTAATATCGGGGATAGCGTTATAATTACCGTCGTGTCCCGTGAAAAATTCGGGTCTTAAAAACGCGGGATGCCGTAACCGAAACGCGATTATATGTTTTACAAACCGGAAAATTCCTTCGTGTCGTTTTAAAAAGCTCCAATCGTACCAGGAAACCTCATTATCCTGACAGTAGGCGTTGTTGTTGCCCCCCTGGGTCCGCCGGAATTCGTCGCCCCCTAATATCATGGGGGTTCCCAGGGATAAAAACAGGGTGATAAAGAAATTTTTTATCTGATGGGTCCGGATATTTTCAATCCGCGGGTTTGACACAGGACCCTCAAAGCCGTAGTTACAACTGTACCCAAACCCCATACCATCCCTATTATCTTCCCCATTTTCATCGTTATGCTTTTCCGCATAAGATACCAGGTCGTTCAACGTAAAGCCGTCGTGGCTGGTGATAAAATTCACCGAATGGAAGGGTTTTCTCCCATCCCGGAGGTATAGATCCGAACTTCCGGAAAGTCGGGTAGCAAAGTGGCGAGCTTCTTGGGAATCGCCCCGCCAAAATTTCCGCACATCGTCCCGATAGCGGTCGTTCCATTCCGCCCATCGCCCCCCGGGAAACCATCCCACCTGGTACGCCCCTGCGGCGTCCCAGGCTTCGGCGATAATTTTTGTATTTCGCAGGACCGGATCTTCGGCGATCCACTCCAGCATGGGGGGGTTCTCCATCAGCTTCCCCTGTTGATCCCGGCCTAAAATAGAACCCAGATCAAAACGGAACCCGTCGACGTGCATTTCTACCACCCAATACCGAAGGCACTCCATAATAAAAGACCGGACCACCGGATGATTACAGTTAAACGTGTTTCCGCACCCGGAGAAATTTTTATAAAATCGTTTGTTTTCGTCTAAAATGTAGTAGATCGTATTATCGATCCCCCGAAACGAAATGGTGGGACCCTTCTCGTTTCCCTCGGCGGTATGGTTAAATACGATATCTAAAATCAGTTCGATCCCCGCCTTATGCAGGCTCCGGACCATCTCCTTAAATTCCCGAACCTGCCCGCCAGGGCTTTGGTCCGAAGAATAACTTCCCTTGGGCGCAAAAAAGGCTACGGTAGAATAACCCCAATAATTCCTTAGGGCCTGTCCGGTTCTAGGATTTAGTCGGGTTAATTCCCGTTCGTTAAATTCTTGAATCGGCAGGAACTCCAAACTGGTTATCCCCAATTCCTTAAAATAGGGGATCTTTTCTATAACCCCCCGGTACGTACCGGGATATTCGGCCCCCGAACTGGGATGTACGGTGAGACCCCGGACATGGGTTTCGTAGATTACGCTAAAGCGCAGGGGATAGTTTAGCGGTTTGTCCCCCTGCCAATCGAAGGCATCGCTTACCACAACGCATTTTGGCTGGCCCTTAGGGTTTTTATTGACACAAAACGAAAGGTCCCCATCGGGCAAATTGGGGTTATAGCTCAGACAGCCCGTTAGATCCCAATTTGAAAGGTCCGTCAAAGCCTTCGCGTAGGGATCCAAGAGGTACTTATTAGCGTTGAACCGATAGCCTTTTTCAGGCAAATAGGGACCGTCAACGCGGTACAGATAAAGGGCCCCTTCGCTAAGGCCTTCTATATGGCAATGCCAAACATCGCCGGTTCTATTTTTATGGGGTTCCAATTCAATTTCTTCGGCGGCTTCTATAGCTTCGGGGGATTCAAACAGGCAGAGGGTTACCCCCGTGGCGTTTCGTGAAAAAATAGAAAAATTGACCCCATTATCCGTTATCTCCGCCCCCAGGGGCAGGGGTTTTCCCACATCAACGGTTATACTTTTCATACTCATACCCAAAGTTTAGCATAAATCATCCTTTTTTGCTTACAAATTGTGTCGATAATAAAGAATAAGACAATTCTAAAAACATCAGTTTTTAGAGGGGACTCAAGAACAGAAGAGGTATAAGCAAATGTTTCGTTTTCCCGTAATAACCGAGGACCCGGAACTCATTTCTGCCCTACAAAAATCTGCTACACTTTTTAAGGGAGAACTTGAGCCCTATTTTCTTTCTGGATTCAACCAAATACTGGAGTACTTTAAGTACGAACTCCCGGAGCTTAAATTTATCGATTGTTCCGACACCAACGAGACTTTCTCTGCCCTGGATCTTTTAGAAGCCATAAAAGAAGATCCCTGGCTTCACTACGGTGGTATTATCGCCATCCATAACACCCCCAACGACGCGGATCTTTTAGAACGACTACGGGATTCCAACGTCATTGCGGTATTACAGAGGGGCGAATTTTTAAGGGATAATGAACGGCTCCTTCGGATCCTCTTTCATAACAAGCAGTTTCTCTTCCAACGGGGCATGCAAAAGCATCTTATTCGAACGATCTCCGGAACCTTCATTATGGATAACGATCCCCTGGATTTGGAAGTCTATACTAATTTGATAACCAATTATCTGTACAACTCCAACCTTATCAACCGGGATGATAGGGAAAAATTACACGTGGCCCTGCAGGAACTGCTAGTAAACGCTATTGAACACGGGAACTGCAAAATAGGGTTCGATGAAAAAACCGCCTGGCTCGAAGCGGGGAAAGCCCCCATGGATTTAATCAGAGAAAAAAACAAACAACACGATATCGCGGCTAAAAAAGTACAGCTAACTTACACCATTTCCCCCTCCGAATCCCGGTTTTCCATCACCGACGAAGGGGATGGCTTTGATTGGAAAAGCCGTATGGCTAAAGTTCCCGTCCTGGGACTCCATGGTATGGGGATTCGGATGGCGGGAATTTACGTTAAAGATTTAACCTACAACGAAAAGGGCAATCAGGTCTCCTTTTCCATTCTCCACCAGAAGGACGCGTCCAACGTCGTTCCGGGCATTTTTGTGGATCAACAGGAAATACACTTTAACAGCAGAGACGTGGTAATGAAGGAAGGGGAAACCTCGGATTACCTATACTATATCGTTTCGGGGCGGTATCTTGTTTTTTCCGGGGATCGGTGTGTTTCTTATCTTACCCCCGACGATATGTTCATCGGAGAAATGTCCTTTTTACTCTCTAACCAGCGAACCGCCACGGTGGTATCCAAGGACGGGGGAACCTGTATTCGGGTATCAAAACAGAACTTTGTCGATTTAATAAAAAAGAATCCCCACTATGGAATATTTCTGGCCCGATTATTAGCCCAGCGGCTTTCCCGGCTAAACTCCCGGGCGGCGAAAATTTACGCGGAGTATCAAAAATTAAAAAAACAGGTGGAACGGAATGACAATTTACCGATTGCTCCGGAATAGCCGAATAAAGGCTTCCCGGTCAAAATCCCTCGATCCTAGGTCCTTCTTGTAGGGGAGGGGCATCCCCAAATCCCAGAAAAAAAAGCCCTGACCTCGCAAATAACGGCCCGTCAGGATCATCTGTACGGTTCCAGAGGATTTTTCATCCCGGTACCCGGAATAACTCGTGTAGATCCTACCGGTGGATACCCCAAACTCTCCCGCGACCAAACGGTCATCCCGATACAGGGCAAAGGATCGGGGCCGGGGGCCAGGCTCCCCTTCGGCGGCGGCCTTTTTAAAAAGCTTTCTCAGATCCCCCGTAAGCCAATCTTCCCCATGAACTTGGGCACAGCGATCGATAATTGTCCCAAAATCCTTGTCCGCCCGTAATTCGTACCGGTGCGCCAACCGTTTCGCCGAATGGGATTCGTGGAGCTCCCGAAGGTCCAGAACCGACCGAACCCCATGAATTTTTGGAAGAAAAATCGTTTTTTGTCTATCTACTACGTCGGCGGTGGACATGACCAAAAAGCCCGCATAGGTTAAATTTCGTAAAAAATTCGTATCCATGAACGGGGCCAGGCAAAATTCGTTGTCGTATCCCCGGGCGGTAAGCTCGTCCACCACCACATCCAAATCATCCCCGGGAAATAGTACCCCGTAGCCCCAATCGTTGAATCGAAGCGTGGAAGAACTCATTTTTGATGAAACAATTTTTTAAAGTTATTAAGAAGACTCGATTTTTCGCGAACCTCGGATTCCTTACCGGTAAACGCTTCCAAGGCCTCATCGGTGCCGGAAACAAGGGCAATGTCCCCTTCTTGGAAACGATACTCGGGGGCAAAAAGCCCGTATTCCTCGGTACCCCGACGGACGGAAATCAAATTAAGGGCGTATTTTCTTCTTAGATCCGTTTCTAGAACCGTTTTACCCCAAAAATGGTTGGGTATTTCCATCTCGGCGATCACCAATTTTCCGCTGACCGGCAGATAGTTCAGCAGGGTAGAAGAAATTAAAAGGGGGGTGATCCGTTTGGCCGCCTCCCGATTGGGGAACACCACCTTTGTGGCCCCCACCAGGTTAAGGATCTCCCCGTGGGCCTCCGTTTCAGCCTTTACGATGATCGTTTTAATTCCAATTTTTTTACAATAGCTCGTCGTAAGAATGGACGCCTCAATTCTATCCCCCATATCGATAATCACCGCGTCCACCGTGGCCGGTAGGGCGTGTCGAAGGTTTTCGGCGTTCATTACATCCATCACGATCGCGGTGGCGGATGAATCCTTGTACGCATCCACCACGTCCCGGTCCTTATCGATGATAAGCACCTCCACGTTCATTTCTAATAGTTCGTCCAAAACGCTTTTCCCAAAATAACTCAACCCTAAAATCGCTACCTGTTTCATACCCTACCCCAATAATAAAGAACCCTCGGGGTAGGAAATTCCATACCCCTCTTTTTTGACCACAGGAAACGCTAACGCGATCAGTCCCACCCGGCCCGCGAACATGGTGGCTATGAGGATCAATTTTCCTAAAAAACTCAGATTGGGTGTTAACCCAAGACTGAGCCCCACGGTGCCAAAGGCGGAAAACACCTCAAAAACGATCTCATCAAAATTGGCCCCCCGGATACCTTCGATGATGCTTAAGGATAGGATAGCGGTTAGGAGCAGGGCCAGGGCTTTTAAAAAATAAACGACGGCGCTGTTAACCGTGCCTGCGGTCAGCCGATGGCGGGAAACAGTGATGTCCCCATTTTTATCGGGCCGTTTTAACATTATCATGATCACCACAAAGGCGGTGGTAGTCTTAATCCCCCCCGCGATGGACCCGGGGGAACCGCCGATCAGCATCAAAAGAATGGTCATCGCCTTGGAAGGCTGGCTTAAAAGATTCTGGGGAATAGCATCGAACCCCGCCGTTCGAGGAGTTACCGCTTGAAATATCGCGTTTACCCACGCGGTAAGGGGGTCGAAACTTTTATATACGTGATGGCGCTCCAAAAGAAAAAAGAACAGCCCAAATACAAAAATTAAAAAAGCCGTCATCCACAAAACTATTTTGCTATGATAATTGAGCCGTCGGCTTTTCCCTTTGAACCGGCGCCCCATATCCTGAAGCACGATAAAGCCCAACCCTCCGGTAACGATGAGGATCATTATTACGATTAATAAGGGGATATTGTGGGCCAGGGATTCTAAACTATCGGGGTATAAGGAAAATCCGGCGTTGCAAAATGCGCTAACCGAGTGGAATAGGGCGCTAAAAAGCCAATCTTCCTCGCCTGCGGACCAAAAGATCCTGGATAAAAATATCGTTCCCAGACCTTCGATTATAAACGTAAAAAAAACAATACTCCGGACAATACGGACCGGATCGTACTCCACCCCGTCCACAAAGAAACTTTTAATCGTATTCAGCCGTCTCAAGGGTAAACGTCGGCCCGGAATGGTCAAAAGAATAGAGGTAAAACTGATAATTCCCAAACCGCCTATTTGAATAAGGAGAAGGATAACCACATCCCCAAAGCGGCTAAAACCCTCCATATCCACGCTAATCAAGCCCGTGACGCAAACGGCGGAAGTGGCGGTAAAAAAAGCGTCGATAAAGGATAGGGACGACGAAGTGTCGGGCCTTCCAACCCAAGAAAGGGGTAACATTAAAAGGGCCGTTCCCAACCCTATGATCACCAAAAAAAAAGCTAGGAGGTAGAAGGCGTCGGATTTTTGAAACAGCCGCCAAAAGGGTACAACCATGGCCTATTGTAACCTTTTCTATCCTTTCGTTCAATCTGAACTGAGGAACGGGTCCCCTTGATCTGTAAACCTAGATTCGCGATGATGGAATAGGAGGCATTACCATGAAAGAGATTGAAAGGGTGCTCATCGTCGGCTCTGGAGCGGTGGGAACCGCGATTGCTTCTATGATCCACCACCACGCTCCCGGAACCGTCTCTGTTTTAGCGGATGGAGAACGGTTTGACCGCTATAGTCGTCTGGGCTTTGTCGTGAACGGCGAAAGCTACCGCTTTCCCGTGGTGGCCCCCACCACGGCCTCGAGTTCCAACTCAAACTTTGATTTGATCATCGTAGCGGTAAAATACCATCACCTGGAAGAAGCCATCCGGCAAATGAAGGGCCATGTGGGCCCCGATACGATTATCCTTTCCCTGCTCAACGGAATTTCCAGCGAGGAAATTTTGGGCAAAACCTTTGGACCCGGCGCCGGAGCCCCCTCAACGGCTCGGATTCCTCCCTACGCGATGATCCTGGGAATCGACGCGGTCCGGGTGGGCAACGAGACCCAATTCGCCGCCACGGGCAAAATATTTTTTGGCGAAGCCGCCAACGATCCAGAAAATCTAAGCCCCCGGGTGCAAAAACTACGGAATTTTTTTGAAAAAACAAAAATCGCCCACGAAGTTCCTCAGAATATGCTCCGTTCCCTATGGTATAAATTTATGATTAACGTGGGCATCAACCAAGCTTCGGCCATATTACGCTGTCCCTACCGGGTGTTTCAAACCATACCGGAGGCCAAAAAGGCTATGGAGGCCCCCATGGGCGAGGTCATTGCCCTTTCCCAAGCCATGGGAATCGGCCTTAACCAGGGGGATTTGGAAACCTGGGAAAACACCCTGGCCACCCTCCATCCGGACAACCTCACCTCCATGTGCCAGGACGTATTGGCCCGTCGGAAAACGGAAGTCGAAATGTTCTCCGGTGCCGTAATAGCCCTTGGACGACTTCACGGCGTCCCAACCCCGGTGAACGAACAGTACTACAATCTTATTAAAACCATAGAATCCACCTATTAACCCTTTACCGCCCCCATGGCCGCGAAGCCCCGTTCATGCAAAGATCAAAAAACATATAGCTTAATCTCATATTGAAACCTGTTTCGGGTCATGGTATGGTGTAGAGAGCATGGAAAATGAGCGGGTAGCCAGGGCCCTGATCAACGGCATGGCGTCGGTGATACGGGGAAAACAGGATTTCATTGAAAATTTCATCATCACCGTCCTGGCTCGGGGGCATCTTTTGCTGGAGGATTTTCCCGGTCTGGGGAAAACAACCGCCGCGAAGACCTTCGCGCGACTCATTTCCGATTCCGAGGGTTCGGTCCTAACCTTTAAACGTATACAATTTACCCCGGATCTCCTGCCCTACGACATTACCGGGGTGGATATTTTTGATACCGAAAGTCGATCCTTCCGATTCGTGCCGGGGCCCATTTTCGCCAACATCGTCCTGGCCGACGAAATTAACCGGACCACCCCCAAGGTTCAATCGGCGCTCTTGGAAGTGATGGCCGAAGGTCAGGTCACGGTGGGGAACGTCACCCGGCGGCCCGCAGATCCCTTTATGGTCATCGCTACCCAAAATCCTGTGGAAAGCGAGGGGATCTTTCCGTTACCCGTGGCCGAGCTAGACCGTTTTATGATGCGTCTGTCCTTAGGGTACCCCGAACGGGAGGCGGAATTGTCGGTTTTAAACGAAAATCCTTCGGAACGGTTATTACCTCTGGTCAAACCTATCGTTACCACCCAGGATCTTCGGTCCGCCCAGGACGCGACGGACGAAATTTTTTGTCATCCCGATTTAAAGGGCGCCATCGCGGATATAGTCCGATCCACGAGAACCGCCAAAGGGGTGGTCCTCGGCGCCTCACCCCGGGCGGGACTGCACCTGTTAAGGGCCGCCAAAGCCGCCGCCCTTGTTCGGGGCCGCTATTTCGTCACCGACGAGGATATCCTATCCATGGCCCCCCTGGTCCTAGCCCACCGGCTTAAGGTACGGGACCCTCGATCTCGACCGGAGCTCCTTATCCGAGAGTTAGCCTTTGAACACCTGGAACACCATAAAACCTCCTAAACCTTCCCGAATAATAGGGGTCCCCCACCCAACACCCGTGGGTTCCCTGTTGCTTTTTCTGAGCGCCCTGACTATCGGTATCGGTCTTTTTCTTAAGGATAGCACCGTCGCGTTGATTGCTATTCTTTTTATGGGTCTGCTCTTTTACGCGTTCTTTGCCGTCACCCTCCGTTTTCTCCTGGGGATCCGGTACAAAAACGACCTTTCCCTCCGCCTAGAGGGCCAAGAAATTACCCAGGGCCAATCGTTTACGGTTTTTTTGGATTTTTTGACTAACCCGCAAAACCGGAGGAATAGGATATCCATCCCCGGGGTTCTCGTCCGCTACGAGCTGAACCTGAGCACCCGGGATGGTCGAGGAATCCATCTTTCTTTGGATTATGTACAAATAAGTCGTCCCACGGGGTACACGGTTCCCCTACAGCCCCTTCGGGGGGCCTATTTTAGCGCCGAAGATTACAGCCGCTACTTTGACGCCTTTGGATTCTTTGAGAGCCGGATTAAAATCCCCCAGGAAGAGGGGCTCCGGCTCGTCGTAGAACCCCTAACGGCGGATCAAAGTCCTCCGGGGCTCCAAGCGGAGGGGGGACAGGAGTTTCGTACCGAACCGGTTTTCCGCCGAACCGACGACAGAACCGATTCCCGGCCCTACGTTCCCGGAGACGATCCCCGGAGGATCAACTGGAAGCTCTACGGCCACCTGGGGGATCTTTTTATACGGGAGGGGGAACGAGAACCCCCACCCCACGCTCAACTCCTGCTGATCCTCGATTCATCCATCGATTCGACCATATACATCGGCGAACGGGGTCGGCTCCGGGTGGACCGCTTATGCGAGCTGGCGCTGGGGACGGTGGTCGATCGTTTTACCGAGGGACTGGAAATTTCCCTCGGTTATTTGGGTTCCCCCATCGTCCCCTGCTCGCCATCGAACGCTCCCCGGCTCCTAGCCTTCGTAGGCGCCTATCCCCTGTCCTTCCCCCTGGATCTTCCCGATCCTCCGATGGCCTTCCACACCCTCATTTTAGCCTTACCCCGATCCTCCTTTGGATCCGGCGCTTTGGATCGGTTAATCAAAAAAAATAGGTCCGTGGAACTGTTGTTCGTCCACGAAAACGCCTCGGATTTTCCCGCGGCCGAAACCTCGGTCGCCTTTTTCCGCGCCCAGGGGGTAGCGAATGTACACCAATTCCAGGGCTCCTAATTTTTGGGCTCCCCTATTCCAAACCCTGGCCCTTTTGGGTATCGCCTCCCAAATCCGTCTCTTAGCGGGTGAATTGGCCGACACGGGGATTTTCTTTTCCCTCCTGGCCGCAGGTTTTTTACTGGCCCTCTTCGCCAGCAAGCGGCGGTTATCGGGGGCCGTTTCCATCCTCGTTCTTTTACTGTTCCCCTGGGTACTCCGGGAACTGATCGCCCTTCCCCGGATTTTTTATCCCTCCCAGGCCATCCTTCTGGATACCCTTCTGGCGACCTTCGATCGGAATCTTTTTGTTTTTCTTCTTCCCCTTTATTGGATATCCGGGGCCACGTATCTAGCCCTTCGTTCTAGAACCTTTATCCGGTACCACGGAATTTTCCTCGCTGGAATCCTCATGGCTCTCTTCCCTTTACTCCGCAAATTCGCCCCCCAAGCGTACCCCCTACCCATCCTTATGATCCTGGTGTTTTCGGGCATCGCCTTCTCCGTCGTGCTGACATTTATCCTTTCCCCCCCGCCTGAGGATAGGCCAACGAAAGCGCAAACCCTGGGTACCGTGGCAGTCACCCTGGCGCTCATTTCCTTGGCTTCTTTTTTTGCCATCCATCCCTTGGAAGAACGGGCCCTTTCCGAGGGCGGGGGGCTTATAAAGCCAAAACTGTTCCGTTTCGATTTTTCCCAGTTCCTACGACTGGAAAGCGAAATCACTCTAAATGATGATTTGGTCCTCATCGTGCGAAAAAACGACGACGATTCGCATATTTTATTGCGTCGGTACATCCTTTCCGCCTACACGCCCAAAAAGGGTTTTTCCCTCAGTCCTTCGATGGATGAACCGAGCCACCCCTCCCAACTTCCCGCCGGAAGGATGAATTTTCCCGTGGACGTATACAAAGAACGCCGTTCGGTTCTTCAAGAGTACTATTTTGTCAATTTCGACCCCTCCGCCTTTATCGCCCTTAATCAACCCACGGAGGTCATCCCCCTAACGGTGTGGGACGCGGCGTCCTTTAGTTCCGCATACTCCGTAAGAAGCGATACCAGCGAGGCCCTTCCCTTTGAACTGATGGATACGGTCCGGCTTCCCATCTCGGCGGAGGTCCTGGGGATGACCGACCAGGCGTACCGTTGGTACACCGATTTTGGCAACGACCAGCGGATCGTGGCCCTTTCGAACCAAATTACCCAGGGTTTAAACGGGTACTGGGAAAAAATTCAGGCGATATATGAACGGCTAAAGTACGGGGAATATCGATACAGTCTAAAGCCCGGTCTTGCCCCCGACGGTGATCAACTGGGACGCTTTCTCTTTGATGCTAAAAAGGGGTACTGTTCCTACTTCGCCTTTTCCATGGCCCTCCTCCTGCGCTCCCAAGGAATCCCCGCCCGCGTAGCGGTGGGCTTTTTTGTGGACCCGGATACAAAAACCTTTGACTATTACCCCGTCCGCTCCGATATGGCCCACGCGTGGGTGGAGGTCTACTTTCCCCGGTACGGCTGGATAGAATACGACCCCACCACGGAAAAATTGGCGGAGGGCGAAAACTTCCGGTTCTCCAAGGGGGTACAACCGGAACTATTCGAAAAATTATTGCGGGAAATCCTGCAGAACCGTAGCCGTCTGGTCCCCAAGGAAGAACTGGTAACTCCAAAAAAGGGTTCCCTCCTCCCCGAATTGGCAAAACAAACCCTTTCGTTTATTAAACACCAGTGGAAGGCCCTAACGTTGGGCTGTCTCTTGATTCTCTTTCTCCTTATTCGACTCTCCCTTTACCTCCGCGCCCTTTTCGCCCCAAAGGCTCGAACCAGGGTGATCCTTCTGGATCGGCACCTGCGACGCAGGCTCTTCCTTTCGGGTTATCCCCAACGCCCAGGCGAAAGCGGGGGGGAATACTACGGACGGTTGGAAACGGCATTGAAAGTTCCCCTAAAAGCCCTCTATAGCTTCTATTCCGCCGCCCGGTTCGCCCCCGAATTTACCCAGAGGGACGCAAAGGATGCCCTGGAAGCGTATCGGATCGCCTCCGCTCGGTTGCGCGTCCTGGTACCCTGGTTTATCCGCCTCCGTTCCTGGGTTTTTCCGGTGCTTCCTTACCTTCGCCATTTCCGGGTGTTCCGAATAGCCCTTTTCATTATCGCCTGCCCCCTCCTCTTTGTAGCCCGGGATACGCTGGGGGCCCAAAGTCCGGTCCCCAACGCCGATTCCCTGTATACTCAGGCCCAAAAAGCCCAGGACGCGGAAAATTGGGACCGAGCCATCGGTCTTTTCCAGCAGGGAGAAACCACTAACCCGTCGGATCCCCGGTTCCCCCTGTCCCTGGGGGAACTGTACGAAACCCGGAAGCTGTACAACCTGGCGTGGGAGGAGTACAAAAAGGCGGAGCTCCTTTTACCGGAGGATGTGGATGTCCTGTATCGTCTTTCTAACGTCGCCGGCCGTTTAAACCGGAACGAAACGTCGGTCCAATACCTTAAAAGGGTCCTCGAAAAACAGGGGGATAACAAGGACGCCATCGCGGATCTAGCGTGGATGGATTTTAAATTGCACCGGTTACGGGAAGGCGAAACCCTGCTTCTGGACGCCCTTCGCCGTTTTGGAAAGGACCGGGGCTTTTCCATGACCCTGGGAACGATCTATTCCGAATTATTCGAGTACGAAAAATCGAAGGAACAGTACATGGAAGCCATAGAGGACGCCCAAAAGGCGGGGGCGAAAATATTCGTCGCCGTGGCTCGGTACAACCTGTCAATTTTAGAAAGTCGCTACTATAACTACGCGGAAGCCTTTAAGCAGACCAGCCTTTCCCTGGCCGCGGCGGATAGGACATCGGGGCACCTGGCCCGGGGAGAACTCTACCTTAAACAGTTGGATTTTCCCAAAACCTTCACCGAATACGAATCCGCCTACAGCCTTGATGTTTCGCCCTTATCAAAAATCAACATCGCCCAGGCGAACCAAATAGCCGGTCGCTTGGCGGAAGCCCGGGCCTACGCGGAAGAATCCCTTTCCGCCGCCGATCTTTCCTGGATGATCAACTATGGAACCGATGTAAAACGGCATCGCCGGGATATTTACGATATCCTTAAGGATACCTACAAAGGCTTGGCTATGGAACGGAATTTTGTCCCTATCCGCACCCCCCAGGATTGGCTTAAAAACCTTTCGTTACAACTGTACTACCGTTTTAAAGCCACGGTTAACCGCCTGCTTTATGAAAAGTATAGCCTTCAAATCGCCCAGGAATACCGGGCCCAGGCCCAGATTTTAGACGCGAATATCAACTTTTATAACGCCCTGCAGGACTATCCCGGACGGGCGAACAGTTATCTCTCCGAGGCCCGGGCCTTTGAGGTTGCCCGGATACCCGCCTCCCAGGGGACCTACGATTTAGAACAGGGACGACTGCTTCACCGGAGGGATTTGCTGGAACGGGCGACCCTCCGCTTGGACCCCCAGTGGGAACGGGACCTCTTGGCGGATACCTGGACCGAATTGGCGTTACAACTTCAGCGGGAAGGGGACCCCGCGGGTGCGGAAAAGTACGCCGACCGGTTGTACGCCATCAACCCCGGGGCCCTTCGGCAACGGGGCCTGCGCCTCCCCGTCCTTTGGGATTTCCAGTCCCCGGGAATCAAGAGCCTGCCCGTGTCAGCGGAAAAGGCCCTCGTCGGGGCCCTTTCCACGGTGGGCTTTCAGCTCCTTAGCCGAGATAGGGCAAACAGCGAACCCGACAGGCCCCGATACCGGCTTACCCTCACGGTGGAGAATACCCGTCTACGGTTCGACCTCTACGACTCCATCCGGGGAGTAAGCGTCGTATCAAAAACCTTCGACCTATCCTCGTTTAAAACAGAGGAACTTTTGGCGGCGGCGGAAGCGTGGGGAAACGCCGTTTTTATACGATCCGGAAAACCCTAAGAAGGATAAGAATTAAAAGAAGCCAGATACTTACGATGCCGATGGCGAAAAACCACTTTTTTTTAAGAACCAGGGGTTCCGACGCCGCCCGCTCTTCGCTTTCCCGAAGAACCTCCGGCGATAACAGGGCTATCGATAGGGTAATCAGCAGGGGGACGATCAATAGATCATCCAGATACCCAAAAAAGGGAATAAAATCGGGGATCAGGTCGATGGGGCTTAGGGCGTAGCCAAGAGCTAGGAGGATGGCGCCCTTGGCCATCCAACTAGTCTTGGGATTACGGTAGGCGTAGTATAGAACCGTCAACTTGCTTTTTACATTAGCCGCTTTCTTTTTTAAATTCGTTCTAAGATTCATGGGAAGTTTACTCAAGAAACCCTATTTCGCGGTCCGAAGAGCTTCTTCCGCCAACTGCAGGAAGGGTCCCACGTGGATCGAAACTCCCGTAATAGCGTCGGCCTTTCCTTCCTTTGTGAGGGCTATTTTTAAGGGGTCCTGGGCCTTTACCAGAGCCGCCTCCGTTCGGGCCGCCTGTTCGTGCCATTCTGCCTGGGCTTTTCCAAACTTAACAAGCCCGTACCGGCCCTCGGTGGACTCGACGATCTTAGACTTTTTAGCCGGATCCTTCGCAATGCCGTTCCACAGGGCGTCCACGATCCTCCCGTTTACCACGGTGATAAGGGCGGTTTCTTTCCATCCCGTCTCCTTATCAAAATCCTTCTGCTCCGCGTAGAACCACCCGTCTTTTTTATAGATACCCCGGCTTACGGGACCCGAAGCTAGGGCCTTTTTAACCAAATCAAAAAAGCCCTTCACGTGAATCGAGGCGCCGCTGATAGCGTCGGTGTGCCCCTCGGGATCCGAATACTTGGAAAATTGGACATCCTGGGTCTTAATCAGATAGGATTCCACGGCCTTCGCTTGGGCGGACCATTCGGCTTGGGCTTTTCCAAACTTCACCATACCGTACTTGCCCGCCGCGTCGTAGGATTTTTTATCCCGAGCGCCGGCGATGTTACTGACGCCGTTCCAATCCGCTTGGACGATCTTTCCGCCCTGGACGTCCAGAATCACCTGCTCTTTCCACCCGCTGGAGGCGAAGGTTTCATCTTCCGCGAAATACCGTCCATCCTTCAACGTTTGGGCGCTCAAACCCATAGCCAAAATCACGAGGGCCGACAACCATAGTAATTTCTTCATATTTGTCTCCTTATTTATAGATATTTTAATATTCTATAGCCTTTAAGTCAAGTAATTGAGGCTGTCTAATAACTAACAGAGTTATTAGACAGCCTCAATTTTGACGTGTACAAACCCATCGGTCATTGGTATAGTATAAAGAGGGTCTTAAAAATGATAGATTCTGTCGGATCCTCCATGTATGAAAATAGTTATCCAGGGGAGTTCCATGCGTCGTACCATTTTTTCCATGGTCAAAGATGCCCGTGAACAGTTCGGTGACAAGGCATTTTTATTTCAAAAAACCGATACAATCTGGGAATCAAAAACCTACAACCAGGTTTTTGACGAAGCCCGCCTTTTCGCGTCCTTTCTGCTCCAACGGGGAATCGAAAAGGGTGATCGAATCGCAATCTACGCCGAGGGCAGTTCCAACTGGGTAATTGGAGAATACGGCGCCATCATGGCGGGGGCCGTCGTGGTGCCCCTTTCGTTTAAACTTCTTCCGGAGGAGGTCACCTATAGGCTTCAACACTCCGAAGCCCGGATGATCCTGACCAACAGTAACCATGGGGATAAAATTGTCCGTATCGCCACGGAACTATCGTCTATCAACGGTTCTACCATCGATATTCTCTGTTTAGACGATGATTTTGATATTTCCCGCTGGGCCTACCCGGCGAAGCAACGGTTCAGAATGGATCAGGTCCTTGCTTTGGGGGCCCAGGCCATGGAAGTCCAGCGTTCCCGTTTAGTTTCCCTAGAACGGGATTGTTCCGAGGACGACGGGGTCACCATATCCTATACCTCGGGAACGACGGGAAATCCCAAGGGTATTATGCTGACCCATTTAAACTATTGGATTAACGCCCTGGATTCGGTGAATATCTTCCACGTACCCCAGTGCAAATACCGCAATTTTGTGGTTCTCCCGGTAGACCATTCCTTTGCCCAGACCGTGGGAATCCATTCATCGGTCCGCCGGGGCATAGAAATGTGGTTTGTCGATTCCCGGGGCGGCGGTATGGCCATCCTCCGGAACATTCCGGAAAACTTAAAGGAAGTTCAGCCGGTTTTTATGATGACCGTCCCCGCCCTTTCGGGGAATTTTATGAAAAAAATTAAGGCCGAAATCGATAAACGGGGTGGCCTGGTCAAAAAACTCTTCGACCTGGGAATTTCCTCGGGGATAGCCTATTGGGGAGAGGGAACCGACCGGCCCAAAACCCTCACCTCGGCCCTTGCGGGCCTGGCGTATATCCCCCTTAAACGGCTCATCCTCGATAGGGTTCGAAAAGAGGTTTTCGGAGATCGGTTTGAGTTTTTCGTGGGCGGCGGAGCGAGTTTTGACATGGGCCAGCAGAGGTTCTTCCGTGCCCTGGGCTCGCCCCTGTACCAGGGATACGGGATGACCGAGGCGTCCCCGGTTATCTCCTCCAACGTGGCGGACCGCCAAAAAATGGGAACCTCGGGCTTTCCCTTGGCTAATGTGGAAATTCGAATCCTACGGGAAGACGGCACCGTGGCGGGGCCCAACGAAAAGGGAGAGATCTGCGTTCGGGGTCCCAGCGTGATGAAGGGGTACTACAAAAACCCCCAAGCGACCGCCGAAACGATCATCGACGGGTGGCTCCACACGGGGGATTTGGGTTGGCGGGATCAGGAGGGTTTTCTTACCGTCGCCGGACGGGCTAAGGCCCTTTTAATATCCGCCGATGGGGAAAAGTACAGCCCCGAGGGTATCGAGGACGCGATTCTCAACTCTGGGACCCTGATAGACCAGGTCCTGGTGTACAACGACCATCGGCGCTTTACCAGCGCCCTCATCACCCTGGACGAGGGGGCAATCCGCCGATCTATCAAAGAATTGGGGATTACCAAGCCGGAGGACCTTTTGGAGCACCTTAAGAATTCCTTCTACTCTTTCCGGTCCGACGCCTCGTACCGAAATACCGTTCCCCCCAACTGGACCCCCGCGACCTTTCAAATCGTGGCCGAAAATTTCAGCGAAAAGAACGGCCTAGTCAATTCCACTATGAAAATAGTAAGATATAAGGTAATAGAAGCCTACGCCGACCTTATCGAATACATCTACAGCGGTGAAGGATCAAACTACAGGAATCCAAAAAACCTGGAAACCCTTTCTCGGTTTTTTGCATAGGAGAGCCGTACCATGAATCAACGACGCTATTTTTTTACCTCCGAATCGGTGGGTGAAGGGCACCCAGATAAACTCTGCGATCAAATTTCCGACGCCATTTTGGACGCGTGCCTTAAGGAGGACAGCCAAAGCCGGGTAGCCTGCGAAACCTACGCTTCCACCGCCATGGTTCTGGTGGGCGGTGAAATTACCACCAACACCTTCGTGGATATCCAGCAAACCGTCCGGGACGTGGTCCGGGACGTGGGCTACACCAATCCGGCCTACGGCCTGGACTTTGAATCCATGGCGGTCCTCGATATGATCCACAGCCAGTCCCCCGATATCAGCCAGGGGGTTTCTGGCTCGGGGCTCCAGGAGTTTGAAGGACAACAGGGAGCAGGAGACCAGGGGATGATGTTCGGTTTCGCCTGCGACGAAACGCCGGAACTGATGCCCGCGCCGATTATTTTAGCCCACCGGCTCCTCCATCTAGCCACGGAACTGCGAAAAACCCGGTCCATCCGCTGGCTCAGACCGGACGCGAAAAGCCAGGTTACGGTGGAATACGAGGGGCATAGGCCCATCCGTATCGATACGGTGGTAATTTCTCATCAACACGACGATGGGGTCCCCTACGACGAGATAAAAGGGACGATCATCGACCGGATCGTAAAACCGGTCCTGGAACCAACGGGGCTCTTGGACTCCCAAACGAAATACTTTATCAACCCCACGGGGCGCTTTGTTATCGGCGGCCCCTACGGAGACACGGGTTTGACGGGTCGAAAAATCATCGTGGACACCTACGGTGGGATGGGCCGCCACGGAGGGGGAGCCTTTTCCGGCAAGGATCCCACGAAGGTGGACCGTTCCGCGGCCTATATGGCCCGCTACGTGGCCAAAAACATCGTGGCCGCCCAGTTGGCCGAACGGTGCGAGATCCAGCTCGCCTACGCCATCGGGGTTCCCTTTCCCGTTTCGGTTATGGTGGATACCTTCGGTACCGCCACGGTGGACGAACGAAAAATCGAGGAAGCGGTTCCTAAAATTTTCGACCTTTCCCCCGCCGGCATCATCAAAACCCTAGACCTGCGAAAACCTATATATAGAAAAACATCTACATACGGTCATTTTGGCAGGGATAGTTTTTCCTGGGAAAAAACCGACCGTATCGAAGCCCTCCAAAAAGCGGTTAAATAGGCCGTCCCCGGAACGGTTATGGACCTCATCCACCTTCGGGCGTCCTTGTACGAGCAAGCCCAGCTTTCTTTTTCCCGGTCCGGGGGACCGGGGGGGCAAAATGTAAACAAGGTCAACACCAAGGTGGAGCTTCGGATCCCCCTTTCACAATTGCGGGGCCTTTCGTCCGCAGAAATGGAAAGCCTCAGGCAAAAGTTGACCCATCGCCTATCGGCCCAGGACGAGTTGATCGTCGTTTCCAGCGAGGAACGGTCCCAACAGGCCAACCGCCTCCGGGCCTTTGATCGCGCGGAAGCGCTCATCGTCTCCGCCGCCCGGCTTCCCAAACGTCGAAAACCCACCGCCCCCACCAGGGCATCCCAGGAACGGCGGCTTGCCAAGAAGCGCAACCGGAGCCTTATTAAAAACAACCGACAAGCCCGCCCTTTCCCCGAATAAGCTGGAGGATCAACCATGCACACCTACGATAATGCGTTTATTACAGCCATCCCCAAGACGGACCTGCACGTCCATTTAGACGGGTCTCTTCGTCTGGGAACCCTCATAGAACTGGCGAAGGAATGCCAGGTTCCCCTCCCTTCTTTTACCGAAGAGGGGATGAACACCCTGGTGTTTAAAAAGACCTATGGGGATCTGAACGAGTATCTCCAAGGATTTTACTGGACCGGACGGGTTTTACAAACCCCAGAGGCCCTCGAACGGGTAGCCTACGAGCTGGGGCTGGATAATTTTGCCGAAGGGGTCCGGTATTTAGAAGTCCGTTTCGCCCCCCAACTGCACATGTCCCAAGACCGCCCCTTCGAAGTCGTTATGACCGCCGTCGACCGGGGACTTCGAAAAGCCCGGGAACAGATTAACGCCACAGTTCCGGAGGACGAACCGCCCTTCGAGTACGGCATCATCGTCTGTGCCATGCGGTTCTTTACCCCCGAATTTTCGGAGTATTACCGGGATCTGTACCGGCTCCTCTCCTATTCCTCCGCCGAAGAGGTCATTCGAGCCGCCAGTCTTCAACTAGCCAAGGCGGCGGTAAAACTCGCCTCCGAAACGGACATCCAAATAGTGGCCTTTGATTTGGCGGGCAGTGAGTACGGCTACCCCGCCAGCGCCCACGAGGAATCCTACGATTATGTGCACAAACACTTTTTAAAAAAGACCGTCCATGCGGGGGAAGCCTACGGTCCCGAGTCCATTTTTCAGGCGATTACCAAGCTCCATGCGGATAGGATCGGCCACGGGCTCCATCTTTTTGACGAGGAAAGGATTTATTCGGAGGACGTGGGGGACAAACACCGGTACATTGAAAACCTGGTGGATTATATCGCCGAAAACCGTACTACCGTGGAGGTTTGTCTAACCAGCAACCTGCAAACCTCGCCGGACATCAGGGATATCTCCTCCCATTCGTTAAAGCACATGCTCGACCGGCGTCTTTCGGTGTCCCTTTGTACGGACAACCGCTTGGTATCCCACACTTCCGTGACCAACGAGTACCGCCTCGCCCTCGATCATTTCGATATCTCCCCATCCCAATTAAAGGATCTGGTGGTTTATGGGTTCAAGCGGTCTTTTTTTTACCGGCCCTACGTGGAAAAACGCAAATATGTACGCCAAATTATCGATTTTTACGAGAAAATTGAACGACAGTACGGTATTCGCCACTAAAATCGTCGCTTTGTATAGGGACTTACACCGCCGCTTAGTATAGGGCGCTATGAGACTCTGTTAATTTCAGCGGAAACCGTTTCACGTGAAAATGTTTCACGTGAAACATTCTAAAAACCAGCAAACCACAGGACTCAAGGCTCTAGGGGGCTTTCTAAAACTTCATTTCTTTGAACCCCGTACATAAGCAAAGGAAGTTTTATTCTTCCTCCGTTGTATCATCCGTATCCTGATCCTGTTCTTGCGATTCCTGTTCTGCTATTTCATTTTCCGGTTCTTTTTCCTGTTCCGGTTCCACTATTCCCTGTTCAGGTTCTGGTTCCTCGGGCGCGATTCTATCGACGCCGATAACGAAATCGGGTCGTTCAATGTTGACAATCCGAACCCCTTGGGCAGCCCGGCCCATTACGGAAACCTCGTCCACCGCCAGTTTAATCGATTTACCCTGGCTCGTGATACACATTATCTGGTCCCCGTCCTTAACGTTGACGCACCCTACAATTTCGCCCGTCTTTTCGGCTACCGTATAGATCCGCTGTCCTCCCGTAGCTCTGCCGTGGGAGGAGAATTCGTCGAACTGAACCCGCTTTCCGTAGCCGTACTCCGAAAGAATCAGCATTTTTTCCGTATCGTTGACCAAGAGAACCCCGGCCATCTCATCGTCATCGTCCAAACGCATGCCCGCCACGCCCCGGGACGAACGACCCATGGACCGTACCTGGGATTCCTCGGTTCGCAAAGCCTGGCCTTTTCGAGATATTAGAACCACCTCGTCCTTTCCCGATGTAAGAAGAGCGCTGACTAAATTATCCCCCTCGTCCAAGTTGATGGCGATAATACCCCTGGTCTTAGCGTTGGAAAACTCGCTGGTTTTTACCTTCTTTACCACCCCCCGGGCGGTGGTCATAAAGAGGTACTGGTTTTCCGAAAAATCCTTCAAAGCGACCACCGTGGTAATCTCTTCGTTGGGAGATACGGTTAAAAGTGATTTTATATGGGCTCCCCGGGAGGCTCTGGAGCCTTCGGGGATCTCGTGGACCTTCATCCAATACGCCTTCCCCTTATTGGAGATATAGAGGATATAATCGTGGGTAGACGCGACAAACAACTGCTTTACAAAGTCGTCTTCCACTAATTTGGCGCTATTCATCCCCTTCCCGCCCCGCCCTTGGCTCTTATAGGACGAAACGGGCACCCGTTTAATATAACCCAGGTTGGAAATAAGAATAACCATCTCTTCTTTTTTAATCAGATCCTCGATATTAATCGATTCAATTTCGTCGGGAACAATTTCGGTTCGCCGGGGATCTCCGAATTTTTCAGAAACCGTCTTTATCTCATCCCGTATAAGGGCCAATAGTTTCTTATGGTCCGCCAAAAGGGATTTAAAATACTCTATTTGAACCTTCAGTTCCGCCAATTCCTGCTGAAGTTTTTCAACTTCCAAGCTAGTCAGCCTGCCCAGGCGCATGTCCACGATTGCCTGGGATTGAAGTTCCGACAGGAGAAAGCGGTCCATCAATTTAGATTTGGCCACATCGATATCCCGGGAGGCTTTTATAATAGCCACCACCTCGTCGATGTTTGCCAATGCGATGACCAGGCCTTCCAGTATGTGGGCCCGTTCTTCGGCCTTTTTCAGGTCAAATTTAATACGCCGGGTAACCACATCGACCCGGTGTTCCACAAAGTAATGGATCAGTTCCTTAAGGTTCAGACAACGGGGCATGCCGCCCACCAAGGCCAGGTTTATAACCCCAAAGGAGGATTGGAGGGCCGTATGGGAAAAAAGCTGGTTAAGCACCACCTTAACGATGGCTCCCTTTTTCAGCTCGATAACGATCCGCATCCCATCTCGATCCGATTCATCCCGGAATTCCGAAATTCCATCGATTACCTTATCCCGAACCAATTCGGAAATTCGTATCAATAGATTGGCCTTGTTTACCGCGTAGGGAATTTCGTTGAAAATAATCGATTCTTTTCCCGTCTTGGAGGTTTCTATGACAAATTTACCCCGGATGACGATTTTACCGCGACCAGTTTTGTAGGCCTCCCGGATACCTCGACGCCCAAAAATGATGCCTCCGGTAGGGAAATCGGGGCCCTTAACGTACTGACTGAGGGCGTCGATGGACAGGTCGGGGTCTTCGATATACGCGCAGATGGCGTCGCAGATCTCTCCCATGTTGTGGGGGGGCATATTGGTGGCCATACCGACGGCGATACCGCTGGACCCGTTTACTAACAGGTTTGGTATGGCCGATGGAAGAACCATAGGCTCGTTAAGGGATTCATCGTAATTGGGAATAAAGTTGACGGTATCCTTTTTCAGGTCCATCAACATTTCGTCCCCTACCCGGGAAAGTTTGGCCTCCGTATACCGGGATGCGGCGGGGGGGTCCCCATCGATGGAACCAAAGTTCCCCTGCCCCTGAACCAGGGGGTACCGGAGGGAAAAATCCTGGGCCATGCGTACCAGGGCGTCGTACAGCGACGCATCCCCATGGGGGTGGTACTTTCCCATGGCATCCCCGACGATACGGGCGCTTTTTTTGGTCGCCGCGTTGGGGTGCAGGCCCAATTCGTCCATGGCGTACAACAGCCGCCGATGAACCGGCTTTAGGCCGTCCCGAACGTCCGGGAGGGCTCGGCTGACGATGACCGACATGGCGTAATTTAAATACGCGGTCTTTACTTCGTCCTCGATCGCGATAGGGATGACTTTTCCGGTTATTTCGCCCATAGCTTATCCATTTTCCTTATCAGACATCCAAATTAGACACCGACAGGGCGTTTTCTTCAATAAACAAACGTCTCGGTTCCACCTGTTCACCCATCAGGGTGGAAAATATCCGTTCCGCCTCCACCGCGTCGTCCAGATGCACCTGGGTAATATTTCGTCGATCCGGGTCCATGGTCGTTTCCCATAGTTGGTCGGGGTTCATTTCCCCAAGACCCTTGTACCGTTGGATGGCTATTTTTTCTGGATCCCTACCCGATTGGGCTAAAAGTTTATCCTTTTCCTCATCATCGTAGGCGTAAAATATCTTTTTCTCATAACTAATTTTGTACAAAGGAGGCATGGCTAGATAAACGTGACCCCGCTCGATCAATTCGGTCATGTAGCGGTAAAAGAAGGTTAATAAAAGGGTCCGTATATGGGAACCATCGACGTCCGCGTCGGCCATAATGATGATTTTATGGTAACGAATTTTTGCTATATCAAACTCCACGCCCGCTCCGCCCCCAATGCTGGCGATAATGGGTTGCAGTTTTTCGTTGGTAATTACCTTTTCGATCCGGGTTTTTTCTACGTTTAACATTTTGCCAAAAAGGGAAAGGATGGCCTGAAAAGCCCGGTTCCGGCCCATTTTTGCCGAACCGCCGGCCGAATCCCCCTCCACGATAAAAAGTTCGCAAAGGGCCGGATCTTTTTCCGAACAGTCGGCTAATTTCCCCGGAAGGCCGGCGCTCTCCATCAGGTTCTTTCGCCGGGTGGCGTCCCGGGCGTTCCGAGCGGCGATCCGCGCTTTGGCGGCCAGAATGGTCTTTTCCAGGATAGCGGCGATGATGTCGGGGTGCTGATCCAAAAACAGCTCTAACTGTTCATTTACCACCGACTCCACGATACCCTTTATTTCCGAATTTCCCAACTTCCCCTTGGTTTGACCCTCAAACTGGGGATTGGGGACCTTTATGGAAAGAACCGCCGTCAAACCTTCCCGAACATCGTCCCCCGAAAGGGTTTCGTCCAGTTTTTTTGCCAACTTCGATTTTTTTAAATATTCGTTTAACGTCCGAGTTAAGGCGGATTTAAACCCCACCAGGTGGGTCCCCCCCTCCCGGGTATTTATATCGTTGACAAAGGTAAACATGTTTTCGTTGAAGCCGTCGTTGTACTGAATAGCGCATTCAACTTCCACTTCGTCCCGTGTACCGATGATATATATGGTTTCCTTGTGGAGAACCGTTTTGTTTTGGTTCAGATACTCCACAAAACTCTTGAGCCCCCCTTCAAAAAGAAACTCATGGACCTTGGGGGTCGAAAGCCGGTCGTCCCGAATAGCGATGCGAAGACCCTTGTTTAAAAAGGCCAATTCCCGTAAACGGTTGGAAAGGACGTCAAAATTATAGGTGGTACTTTCAAAGATGGTCTCATCGGCCTTCCAGCGGATAATGGTACCCCGTCGGGTAGTCTCATCGATCAATTTTACGTCCGCTTCGGGAACGCCGATAATATACTTTTGATAATGCAGTTTTCCGTCCCGATGTATAAAGGCTTCGCACCAGGAAGAAAGGGCGTTGACTACGGAAACACCGACCCCGTGAAGTCCCCCAGAAACCTTATAGGATTTTTTATCGAATTTGCCCCCCGCGTGGAGTTTCGTCATTACCAACTCCAGGGCGCTTACGTTTTCCGTGGGGTGCATATCCACGGGAATACCTCGGCCGTCGTCCTCCACCCTAACCACGTCGTTTGGCTCTAGAACCACCAAAATCTGGGTACAGTGGCCCTGCATGGCCTCGTCGATCGAGTTATCCACGACCTCGTATACTAGATGATGAAGCCCGTCTAACCCGGTCGACCCAATATACATACCGGGACGTTTTCGTACCGCTTCCAGTCCTTTTAGTACCTGGATACTTTGCGCCGAATAGCTAGATTCCATCGTATTTCCTAATATAAAGAAGACATTAACCGGTAGGGAAAACCGAGAAGCCAAGTATATCCTTTAAAAGGAAAAAAGTAAAGGACGATAAAACCGTAAGAAACCGTATAATTGTGGATAATTTGTGGATAATTCTATAAATGGTTATACATACGACATTAACACAATTTCATAAAAATAATAATTTCCTCCCTTAGTTGGCATAGAAATTTTATCTTATTATTTGATATATAATTAAATAATTTATACTATTCATTTATACCGTATTTTTTAATCCAAAGTCCGCATATATACCTTTTTTTCTATTTGCATGATTTGCCTTTATTGTGGATAATATGTTCACAACCTGAATATGTATTGAGGATGAACCCTATGGCCACCTGGGATTATGAGATATTTTGGAAAGAAACGCTGAATCAAATTCGAAGCGAATTGGAAGAGCAAGAATACGCGATGTGGTTTAATTTGGAGTACCACTCTTCCACGGAAAACGAGATTACCCTGTGGGTCCCGTCGTCCTTTTACCGGGACCAGGTGAAACAGCGGTACCAAGGTTACATAGAAGAAAAACTCCACGAATTAACGGGTAAAAATTTATCCATCCAATTCGAGGTAAAGCCAAGAAAACTGGAACCCCAGGCTTCCGAATCAAAATCCCCTTCCAAGCCCCTTAGGGATTCTCCGTCCAATTCTGCCCGTCCAGGACCCCGAACTGTGGAAGAGCCTAAAAAGGATAAGGCACCCCACGGACAACTACGAAGGGACTACACCTTTACCACCTATGTGATAGGGGATAATAACAGCTTCGCTTCCAACGCCGCCATAGCTATCGCTAAGAACCCTGGAACCGCCTATAACCCCTTTCTTATCTACGGCGGTGTTGGGCTGGGAAAAACCCACCTCATGCAGGCTATTGGAAACTATATTTATACCGAATCGGATGCCAAGGTCATTTACATTACCGCGGAGAGTTTTACCAACGAATTCATCCACGCCATAAAAGAAGGACCCTCCAAGGCCGCGGCGTTCAAGAATAAATATCGGTACGTGGACGTTCTTTTGATCGACGATATCCACTTTCTTCAAAAAAAGTTTGAAACCCAGGAAGAGCTGTTCCACACGTTTAACGCCCTCTACGACGGGAATAAACAGATGGTATTCACCTGCGATAGACCGGTTTCGGAGTTAAAAAACCTTTCCGACCGACTCCGATCCCGTTTTGAACGGGGTTTAAACGTGGACCTTCAACCGCCGAACTATGAAACCCGGTACGCTATTCTAAAGAAAAAAGCCGAATCCAGGGGTGTTTCCATACCCGACGCGGTTATAGAATTGGTGAGCAAAAACGTTACCACCAATATTCGAGATCTGGAAGCGGCGTTAACAAAACTTATAGCCTACGCGGAACTCGTGGGAAAACAGATCACCATAGAAATAGCCCAACAACAGCTAAAGGACGTTTTTGCCTCCCCAAAACAGACCAATATGTCCATTGAAATTATACAGCGGGTGGTGGCGGATTACTTTTCCCTATCCTATAACGACCTTAAGGGTAAAAAAAGAACCCAAAACATCGTAGGACCCCGACAGCTGGCTATGTACATCGCCCGTGAGATTACCGAATATTCGACCACCGAGCTGGGTTTAGAGTTTGGGGGCCGGGACCATACAACGGTAATGCACGCGTGTCAAAAAATTGAGGAAAAAATACGAGCCGATCCTACCACCGATTCGACCATCCAGACCCTTATACGGATGATAAAGGAATATAGCGCGAAAACCTAAAAACATGGTATTATGGTGTGGATTCGTTGTGGGCTTTGCATAAATTTGTGCTTATGTGCATAAATACTGAAAGTTATCCAGAATTTGTGGGGTAGATATGTTTTTAAAGGGTAACACATTATCCAGGTTTTTCACTTTTTTTCATACCCTATTACTATTACTTCTATTATAATTATATTAAGGAGATAATAATCTATGAAGTTTACCTGTGAACGATCGGTTCTTTTAAAAGAAATAAGTATTGCCCAGGAAATTATCTCTTCTAAAAACGCTATCTCTATCCTTTCTAACGTTCTGTTAGAGGCGGAAAACGATACCCTTACGATTAAGGCTACGGATCTTAAGGTAAACTTTGAAACCAAGGTTCCCGTGATGGTTTTAGAAGCTGGATCAACCACGGTTTTTTGTGATAAATTCCTTGGGATTCTTTCTTCTATTCCGGAGGGGGAATTAGATTTTGAACAGACTGAAAATAAAATAATCATTAAACCTAGTTATAAAAAAATAAAATTCCAGCTTAAAAGTATCGCGTCGGATAAATTTCCCGAATTTTCCGTCTCCAGCGATGTCCTTTCATTTGAATTTCCGGTGAAGGAATTTAAAGAGATGGTAAACCAAACCGTATTTGCCGTCTCGGACGATGAAACCCGTTATTTCATGAACGGCGTTTTCTTTGAAAAACAGGGAGATTTCCTGGTCATGGTGGCCACCGATGGTCGGAGATTGGCGTTTATTCAGAAAAATGTGGGTTCCTCTATTCCCGATTTTACGGGGGTCATCATTCCTCCTAAGGTTCTAAACATCGTAACCCGCAGGGCTGGAGATCAGGGTTTAGTGAATTTGGGGGTGACGGATAAGTCCATATTTATTCGATTTGGGTCCTATCAACTTTCGTCCGTACTCATTGAGGGACAATTTCCCAATTACCGCAGGGTTATACCGGAAAGTCAAAGTTTCTTTTTCAACGTAAACCGCTTTGAAATGCTAGAGGCCCTAAAGAGGGTGTCCCTGTTGGTGGAACAGAAATCCCATCGGGTATACTTAGGCCTTGCCTCGGGAATGATTTCCATTTCTTCCGAGGAAAGCGATATCGGTACGGCTAAGGAAGATATTCCCTGCCAGTACGAGGGAGAAGAGGTTTCTATTGCGCTAAACTATCGCTACATCGAAGAACCCTTCAAAATTATGAATGAGGATACTATCAGCATTCACTTTACCGATCCAAAGAGGGCTATAACTATTCAACCGGTCCCTGAAAAAGATTATTTTCATATTGTGATGCCCATGCAACTCGATTAATTTCATGGCCTATGCTTCTTTACGGACCACGGGTTTTCGTAATTTAAAGGACGAGGAAGTAGTTACCGATTCGAAGGATGTTTATTTAGTCGGTGAAAATGGGCAAGGTAAGACGAATTTTCTAGAGGCCCTGTATTTTTGTTCCTTTGGGTCCTCCTTTCGGGGGGTTAGGGATAACGATTTAATTCGGACAGGTGAAAAATCTTGTTCCGTAACGGGGTCGCTAAAAAATTCGGACCACGATAGAATTTCGGTAAAAATAGAAGAGGGGAAAAAAACCGTCCAGGTAGACCGGAAAAACCTGGAGGACCGGAAATCCCTGTTGTTGGTAGCCCCCGCCATCGTGTTTTGCCACGAGGATATGGACTTTGTATCCGGTCCTCCAGAAAGACGCCGCTGGTTTTTCGATCAAAGCCTGAGTCTTTACGATCCCCTGTATTTGGACGACCTTCGTCGATACCGGAGAATTTTAAAGATACGGAATACCCTGGTAAAAAATCGACAGATAGACCTGCTCGATACGGTGGATTCGCAGATTGCCGTTTACGGGCTTGAATTAATGACAAAGAGGGCCGAGGCGGTTATCCTTTTTTCCAAGATTTTCAGCGAACTTTACCGTTCCGTTTCCGCTTTAGAGGGGATTGGGATTCGTTATGTTCCGTCTTGGAAGGCGGAAACCGTGGATGGGGTGCTTAGGCAATTGGAACAGAAACGGGAAAGCGATTTTTTGATGGGAACCAGCGTATCGGGACCCCACCGGGACCGTTACAGTTTTACCCGGTTCGGCGTGGACTTTTCCGATAAGGCCTCCACGGGTCAACGGCGACTTTTAGCGTTGCTCCTAAGGGTCGCCCAGGCCAGCCGGTACCGGGAGGTAACGGGACTCTATCCTCTTTTACTTTTAGACGATGTACTTTTGGAATTGGATCCCGAAAAAAGAATGAATTTTTTACGGGTTCTACCGGACTATGAGCAGGCCTTTTTTACCTTCCTTCCCGAGGAACCCTATAAACGGTATAGTAGGGGTGATACCCTGGTGTACAACGTTAAGGACGGAGCTTTAAAACCATGAAAAAAGCGGGGGATCTCTTATCGGCCTTTTTTGACAGACAGATGCTTCAGACAGCCCAGGGGTATTCGGAACTGTTTTCTTCCTGGCAATCCATAGCGGGAGAAAAAGTAGCCTGTCACAGCTGGATCCGCGAACTAGATCGGACGATTCTTTTGATAGAAGCGGACCATCCCGGGTGGATACAGATTTTGCAATCTAAACAGGCGGAACTGCTGGATCGCGTACGTTCAAGGTTTCCCGATTTAACTATCACGGGAATATCCTTTCGTCTCGGCAAAGAGGGTCCCCCGTCGGCTAAAAGAGCCGAACCCGCCGATGGCGCGGGTTCCTCGTCGGAAGGGGAAACCCCCGTGGTGGAGCAAGGATCTTCGGATTTTCAAGCGTCGCCGGAGCTGGAAAGACCGGTTCCCACAAAAGGGCTCTCCTCGGAGGATGAGGCCTTGGAAAGGATAGGGGATCCGGCGTTTAAAGAGACTTTATTGCGGTTAAAACGGGGTATAGACGCGCGAAGCGGCAAAAAGTTGCCCCGTTGACCAAGGATGGAGGATTGTTTTATACTGACTACCCGTTGTATTGACCATACGGATTTTTATATATAGATCAAGGAGATTCTCCCATGAAACGGACGTATCAGCCCAGTAAGGTGAAACGCAATCGAAAGTTTGGATTTAGAGCTCGCATGAAGACCCGGGGTGGTCGTTTAGTACTAAAGCGGCGACGGGCTAAGGGACGGATTAAACTTTCCGCATCGGACGAAAAGAAACCCTATTAAGAGAGATGGTGAACGTATCTTTTCGTTTTCGACGGCTTGAACGTTTAAAGGGAAAAGATGCGATTCAAGGGGTGTTTGCTCGGGGTCGGAGGGTCTCCTGCCCAGGGGCAAAACTTTTTTATATAAAAAACGGACTACCGCACAACCGGATAGCCTTTACGTTTGCTCGGAAATACGGAAACGCGGTAGAAAGAAATCGATCCCGGCGTTTAAGTCGGGAAGTGTATCGGCGTTTAAAGAATTCCCTGTGTGTGGGTTATGATGTAGTCTTATTGGTGTATCCTGGAATGGATACGTTTCAGGCCCGGATTCAGCAGTTGGAAAATCTTTTTTCCAAGGCTGGATTAGTTACGGTGACGGTAGAAAAATGACTGGGTTAATCAAGAAATTATTGCTTTTGATGATTAAATTGTATCAAAAAGCCATATCTCCCCATTTCCCTCCCAGTTGCAGGTATACGCCCACCTGTTCCAATTACGCCTACGAAGCGGTGGTTAAATATGGACCCCTTAAGGGATCTTGGATGGCGGTTAAAAGAATTTCCCGCTGTCACCCCTTTCATCCGGGTGGTTACGATCCGGTACCCTGAACGAAGATAGAGGATTTTTATGGAAAAACGAACAATACTGGCCGTGGTTCTCTCGGTCGTTGTTATATCGGGTAGTTACGTCATCCAGGGTTGGCTCGCGCCTCCCCCAAAGAAGGGCGCTACGGCGGTTCAGACGGAACAAAGTTCCCAGACCCCCGCCCCTACCGCTTCCACCATTTCAAGTTCCCCCGCTCCTTCGGGGACCGGCACAACCGGGACTAATACCGCTGAAACAGCTCCGAATACGGTTCCTGCGGGTTCTTTAATCCCCGCGGACACCACCGCCAAAACGGAAGAGAAGATAAATATCGAAACCAATTTGGTTAAAGCCGTTTTTAGCACCCAAGGTGGGGACATCGTTTCCTATAAGCTTAAGGAGCATAGGGATCACAATGATTTCCTGGAAATGGTCCTCCCGGGGAATACGGAATCCCATGCGTTTACCATCGCCTTTGGGGGCTTGGACGCGAAACCTATTACGGACATTTTTAATTACAACCGGGTTTCCGATACGGTTATCGAGTTTTACAAGGATTACACCGTGGCCGGCGATAAGGGACCCCAAACCTTTCGGCTGACCAAACGATACGAACTAAAACCCAAGGATTACATGTTCGAGCTTTCGGTGACCCTGGATGGGGGTACCACGGTTCCACCCTTAAACTTTAACGGATCCTCCTACACCCTGGAATTCGGTCCCCAGATAGGTCCTAAGTTTAAATCCCTTTCGGAACAGTACGAATACCGAAATTATTACACCTACGCCAACGGAAAACAAAAACAGGAAAAGGTTTCTAATAAGGGTCCCACGATAATAAATACCCAAGTGTCCTGGGCCGCAATCGCGGGTAAATATTTTACTTTTATAGCGATTCCCGACGCCACAAAGTACGAGTACGCCTTCGCGTCCAACCCCGTACCGGGGATACCCACATCGTCCCAATTTTTTATGGTTAGGCCCACCATTATGGGATCCAAAACCACGGATGTGTACCGGTTCTATCTGGGGCCTAAAACCCAAAAGGCCCTTTCGGTCTATGATTTTTCGGATAAAAACGCCTTTAAGATGCGGGATATGAACATGACCTCGGTGGCGAATACCAGCGGTATTTTAGCTCCCCTAGAGGTAGCTTTGAAATGGCTACTCCTCGTGTTCTACAACATTATTCCTAACTACGGTATAGCGATCATCCTCCTAACGATTTTTGTTAAACTGATCCTCTTCCCCCTTACCAAGAAGGGTTCCGAATCTACCCTGCGGATGCAGTCTATTTCTCCTAAAATTAAGGAAATTCAGACTAAATATAAAGATAATCCTACAAAAATGAACGCCGAAATGGCGGAACTGTATAAAAAAGAGGGCTACAACCCCATGTCCGGGTGTTTGCCCATGCTGTTGCAGATACCTATTTTCTTTGCCATGTACAACCTGTTCAATAACCATTTTGATCTTCGGGGCGCCCTGTTTATTCCCGGATGGATTCCGGACCTTTCGCTACCCGAGACGATTTGGAATTTTTCTCCCTTTAAAATTCCCCTCCTAAATTGGAGTGATCTCCGGTTATTGCCCTTTATTTATTTGGTTTCCCAACTTTTGTACGGTAAGGTTACCCAGACGCCGGATCAGCAGGGTAATTCCCAGATGAAAATGATGCTGTACGCCATGCCGATTATGTTTTTCTTTATCCTCTACAACGTTCCGTCGGGACTTTTGTTGTACTGGATCATGTCGAACCTCTTAACCCTGGTACAACAGTTAATTATCAATGAATATTTGGCGCAAAAGAAAAAACATATGCCGGCGTCGGAACCGGTTATTGCGCCGAAACGGAAACGAAAGTAAGGGGCTCCCCATTACTATTTGCAATCTCTATCGCGAGGAGCACGCGTATGATATATGAATTTGAGGGCCGCACTGAAAAGGAAGCAATCGATAAGGCGGCGGAAGAACTTGGTTTGGAACGGGATGGGTTTGACGTAGAAATACTGGAGACCCAGCGATCAGGACTTTTTAAAAAAGGGTTTGTACGGATCAAGGTCCATACGGATTCGAAGGTTTCCCCCTCCTATAAAGAGCGGGACGATCAGGAAGAGCTTCCCCGTCGACCTGATCAAAAAACCATAGAAACTCCCGTATTCGGAGATCCGGAACCGAAAAACGATTTTGAAAAGGATCTGGTAAAATTTGTCCAACAGCTGATCGAGAAAATGGGGTACCAGGGGTCAGTATCGGTCCTTTTCCGGGAAGATCAAAAAATCGGTTTAAAAATCGATTCGGAAAGCTCTTCCATATTGATCGGTAAAAAGGGAAAAAACCTGGATGCCCTTCAGCTACTAGCCAACATTTTCACGTCTAGACTGGGCAAAGAAGATATGCGGGTTATTTTGGATAGCGAAAATTACCGTATTAGACGGGAAGAATCGCTGGTCCGGTTAGCCTACAGTGTGGCGGATAAGGTTCGCGAAAGTAGAAGCTCTATTCTCCTTGAACCGATGAATCCCTTTGAACGGCGGCTGATCCACACCACCTTGAACGATATCTCCGACGTGGAGACGAAAAGCGAGGGTGAAGGACTTTATAAGCAGGTCCGGGTCTTTTATAAGGGCTCGCGCCGTTAAATAGTGAGTCCCCTCCGAGCTTACCGGAGGGGATACCCCTTTTTAAAACGTAACCCGATTAAAAATATCGTGGTCCTTGCTTACCTTTAACCGGGGAGCGTAGATTTCCATAATTTTTTGCTTTGTGGACACTTCTTTTGTTCCTTCAATACGGTGGCTGGAAAGTTCCTGTAATAGTTGGTTTATGATCCCCTGGATATCGCTTAAGAACGCGTTGACCCCCTCTATTTGCTGACGGGTAATGTCCTGGAACTGAAGGGATGCCAAAATATCTCCCATGGATTGGTTTACCTGGATGGAGTTTTCGGAGAGGGATTTAAAAAGGCTTCGGGTTAAATCGTAGGACCGGGCCAGGGCTTCCACGGTTTTTTCCGCCTGTCCCGTATCGGACCGCACCTTTTCGGTTAGCTCCTTCGACCGGTTTATCCACTGATCCAATAGCTGGGCGTTGTAGGTGTTAAAGGATTTTACAATTTCCAAAATATTTTTCGCGAAATCGGCGGTTTGATCGTTCAGCTTTTGAAGCTCCGAAACAATTACCTTAAATCCCTGTCCCTTTACGCCAATTTTCGCCGACTCCACGGCTAAGTTAAAGGTTATCAATTTTGATCGTTCGGATATATCCGTGATACCGGAAATAAGTTCTTCCGTCTTAGAAACCAGGTTGGAAATTTTCTCTATTTTTGCGCTATTATCTTGATTAAGGGATAGGAACTCGTTTATCACCGAAGATCGACTGACGATGGATTCGTGGGACTGTCGGATAAGGTTTTCTAGGCTTTCTGAGTCGGAATTTTCAAGGCCCAGGGACCGCATGGCTTTTTGGGCTTCCTGGGCTCCCTGTTCTGCCTGTTCGGAAATGGCGCTGAAGCGCTCTAAAAGGGTCATGGCGGCGTTTTCTGTCTGCTCTACCACCCGTTTTAGGAGGAGGTCGATGTAGGGAAACCGAACGTGAACCTCCTGTATCGAATCGGGAAGGGTCCGGAGTTCTAGCAGTTCCCTCGCTTGGGTCAGGGCTTGACGGCGGTCCCCTTTAAAGTACCCCAGAAGAGCCCGAATTCGTTCGATGACGGTGGCTTGCGGTGGCAGGGCCTGAAAAGTCAAAGGCCTTTGCTGGATGAATTGGAAAATGAGCGTATCTTCGGCCACCAAGAGGTCCCCCAATTCATCCACCTGTTGTAATAGAGCCTCCTGGGTTTTTATTTTTTCCTTTAGAACGAGGGTGTCATCGAGATTCCTTTGATGTTCGACGGCCCATTTTTTTCTGAGGATAAGAAGGCTGGTCAATTCGAGGATACCCAGAAAACCTAGAACGATGGACAGGTAGGCTTGGGGAAAGAGGAGGCTTACAACGCCAGTAGCAAGCATTAAAATGGCAAGTAGAATGGGAATATTAAAATAGGTATACTTCATAGATATATTGTAAACAATACTTGGGGACTGTCAAATAGTGGAAGGGGTTATAGATGGGTCTAAAAAAATTAGTAGCGGTAGGCTTAACGATCCTAGGTTGTTCGGTGGCTATTCTTCCTGCGGAGGCGGTTTCGATGGAGGAACTGGTGGGACCCGCTTTGGCTCAAAGGTTGAACCAAGAGGGCTTTGTGCGGGCCATAGAAACGGGAAAAACAGCTCCGACCCTGATGCCTTCGACGGTGTGGGCCGGGGATTTGTTTAAGAAGTTTTCCCAGAACGTGGATCCAAATATCATAGTGGAAACCCTATACCTCTATAAAAAACCCGAAACGGCGAATAAAGAGGGTTGGACCGATGCGGAACGGAGCGCCCTTTTTAACGCCCTCTGTTCCCTCAGTTCTCTCAAGGGCATCGAGTATTTTTCTGCCAGCCGGAATAAAATGCGAATATTTTACGAAAGTTCCTTTGTCATCGATGATCCGGTCACAAAAAAGCCCCTGGCCGATCCGGTGGTCCAAGTTCCCCCTGAAAAAGCGGTTTTATACGCCGAACAACGGGATTCTACCTTTGGAACCAATATCTATAGGTACGATTATTACACCCAACCGGAGGCTTTCGCCTTTGTTCAAGAAAATCTTACCACCATGAGTTATGGAATATTACCCCTTATTGGGAAAAATAAGCTCCGCTCGGTGGTCATGGTATTTGATACGGGCAATTCTATGGTAATTTACGGGGTTTCGGTGATGAACGCCGTGCTGTTGCCGGGCCTTCAGGGTAAAATCTTGGATTCCTTTTCCAATCGAACTAACGCCATTTACCAGTGGTTTAAAACCAGGGCGGCTTTGGCTTTTAATTCAACGGCCAACCCATAAAAATAAAAGCCGTTCCGGCCTAAGCCGGAACGGCGCCTTCCCGGTACGATCCTGATTACTGCAGGAGCTGGAGTACGCTCTGGGGTTGCTGTTTGGATTGAGCGAGCATCGCGTTGCCGGCCTGACTGAGGATCTGGTCCTTGGTATAGGATACCATTTCCTTTGCCATGTCGGTGTCGCGGATACGGGACTCGGCGGCTTGTAAATTCTCCGCTCCAACATCAATTCCCTTTATCGCGTGTTCCAGGCGGTTCTGATAGGCGCCAAGATCGGCTCTCTGTTTGCTGATCTTCTTTAACGCCTCGTCTAGGGTTCCAATGGCACGATTGGCGCTGTCCGGAGCGGACAGCGAGAGAATGGAATTATCACCAGCGTTGCGAACCCCAAGACCCTTAGCGGTCATGGTACCGATGAAAATTCGTTCCCGTTGATCCATATTCGCTCCAATATGGAGCCACATGGACGCGGTAACCACGTTCTCACCGGTTTGTCGCGCAAATCGACCGGTCAGCATGTTCATGCCGTTAAATTGGGCGTGGGACGCGATACGATCGATTTCATCCACGAGCTGGGAGACTTCGACCTGAATCTGCATCCGATCTTCCGCCGTATAAATACCGTTGGAAGATTGAACCGCCAATTCACGGATTCGCTGAACGATGTCCTGGCTTTCTTGCAGATAGCCCTCTGAAGTTTGAATGAACGAAATACCGTTCGAAGCGTTGGTTGACGCTTGGTTCAAACCCCGGATTTGACTACGCATCTTTTCAGATACCGCAAGTCCAGAAGCATCGTCGCCGGCGCGGTTGATACGCATGCCACTCGATAGTTTCTCCATGTCCTTCTGGACGGCTTCTTGCGTTACCCGGAGGGACCGATCGGCATACATAGCGCTCAGGTTGTGATTGATTATCATAGGCTTCACTCCTTTGGCGTTTTCGACGTCCATCGCGATCGTCCTACGACGATTTTACGATATCGACGCCGCGGCATCCTTGCCGTTGCTCTACGAAGTTGTACTGTGCCGGAACCCTCGACCCGCTCATCACCGGAAGGGTAGAGGATACCTAAATCGGCGGATCGCTACGGAGGCCCGACGGGCACGGTCGCAAGCGCCAATTTCAATTAAAGTATCGGTTTTAAAACAGGAACCTTTAGAAGGAAATTGAGGCTGTCCCGTAACTTCCTAAGTTACGGGACAGCCTCAATTACGAATGGGTTCGTTGTCCCCGGCATTGGGAGCAACCAAGGACGTGAACGTGGGACCTGGTGGGCTTATCAAAAAGCCGAGCGATAAGTACTTGATCGAGTTTTAAGGTGGCGCCGCAGACGGGGCAATGACGTTCCCGTTGTCCCGATAAACAATAGGGACAACCGGCGATATACATTAACCGGTCCGTTCCTCCCATGGAGGGAAAGGCGGAAGATTTGACCCTCTCGCCCCGTTCCAACCGGGCAGAGCAGACGGGACAGGTTTTAGGAGCCCCCGGGATACCCTCATGCAATAAGGGAGAGGTCTTTTTAGGAGTCCTAAAGGATGGACTCTGTTTCGATCCTTTCCCAATTCCAAAAAAAAGGCTGTACCCAAACCAGAGAAGTACGGTACCCATAAGAATAAAAATCAAAAGTTGTAACATTTTCAAATCTTTCCTTTGTCTAAACCAGCAATAAAAAGCTTTTTCAAAACCCCTGGAGGTTTAAAAAATTTACGCCCTTGGCGACCCGGAAGAATCCGTATATAGTACACCCGTGTCTACCCTTTATATTATCGCCACTCCCATCGGAAACCTGGGGGATATTACGCTCCGGTCCGTGGAAACCTTAAAAAGTGTTGATGTGGTGGCCTGCGAAGATACCCGGCACACCCTTAAACTCTTGAATCACCTGGGTATAAAGGTTCGTCTAATGTCGTGCCGGGCGGGGAACGAACTTGCGGCGGCCCAAAAAATACGGGAATTTTTGGACGAGGGTAAACAGGTGGCCTACGCCAGCGACGCGGGAACCCCTTCGGTAAGCGATCCCGGGGCCATGTTGGTTCGATATATAAGTCAAACGGAGCACCAGGTGGTTCCCATACCCGGACCATCGGCCTTTGCTACCCTGGTAAGCGTTGCCGGGGGTTTGGACAAGGCGGTGGTATTTGAAGGTTTTCTATCCCCCAAGGGGGGCAGACGGCGGTCCCGCCTTAAGGAACTGTTGGAAACGGAAGAAGCCTTTGTGGTATACGAATCTCCCTACCGAATTCTCAAGCTTTTTGATGATTTGGCCGATTTAGAGGGGGAACGGTATGTTTGCGTGGGTAGAGAGATGACCAAGCTCCACGAAGAGTTTCTTCGGGGTTCGGTAATCCAGGTCCGGGAAAAATTACAGGAACGGGAAACCCAATTAGGCGAATTTTCCGTATTTGTATCTGGAAAGAAAAACGATAAACTATTACAATGAAAGTGCCGATACTTTTTATACACGGCAAGGTAGGGCATAACAATGACGATCGATAGGATAGGTTCCATAGATCCCATTCAGAACGGTAAAAAAACCGATCGCGTGGAAAGTACACGTCAAAAGTCTGTTTCCGACGCGGTTTCTGTGTCCTCGGAAGCGGCCGAAAAGGCGGATCTCTATCATGCCATTGAGCTGGTTTCTCAGGTTAATGATCTACGGATGGATAAAATCGCCGAGTTGAAACAGAAAATTAACGATCCGTCCTATATAAACGAAAAAGTACTCACGGAAACCGCGAATAAAATTATAGATTCCCTGGGGTTGTAATACCCCATGACGGATATCTCCTTTAAAATAGACCCCAAAATACTATTAGGAAACGACACGGTTAATCGGGTAGGGAATTTTTGCGCCCCCCACGGGGGCCGGGTTTTGGTCGTGTCAGAACCGGTACTCTACGAAAACAAGATTATACAACGGGTTGTTCAGGTTTTAGAGGATTCAGGGTGTTCCGCCATTGTTTTTGATGAGGTCCCTGCCCAGGCCACCGCAGACGTGGCTGAAGAGGCGGCCAAGTTGGCCCGAGGCGCTCGATGTGCCTCCGTTGTTGGTTTGGGCGGCCTGAAAACCCAGGCCATAGCCCGCCTTACGGCCATGCTGGCCGGTTCGGAGGCCTATCTTTTCGATATTTTAGACGGCAGTGAACCGGCCAGCGCTTTTATTCCCTATATTGCCGTACCTACCACCGGACGGGACCCCTTTTTGTTGGCCGATTATTTTGTGGCGGTGGATCCCCGGGACCGGTCCGTAAAAACGGTAAAGTCCCCCGAGGGACTTTGTACCGCCGCCATTATCGACGGAGCCCTTTCGGAGTCCCTGTCGGGTAAATTCGCTTCCACCACGGCCTTTGATGGATTCTGCGTCGCCGTGGAGGCCTACTGTTCCACCCGGTCTAATTTTTTATCCGACGCGTTATTGGAACAGGCCCTGTACCTCTACGGTAGGATGATGGATTCTTATTACGACAATCGGGTGTACGACCTTGTGGGCGGGGCAACCAACGCTGGATTCTTGATGGCCCTCGGTTCTTCCCTTAGCGCCCCCGGAATTGGTACCGCCTTGGCTTTTGCGTTGAATGGCCGTTTTACGGTGGCTAAATCCTGGTGTTCCACCGTTCTGCTTCCCTACGTGATGGAACGGCTTGTGACCGCCAGACCGGAAAAGATGGCTAAGGTGGCTTCCCTTATCGGTGAACCGGTGGAAGGTTCTTCGACCGCCGACGCGGCTGTTATGGCCGTGGAGGGGATTCGAAAAAAAATGGGGCTTCTCAAGGTCCCCGCTCGGTTGAAGGAATTCGATTTATCCTTGGATCGCTTGGTGCCCGTGGCGGAAGTGGCCAGGGATCTGGATTTTGTAGCCTTTTCTCCCCGGCCGATTAGTACGGATGACGCCTACGACATCTTAAAGCAGGCGTATTAGGGTTATGTTTCCCCTCCATAAGTTACGGCAACTCCCTCGGCACCAACGATTACGAAAATCCATCAAAATAATCGCCGAAATCGAACAAGCACTCACTATGGATCCGAAGGAGCTCCCCAACCTGATGGAGCTATTCGAACTGTGGGTCCAGGATGGTGAATTTTCGCCGGACGCTAACCCGCATTTCTCACCTGTAGCATAAATCCACATAATTTCGAGGCTACTGCCAGTACCAAACTCTACTCCACCGCGATTTGTACAGGTCATCAAGGGATTTTTTTAAAATCTGTAGGGTGCTGATAGAGAAAAATGCCTAAATTGAAAGCCCTGTACAATGTTTGGGACAGACCTATCCCTTCTTTAGGGGCGTTGAGCTTTTTTTTCTACGTGTCACGCTTTAATAATGCTATACTACGTTTGTAAGCGCATCTGCAATGTAAACCAGGCATTCCAATAGGGATACGAAGAAGAAATATGGATAACAATTCGTCTTACGCTGATTTCTACCCGAGCCGCAACTTTCAATAGTTTCACCCGCAACGATGATGCTTGGGCTTTGGAAAAAACGTCATCCCGATATGATTGCTTTCGTAACAGTACCATGAAGATATAGGCGATTGTCGAAAACCATAGACGTAATTGATTACCTCGAATCGTCTGTGTGGAGAGTCGATCGGCATACATGAATAGCTTTTGCTCTTTAATTCTGTTCTCCATATCGCCCCGCGCACAATAGAGTCCTTCGTACAGATACTGGGGAGTCAGATGGGGATCATCCAGACTGGTGACAATAAAACGAGGATTTGCGCGCCCTGGAAGTTGTTCCGCTTTTGCGATGACCCTCCGTGGTTGTTCCCATGATTTCTTGGTTTGATAGGTAAATTCAGTAAAGGCCCGTTCTGCGGTACCGCTTTCTTTACAAGCTTTGCGTACATTGTTTTGTTCTTTCCCAATGATACGAAGCAATCGTTTATTTTTAGGCAGACCAAGGATATAATACACTCGAAATTGTTTTTCGCACCACGACAGTATGTCCGGTCTATTGAATCCAGAATCACCGCGAAGGATGATCCGTGTCCATGGCCAACGTTTTCGTATCCTTCCTATGATGATCTCCAGCGCAGGGATTACTCCGGTAGCAGGATCGATATCCGCAGTTCGTAATTCTGCCCATAGCGGAAAATCATCTACAAACATATAGAGGGGAAGATAACAGTATTCATCATAATAACCATTGAAAAATCGGCCTTCCTGATTCCCGTGGATCGGATCATCGGTAGCGTCTACATCAATGATTATCTGTTGAGGGCCCAATTGTCCCCCCGTGTAGGTTTCCATGAACAGGTCAATCAGTAATGTCTGTATAGCCGAACTATGATACCGAATATTTTTATACCGATCTTTTGCGGTAGCAACATCTGATCCCAATTCCATCCGGTTCAACGTTCCCTTTCCTGCTAGTCGAACACCCCCTGGATTCGTAACATCACAAGCGATAGACAGCAAGGGATCATCTCGCCATTGTTCGTGATCATTGACGTCTTCATATCCCTGACATAGTCCATAGATACGTTGCTTTAATAATCGTTGCAGGGGATGAATAATACGCTCAGGATTTCGTAAATCTTTGAAACAATGACTAAACCTGGAAATAATCCGATATTTTTTCTCCAACAACATCAAGAGAACAAGCCCGCCATCCGAAGACTCGCCCTGGCTGTCCTTTTTTATTATCATTTTTTTCGGTTCAAAGCCTTGAAATTCAAACTCGTTCTGTATACACTCTGTTTCCATAAGAGGTCCTTTGCTTCTCTGGCATTTTTTTTCTACAAAACTAATTATACCAGAAAGCGGGACCTCTTTCAATAATCTTGTGAGAAATGCGGGTTAGGTGGTTTCCGTCTGGAGGATCTTGAAGAAAGAACCTCGGAACTCAGACG